>Ga0268299_1000375_pt1 | contig 148625 bp, 118 predicted proteins | sample NOBtaG_FD_193484 | JGI IMG/M metagenome (GOLD analysis project Ga0268299, IMG submission 193484) | Activated sludge microbial communities from bioreactor in Nijmegen, Gelderland, Netherland - NOB reactor | ecosystem: Engineered > Bioreactor > Aerobic > Activated sludge | place: Netherlands...
GAGGTTTATATTATAATCCTGAAGCTTATGGTAAACCTATTGAGAAAAGTATTTTCAGTAATAATCCTGAAATAATGGAATTTTTGAAACTCCAACGCCAAAACGCTGGTCGTCTCAATTCTTCTAACTAATTTTGCTTATTTTCCTTAGTCAAAAGAATCTACCTAGTTTTAGGTAGATTCTTTTATTTTAAAAAGTTAATTTTATTAAAATTTTAAGTAAAGTTTTTTATATCCCTACTATTATTTAGAATAATCATTATGTATTGCGGCTTTATTTTTCTAGTAAATCAGTTTTATTATTAATCTCTTAAACCAAATAAATAAAAATGTGCAAACTTGTGTGGTTGAGTTATAAGTTCAAAAGATCTTTCTGCAATGCTTTTGTTACTTATTAATTTCCAATTTGGATTTAAGATAAGATTTTAATTTATAATAAGATAACTACTTAATTTATTTATGAAATTTTTTTTATTACTTATAATCAACATTATTTTTATATTTCTATTTGTTAGTTGTCGTGAAGGTCAATTTATTGATAATAAAACAAATACTGAAACCAAAATAAACTCTAAAAACTTAATAGAATTAGATGACAAAGAGTTATTAAAAATAACTACAAAAATAGACAAACTCTTGTCTAAGTCTGTAAAAGAAAATGAGCCAGGACTAGCTATTTTAGTAGTAAAAGATAGTCGGGTTATTTACCGTAAGGGCTATGGAATAGCTAACTTAGAAAATGAAACCCCCGTTAAAGGTGACACTATTTTTTATACTGCTTCGGTTTCTAAACAATTTACTGCTATGGCAATTATGATTTTGGCTGAAGCAGGAAAATTAAGTTATGACGACCCTTTAACTAAATTTTTTCCTAATTTTCCAGATTATGCTAAAAAAATTACAGTAAAACACTTGCTTTATCATACAAGTGGGCTATCGGACTATATAGAAACTTTTAAGGACAAAGAAAATCTTACAGATTCGGTGGCTGTCACCAAAAAGGCAATAGAAATATTAGCTAAACAAAAAGAACCTGATTTTGAAGCAGGAACAAAGCATGAGTATAGTAACTCTGGATATTTGGTTTTAGCTGGAATTGTTGAACAGGCTTCAGGACAAGATTTTCCTACATTTGTAAAAGAAAAAATCTTTCAACCTTTAGAAATGAAAGAAAGTTCTGTAATAACAACTAGTAAGGATTTACCAGAGAAATTAGCTAGAGGATATAAATTAAAAAACTCAAATTACAAGGATGTTGAATTTGGGAAAAGTTCGCTAGATCTTTGTTATGGTGACGGCGGTATTTTAACTAGCGTTCAAGATATGTATAAATGGGATCAAGCCCTTTATACAGAGAAGTTAGTCAAAGCAAATACCTTAAAACTAGCTTTTAGTGCTGGAACGCTTGGTAATGGTGAAAAAATAGACTATTCCGATGGATTGGGTTATGGATTTGGTTGGGCAATAGGTGATATTGCTGGGCAAGAATTAATTACCCATAGCGGATCTTGGTATGGGTGGGCAACAGTTATTGCCCGTGTTCCTAGCAAAAATTTAAGTGTTGTTATTTTTGCAAATACAGATGAAATTGATGTTTCAGATATTTCATTGAAAATTGCAAAAATGTTTTTGAAATAGCCAGAATCTTATAATTCAGCTAAAGCTAAAGCTAAATTACTTAATCCATTAGATAGTGTTGTTGGATTTATACCTAATCCAATACGAAAATGATCTGGTGATTCAAAAAACTTCCCTGGCACAACAACTGTGTCATATTTTTGCTTTAGTAGTTTACAAAGTTCTTCTACATTTCCATTTTTTAACTTAGGAAATACTACAGTTCCAAATTCTGGTCTTACAGTAACAAGATTTTTTTGATTATCTAAAAATTGGTTAATTAATAAATGGTTTTTGGTTAATAAATTTTTGGCTTTAGTAGCAATTTTATCTATATTTTTAAGGGCAATTACGCTTAACAATTCTGCTGGATGGGGTGCCATAACTCCAAATAAGTCATTAAGTAGCCACATTTTTTTAGCTAATTCAGAGTTAGCCAATATCCAACCGCATCGCAGTCCACTTAAACCATAAACTTTAGTTAAACTATTTGTAATTATAAAATGTGGGCCTAAATGAAAAGCCGATCGGGGAGTTTTTTCAAACATACTTTCTAGATAAACTTCATCTACTAAAACATAAGCTTTTCCGTAAGCAATTTCGCTTATTTGAGATAAAATAGCTTCACTAGTAAATATTCCAGTAGGATTATGTAAGTTAGTTAAAATAATTAATTTAGTTTTAGGAGTAATAGTTTTTTTAATATCATCTGGGTTAATTTGATAGCCATCTTCAAAACGTCGAGGAAAGCGGTTTATTTTAGCTCCAAGGTATTGTGCTACAGCTAGAATTGGGTCATAAGTTGGCTGTTCAATTAAAACCTCATCACCTGGCTCTAGCAGGCTTGCCATAACCAAATGATTAGCTAGAGAAGTCCCTATTGCTAAAACGACTGAGTTTGAATCAACGTTATACTTTGTTGCTAAGGTTTGCAGTAAAGGTTCATAACCATAAATGCTATTTCCACTAATTTCTAAATCGTCTATTGAAACAGGTAAATCTTTAATAGAGTAATTTTCCAGTCCACTTGGTGCTAGGCTAAATTTGCCGCTACTTTGGAGTTTGGCCCATTGCATATAAGTAGATTCTTTTACTATGTTCATTTAAGTTTGTTTTCCTTTCCAGAAGAAATAAACTGGAATTGCTAGCAGCATTATAGCTATTCCTATAAGGCTATTTAATGGATATTTATAAATTGTGCTTAAAACAATTGTCCAGCAGGCTAACATAAAGATTATTGTTGAAAAAGGGTGAGCAGGCATTTTATAAATTTCTTGGTTGTTCTTAGTTTTTTGTTTGCTTTGTAGTCTAAACAAGCAAAGAGCAACTAGGCCAAAAAAAATAAAATCTGTTGACACTACATAATTTAAGATCTCTTCATACTGACCTGAAAGAGCAATTACCGAAGCAAAAAAACCTTGCAAAATAATAGCTACACTTGGGACATTTCTAACAGGATCAATCCATGCAACTTGCTGAAAAAAAAGCTTATCTGTTGCCATAGCAAAATAGACTCGTGGAGCCGTTAACATACTTTGGCTTAAGTAACCAAATGTAGAAATTGTAATAGCTATAGCAATTAATTTAGCTCCTTTTTGACCTAGTAGATTTGTCATCACGGCTGATGCTGGCGTAGTGCTGCTAGCTAAACCTGCTGTTCCTAAAACACTTATACAAACATAATTTACACCCAAATAAAGTATTACTACACCCATCACACCAATAATTAAAGCACGGGGCAAGGTTTTTCTTACATTGTCTACTTCACCAGAAATAAAGCTAGCCGTTTGCCAGCCTCCATAAGCAAAAAGTACAGGTGTCATTGCTGCCGCAAAAGCTAAAATTTCATTTTGATTTGAAATTATTTTTGGCTGATTTGTAGGATTATTGACACTAGGACTACTAAGTAATAAACCAAGAAGAATTAGTGCTAAAATTGCTAAAATTTTTAGTACCATTAAAATACTTTGTAATAAACTCCCAGCACGCAAACCTAAACAATTAATTAAGGTAAGGAAAGCTAGAGAAGCTACTGCAATAATTCCTTCTTTTATGTTTATATTAGTTAATTCAATAAAGTAGCGGGCAAATGTCATAGCAACAGCAGCCATTCCGCCTGTTTGAATTACTAGCAGCATTGTCCAACCATAAATAAAAGCTACAATTGGATGAAAGGCTTCTTTAAGATAAGCATATTGTCCACCAACATTTGGAAGACGAGAAGCTAATTCACTGTAAATAAAAGCACCTAATAGAGCAATAAGCCCACCAACAGCCCAAGCAGAAAGTATTAATGTTGGTGTATTAACTTGACGAGCTACAACATAAGGGTTAATAAAAATACCAGATCCAATAATTCCACCCATCACTATCATTGTTGTGTCAAATAAGCCTATTTTTTTCATATTTTTCTAGTTTTTCTAAAAAGTGTAATTTAAGGTTGCAAAAGATTTTTTTTGATAATTAATTAAAGTATAGTAAACAAATTTGATACTATTAAATTATGTTTTACACTTGGTTAGCAAATTTCGGATCATAGTATTAACTAAAACACAATGGATAAGATAGAAAATATTTTTATTAAAACGGGGCTAATTACAGAAAAAGAACTTGAAGCGGCAACTAAAGAAAAGGAAAAAACTCCTTGGGTTTCTATTTCGGAAGTTCTAATTTCACTTAACTATGCTACTGATAAAGGTATTGCATCGGTTCTTTCTACCCAATTAGGATTGCCTTTAGTAGAACTTCCAGCAGATATGGAAGTGGATCAAGAGTTACTCCAGCTTTTTGGAGTAAAATTAGCTAATAAATATAGTATTTTTCCTATCTCCAGAACTGGGAAAATACTAAAATTAGCAATGGGCAATCCGCTAGATTTTAATGCTATCCAAGCTGTTGAGTTTAAGCTAACCTGTAGTATTTCACCTGTAGTAGCTTCTTATGCCGATATTCGAGCGGCAATAGAGCGAAGTTATTCAATAGATGAAGACATCGAAGACATAATCAATGATGCTCGTTATAGCCAAGGCCCGGAATTTGTTAACGATCAAGATGACAATTCTAATATGGCCTTAAATAAGCTAAAAGTAGAAAGTCAAACGGCTCCTACCGTAAGAATAGTTAATAAAATACTTCAAAAAGCTGCTCGTATGGGTGCAAGTGATATCCATATTGAAGCCCAACAACAGGAAGTCGCCGTTCGTTATAGAATTGATGGAATAATGAATGACATTATGAAACTCCCTAAAGCTATGCTTAATGGGATTGTTTCCCGAATTAAAATCATTGCAAAACTAGATATTGCTGAACGCCGTATTCCTCAAGATGGTAAGCTGATAATGGCTTATGAGGGTCGTCAATTTGATGTTCGGGTTTCAACCCTTCCAACAAAGTTTGGTGAAAAAGTAGTAATGCGTTTGCTAAATGCTTCAAATAGTACAGTTTCCTTAGATGAAATAGGACTACTTCCATCAGCAATGCGCTTAATGCTTCATTTTAGCGAACTAAAACAAGGGATTGTTTTAGTTACTGGGCCAACTGGATCAGGAAAAACAACTACGCTATATGCTTTACTAAAAGAACTATTAAAGAAAAAGCTTAATATTGTTACTTTTGAAGACCCAATAGAGTATCAAATTCCAGGTGTTAACCAAGTACAAATAAATGAGAAAAAAGGGCTTACATTTGCAAATGGCCTACGTTCAGCACTGCGCCAAGACCCAGATGTTATAATGGTTGGTGAAATTAGAGATGCTGAAACTTTAGAAGTTGCCTTGCAAGCATCTATCACAGGTCACTTAGTACTTTCTACTGTACATACTAATGATGCTGCTTCAACAATTTCACGGATAAAGAATTTAGGAGGAGAAAATTTTCAAATTTCTAGCGGTCTTGCAGGCATTGTTGCACAAAGATTAGTTCGTACAATTTGCAATAATTGTAGAGAAGTTCATAGACCCAAGCCAAATATTATGAAACAGTTACAAGCAAAGGCAGGAGAAGATTTTTCCTACACTTTTTATAAGGGTAAGGGTTGTGATAAATGTTCAAATACTGGTTATCGTGGTCGAATGGGTGTTTATGAAGTGCTAGATGTTAATAATTCTATCCAAAGTTTAATTGTTGCTGATGCTTCTGATATACAAATTAGAGAACAAGCTATTGAAAATGGTATGTTTACTATGGCAATGGATTGTATAGAAAAACTTCGTTATGGTGTGACAACCATTGATGAACTAGAAAGGGTGTTTGTTTTAGACTCAAAAATTGGGGATAAATGTCCAGGTTGTGAAAAAACTTTAACACAACAATTTGGTATTTGTCCTTATTGTAGTTATGTTTTAATCCATATTTGTCCTAGCTGTAAAAAAGAAATGGATCCCGATTGGAATCTCTGTCCTTTTTGCCGCATTGACCTTAGAAAACCTTTTCCCCCTATAGCTAATGACCATTTATTAGCTGCTGCACCACAGCAAAAGCTATTACCCACTGAATATAATAGATTGGCCTTGCCTCCAATGCAGGAACAAAAAATAAATCAAAATAACCTTTCACTCTCAGCAGCAAATCCACCTAAACAACTGTTATTGAGTAATTACAATGAAGAATTGATGGAGGAAATAATCATAGGCGAATCCTACCCATTAAATAAAACAGATATATTTTTACCTAATAGTAACCTACCAACACAGCAACAAACAAATGTGGTAGCAGAAAGGCCACAATATAATGTTTTAATTGTTGAAGGGGATGAGATTTTAGTTATTGGTTTACAAACTTATCTTACCCGTGAAAATTTTAATGTTAGAGTTGCTAGAGATGGTTTTGAAGCCCTAGAATCAATGCTAGCTTTTACGCCTCAACTAGTTGTTGTTGATATTATGACCCTTCGTATGGATGGTTATGAGTTTATACGGGCTTTACGTCAAGAATCATCAACTACGTTTTTACCAGTAATTATTTTGTCTACCAAAGATAGTATTGAGGATAAAATATTAGGGTTTACTCTAGGAATAGATGATTACTTAGATAAACCGTTTTCCTCTGAGGAACTTAGTTCACGTATTAGAACCGTGTTAAGGCGTATTTATGGATAGGAAGGAATACTAATGCTAGATAGAAAAGAACTTTTTGCAGGCCGTCAGCTAACAATGTTGGACTCACTAAGCCAAAAATCTAGCTTTCAAGCTGTGTCTGTAGCTAGCAAAAAACTCAACTTAAATATTAAAGCTCAAGATGCTAAAGTTTACTTTCTTTCTATCAAAGATATTAAAGACCAACTAAATTTTACTGATACAATTGCTGTTGCTGTTTCTACAGAAATAAAAGGACAATTACCTGCTACTAGCCTTTTACTTATTTCTAAAGATAATGCCTTAAATATTATTGCTAGCACAATAGGTGCAAAAAGTGACCGTCCAATCTCATTTTTTTCTTTTACTCCTCAAATGGTGCTAAAAATTTTAGCTGAAAGTTTTGCTACTTCTTTTGCTAAAAACTTGTCTTTAACATTTCCTGGTGAAGCAGATTCGCTAGTTAGCACACCAGAAGTTTTTTTTGATAATTGGAGTAAAAACTTAGAAACTGTGTTTTCTCGTGCTTGCTCAAATATAAATGATTATTATGTTGTTTTTACACTTATATTTAACACCATTATAAATAACAACAATTGCCAAGGCTTTCAACTTTATTTACTAGATCGAAGTGTTTTACAAAGCTTAGTCAGAGAATAAAATAATTAATTTTTAACTTAACAGAATTTTAGCTAAATGATTTATTGATTTATTGATTGCTGCTTCTGATAAAGTCGTTTAGTCAACGATAAATTCATTCAAAAAACTGAGCAAGGAAACTTTTGGTTCTTTAGATAAAATTAATTTTAGAGGATTTTATGACAGAATTTACTCCAACAGACCGAACCACATTAAAACGCTTACCAAAACGAGGTGATTATAAAAAAGATGTTGTTTATAAAATTCTTGATGAAGGATTTGTTTGTCATATAGGCTTTATTGCTGATGGTAATCCCTATGTAATTCCTACGGGTTATGCTCGCCAGGGTGATAGATTGATATTTCATGGCTCAACAGCTAGCAGGATGATGCGCTCGCTATCAGAAGGCATAGATGTTTGTGTTACAATAACTTTAATTGATGGAATTGTGCTGGCAAGGTCGGCTTTTCATCATTCTTTTAACTATCGATCAGTAGTGATGTTTGGCTGTGCAACGCTAATAACAGACAGAGAAGAAAAAATGTCAGCTTTAGAAGCTTTTACTGAACATATAATGCCGGGCCGTTGGTCAGAAGCTCGTATTCCCAATGAACAAGAGCTTAAAGCTACCTCAGTTTTAGCACTTCCTTTAACAGAAGTTTCTGCAAAAGTGCGAACAGGTCAGCCAATTGATGATGAGGAAGATTATAACTTGCCAGTTTGGGCTGGGGTTTTGCCATTGCAGCTAGCTACTAAGGAATTAATTGCAGATGAAAGAAATATTGGAGATGTGCCAGATTATCTTTATAAATATATGAATAGAAATAAGATAAAATAAAAAAGCCCTACCTTGTAGGGTAGGGCTAGGGAGTAACTAGTAAGTGAAGATAATTATGCTTTCATTTGCCATGCCATATTCATTTTAATGTCATTTTGTGGAGCTTGTTGCTGTTCAACAGGAGCTTGTTTAGTTGGGGGTTGTTGTTCAGCAGGTGATTGTGCATTGTTCTTTAACACACTAAGAGCTAGTTCTAATGCTGCTATTGCTAATTCAAGTTCCTTGCTGTTAGTTGGTGGGTTGCCAACTTCCATACCTGGAGGCATTTGAGGTGGTTTTGGTGCAACAGGTTCTTTTGGTTCTGCTGGAGTTTTAACTAGACCGTCACCTGGTTTGCCTGCTAGTAAATCTTTTAACATTTGAATTACAGATTTTAATAAATCAAGTATTTGGCTAAATGGGTTGCTTTTATCAGCTTGACCAGCTTGACCAGCTTGACCAGTTTGACCAGTTTGACCAGTTTGACCAGTTTGACCAGTTTGACCAGTTCCGGTTGTTGGTTTGGTTGGATCAGCTTGACCAGCACCATTAGTTGAATTTGGGGCTTTTGTATCACTAAGCTTGTCAACTAATTTTTCTAATAAACCAATGATTTGAGAATTTTGTTTAAGTACGGATTTAACAATTTTTAAGGAATCTTTTACTAGGTCTAATACTTTATCAACTACTTTACCTAATTTTGGCTCTTTTGGCCCTTCTACTTGACCTGGTTCGCATTTAGCTTGATCCATTTTGTCCATTTTGTCCATTTTGTTTGGTTCGCAGTAGGCTCGACCGTTTTTATCCATTTCTTGCATACCAGCTTTTTCCCAGCTATTGTTGTTGTTGACCATATCATAAGCTTTGGAAACACATTGGTTAGCTTTATCCATTTTATCCATATAGGAATTTTTTGGCTCACACATTTGTTGCATTTTCATTTTCATCATATCGCCATAAGCAGGATTACATTTGTAATCATAATTATGATTGTTTTTGTAATTGTTATAATTGGGGGAAGTTTCTTGGTGTTGATCCTTGGGAGCTATGACACCGGCTTTATAATTTTTATGATCTGTTGGGTCACAATTATTAGCTGCTAAATCTCCGCCACGAGCGTGACCTTTGATTAATACAGAATCATCAGGATTAGGAGTGTTTGTGTTAGTTGAATTAGCAGTTTGCTCGTTTTTAGCAGTATTAGCTTTTTGAAATTGGTTGTTTTCGTTGTTATTAGCATAGTTATTGTAAGAAGCAGAGTAGTTAGAATTAATTGATGGCATTGTTTTAATCTCCTTGATTTTATTTAATGTTTGATTTGTGTTTGTTTGACCAAGAACAATGGCAAAACAAATGCCAATAGTGGAAAAATTTTGATATTTATTTTTGAATTAGCTATTTGTTGTATAAAAATGGGTTAATGGAAGGTAGATTTTTAATTTTTAGCTTAAATTTAGGCTATTTGCCAGTTTTGGCAGGAAAAGTTACTTGTCAGTTTTGGCAGCATTGCCAGTTTTGGCAGGACATATTAGTTTTTAAAATAAAACAAGCGGCTTTTAGGCCGCTTATTTTTATTCTATGTTGGCTTATAAGTTTTAAGTAGCAGGCTTTAAGGCTGTCATCACACGGTTAAGAGCCGAAGACAACATATCTAAACCTCGTTCACCGGCAGCAAAACTTTTTAGTTTACCTTCTTGGTCAAAAAGGTAGTAAGCAGGAACAAACCCTTGATCATTTTGGAAAGCGTCTCGCATTTTGTGCAGATTATCTATTGCACAAGGCTCAACGATACCAAATTTTTCTATTGCCTCTCGTACTGCCACAAGGTCTTGGTCTTCGGGATAGCGTGGCATGTGAACAGCAACTATTCTTAAGCCATCTTCCTTGTATTTGTCGCGCCATTCAGCAATTCTTGGTAAATTAGTCTTGCAAATACCGCAACTTACCGCCCAAAAATGGATTAAAGCTGGCTTACCTTGAATAAATGAATTTACTTCTTCAAGGTTGCTATTAGTCCATTCTGTTGCACCTTCTAAAGAAGGCAGTTGTGTCCCGATTCTCATTGGCATAAGGTTTTTCCTTTCTTAAAGCAAGCCAATAAAATGTTATTAATCAATCAATTAACCAACTTTTAATGTTTCTTGACCTGGTCTCCAGTTAGCTTGGCAGAGACCACCAGTTTGTAAAGCTTGGATTACGCGCAAAGTTTCATCAGCAGAACGGCCAATGTTTAAATCATGAACTACTGCATAACGTAATACACCTTCTGGATCGATGATGAAAAGGCCACGTAATGCAATACCTTTATCTTCAATTAAAACACCATATTGGCGGGATACTTCTTTAGTTAAATCTGCTGCTAAAGGATATTTTAGACCTTCAACTCCACCTTGACTGCGTGGGGTTCTTAACCAAGCACGATGGGAATAAACTGAGTCTGTAGAAACACCAACAATATCTGCTCCAATACCTTGGAAATCATCATAAACATCACTAAAAGCAGTTAATTCTGTTGGACAAACAAAAGTAAAATCTAAAGGATAGAAAAGTAAAACTAGCCATCGGCCTTTGTAATCACAGGATTTTGTATTTTCATTGAGTTGCTCAATGTTTTTTGTAGATGGCATATCAAAACTTGGTGCTGCATGACCAACTTTAGCTTGAGACATATAAGTCCTCCGTATAATTTGAATTTTTAATTTCTAGCAAATTTGCGAATTAGAATAATTCTGATTCTTAAGAGTGTCAATAATCAGTCCCGGAAAAATCGCCCAGAAATAGCTTAAATTTTGCTTTCAGGATAACTTGACTTAAAACGGACTTTCGCGCTAGGCTGACAACTTATCTTGAAAAAAATCTGTTTTAATTATTAAAAATTATGGAATTATTTGGAAAAATAGCCTTAGTAACAGGTGGCGGGCGTGGAATTGGTCGCGCTTGTGCCATAGCCTTAGCCCAAGCTGGAGCGCACGTTATTGTTGCCGCTCGAAGCAGTGAAGAAATTGGAAAAGTAGCCCAAGAAATAGATGCCCTGGGTCGTCCATCTCTAGCTGTTTTGCTAGACGTTTCCAAAATTGAAAGTGTTGAAAAAGCTTTTCGGGAAATAGAAGAAAAATGGGGCGGTTGTGACATTTTGGTTAACAATGCTGGAATTGCTGCAAGCGCACCTATTGTAAAATGCACTGAAGAACTTTGGTCGCAAATAATGGAAGTTAACCTTAATGGCACTTTTCGATGTATGAAAGCGGCACTTCCAAAAATGTTAGAACGAGGTTGGGGACGAATTATTAATATTGCTTCAATTGCTGGTAAAGCTGGCGCACCTTATATAAGTGCTTATGCTGCTTCTAAACACGGGGTTTTAGGCTTAACAAAAGCTGCTGCTCAAGATGTTGCAACAAAAAATATTACAATTAATGCTATTTGTCCCGGTTATGTTGAAACTGATATGGGCGAAAATGCAATAAATATAATTATGAGTAAAACCGGAGCAAGCAAAGAGCAGGCCCGAACAGCTTTAGAGCAAATGACCCCGCAACGCCGACTTTTTAAGCCAGAAGAAGTTGCTTTTTTAACTGTAGCTCTTGCGTCACCTTCTGCCGCAGGCATCAACGGCCAAGCCATTAATATTTGTGGTGGAGCAATTCCTTATTAATTAAAAATTAATCCTTTTAGGTGAAGTTATATGTCTGAAGAAAAATTTGAAAAAATAAATCCAGATGGTTGGGCAAAACCGCTTGGCTATAACAATGGAATGTTGGCAAAAAAAGCTGGTCAAGTGCTTTTTATTGCTGGTCAAATTGCTTGGGATAAGGATCAAAAGCTAGTTAGCCAAGATTTTGTAGCTCAATTTGAACAAGCTTTAAGTAATGTAGTTGCTATAACAAAAGCTGCTGGAGGTGAGGCTACAGATATTGGTAAGTTAACTATCTATGTTACTGATAAACAAGAATATATAAACCAAATTAAAGCCGTTGGCGGTGTGTATCGTAAGCAAATGGGAAAGCATTTTCCTGCTATGGCACTTGTAGAAGTTAAAGCATTGCTTGAGCCAGAAGCTAAAGTAGAAATTGAAGCTATGGCTATAATTTAATTTATAGTAAATAAATTATTTAGAGGATTAATAAATGATAGAAACAAAGTCTTTTCGTTATGAGGAAAAAGAACGAGTTGCCACAATTACCTTAGATCGTCCCGATAGACTTAATGCTTTAACATTTGAGGTTTATAGAGAGCTAACAGACCTTTTTCGCACTCTACAAAATCGTAGAGAAGTTGGAAGCGTGATTGTAACAGGTGAGGGACGCGGATTTTGTTCTGGTGGAGATGTTAAAGATATCATTGGGCAACTGATGGGACGGGATATGGCAGGATTGCTTGAATTTACCCGAATGACTTGCGAGCTTGTTGGTAATATTCGCGCGCTACGTAAACCTGTAATTACTGCACTTAATGGGGTTGTAGCTGGCGCAGGTGCTATGATTGCTCTTGCTTCTGATATAAGAATTGCTTGTCCAGCAGCACGGATAGCTTTTTTGTTTGTTAAAGTCGGGTTGTCAGGAGCCGACATGGGAGCAGCTTTTTTACTTCCTAGAGTTGTAGGACTTAGTAAAGCAACAGAAATGCTTTTTACAGGCGATTTTGTTTCTGCTGAAGATGCTGAAAAAATAGGACTTTATAATAAATTAGTTTCTAGCGAGCAGTTGATGAATGAAGCCTGGCAATGGGCTAAAAAATTAGCTGAAGGCCCTGGATTTGGTCTTGCTATTACCAAAGAAATGCTTAATCAAGAATTTAACATGAGCTTTACCGCAGCATTAGAAGCCGAAGCCCAAGCACAGGCTATTTGTATGCAGCACCCTGATTACAACGAAGCTTATCAAGCTTTTGTAGAAAAACGAAAAGCTAATTTTCAAAAATAAAAATTATGGATAATCAATTTTTTTTTGCTGATCATCACGACAAACTTCAAGAAAAACTTACCAGTTTTATTAATCAACATCGTGCAAGTTTAGACCTTGAACGCGAGGACGAAGACCAACACGCTAAAGAAATAATCTGCCAACTAGCTGAAGCAGGTTTACTTAAACTAGTTGTTCCAGCTAGTTTTGGTGGTGAGTTTGACCCGCCTGATGTTCGTTCAATTTGTTTAGCACGTGAAAGACTTTGCTATATATCAGGATTAGCAGATTTAATGTTTGCTATGCAAGGCTTAGGTAGTTATGCTATTACTTTAGCTGGAAGTGAGCAGCAAAAACAAGAATATTTACCTAAAGTAGCTAGCGGCGAATATATTGCAGCATTTGCTATCACTGAACCTAATGCAGGCTCTGACACAGGCTCAATGCAGACGACTGCAATCAAAGATGGGGACGATTATATTCTTAATGGGACTAAGCGATTTATTTCTAATGCTGGGATAGCTAGTTTTTATACTTTGTTTGCTAAAACCGACCCGACACTTGGAAACAAAGGAGTTTCAGCTTTTGTAGTAAATGCAGATACTCCAGGAATTACCATAAAAAAACTTAAGCTAATTTCTCCTCATCCAATTGGAGAATTAACATTTAATGATTGTCGAATTTCTAGCAGTCAAATCTTAGGCGAGCCGGGGCAAGGTTTTAAGCTAGCAATGCGTGTTTTAGACACTTTTCGCGCTAGTGTTGGAGCAATGGCTTTAGGTATGGGGACACGTGCTTTAGATGAAGCAATTAGTTATGCAAAAAGTCGAGTGCAATTTAATCGTCCATTAAGTGATCTTCAAGCAACACAATTTAAGTTAGCGGAAATTGCTACAGAGTTAGACGCAGCTAGATTGCTGGTTTATCGTGCTGCTTGGTTAAAAGATCAGGGGGGAAAAATTACACGTGAAGCAGCAATGGCAAAGCTTTTTGCTACAGAATCGGCACAACGTGCAGTAGATCAAGCGGTTCAAATTCATGGAGGTAGCGGATTAGTGCATGGAGCAATTACAGAGCGTCTTTATAGGGATATTCGCTCAACACGTATTTATGAAGGCACATCAGAAATACAAAAGCTAGTTATAGCTAACCAAATATTAAAATAAAGGTTTATAACTAAATTTACTAAAGCAAAAAGGCAGATTTTTGGATCTGCCTTTTCTTTTTATAGAAGTTAAAAATTTATGGTGCTGGACTAGCACTTGCGCTAGGTGTTGGACTTGGCTTAGGTGCTGGTGCTGGACTAGCAAGGAAAAAGTAATAGACAAAAGCTACTAGTAGTAAAATAGCTCCACCCATTATGCCTAGTTGAGTATTTCTTGGTAAAGCTGCCCATTGACCTGCTAAACCGCTAGGAGGTTCAACTTTTGGTGTATCTAATCCTTGAGCTTTTAGCTCAGCCATTTCTTTGCGGGCTGGTTTATAGCTAGGATCATAACTTAAGGCTTCTTCAAACTTAGCTTTAGCTTGAGGATATTTTTCAGAAGCTTTATAGATAATTCCTAGCATTGTATGATAGTTAGCATTATTTTTTTCTTTTTGTATCAAAACAGCTAATTGTTCTTCTGCGTCTTTAAACCACTTAGGGTTTTTCATTAGCACTTCTACTAATTGGATACGATAATCTTTATTATCTGGACTAAGATTAACAGCTTCACGAAATAGATAAGCTGCGCGGGCTAGATCTTGGTTATTAAAAGCACGACAGCCTTGGTTAAATGCTTGTTCTGCCATACCAGGAGATTTAACATCTTTGTTAGGTGTAACAGGTGCAACCCCTTCTGGTGGTTTAGCTGCTGCTGTGGCTGCTGCCATAGCAGGTTGCGCACTAGCTACAACAGGAGATGGACTAGCTGCCATTGGTCTAGCTGGTGCTACTGCGGGTGCTGGTCTTGGTGCAGTTGGTCTAGAAATAGGGCTTTGGGCAACAGGTGGAGTTGGACTTGGTGGAACTGGATTAGGACGTGTTGCCGGGCCACTTGGAGCAGTGTTAGAAGGTGTTGGACTAGGCTGACTCGTTCTTGGAGGTTGTGGAGGTGTTTGGCTAACTTGTGGCATTGGGTTAGGTGGTGTGTTAACACGGCTAGGGCTTGGTGTTGGCTGACTGGTTACAGGAGGTTTAGGAGGTGTTTGAGTAGGTACTTTATTTAATGGCGGATTGCCCCCGCTAGATGCCTTTCCTCTTATCTGTTCATCATAACGCTTACGAGTATTTTCATCCTTTAATTTGTCATAAGCTTCCGTAATTTTAGCAAACACTTTTTCTACAGTATTTTTAAGATCTGTAGAGCTAGTTTTATGTACTCGGTCAGGATGATATTTTTTAGCTAACTGGTAGTAAGCTTTTTTAATTTCACTTTCTGTTGCTTTTCGAGTAACTCCTAAAACTTCATAAAGATCAGCGGAAGCAAAAAAAGCTAGCATTCTGGTGACTTCTTTTTGAAATTTGGCTTCTTCTTCATCAGGAGAACTAGTAGTTGTACTAGTAGCAGGTTTTACAGCTTTAGGAACAATATCATATGCACGAGGGGTATCTTCTTGATTTGATGGGCGTTTCTCTCTAGCTGCTGGTGTAAAGTCATTTACTGGAGGAGGTGGAGCAAGAGTTTTTTTAGGCACTTCCCCAGCAGGTTGTAACAACCCAACAGTATAAAGACCATGCATAGCTTGAAATGCTTCTAGTTCTGGCAAACCACAGATATTAATAATTTGTTGTACGGCAGTAGGTTCATTTAAGGAGAATAATATTTGTGTTTCTTCAGCAGATAATTCTGCACCTGCTAGTACTTCTTGAGTGTTAGTAGCTAGTTTTACTACTACATTTGTATCTGGAAAAGGGACTTTTAAGAGTTTAAGATCTTTAATAGTTCGTGCGCCAGCTAAAATCAAATGTGGAGCAGGTTTAGCTATTTTCCCGCTCATTGCTATTCGTGCGCGTTCTTTTTTCTCAAAAGAAAATGTTCCATCTTCCCAGCTAAAAACAGATAATATAGCATTAGTATTAAGTTCTTGTAAGGCTGTATCTAACTCATTGACAGCAATTAAACCACTCTCAGCTAATTTTTGTGCTAGTTGTTGTACATTAGTGTTAGCCCCAAAACTAGCCATTTTTTCTGCATTAATTCTGCCAGTAGAAACTAAATAATTATTTAATTGATCTTCTGATGAATTACTTAATGCAAATACAGGGCTACCATCTTCAATAAATATTGCTTTAGTTTGTTTATTATAAGTAACTGTCAATATACCATTGGCACGGCTGTTATAAAGTTCGTGTAAAACTTCACTAAAAGAGCATTGTGAGAGTTGGCCTTTCATCAAGCTTATTTGGCGCAACTTAATTAACTTAAGAGCGCAACCTCCTTAGAATCAATAACCAGGATGGATATTTAATAAATTTTTAACATTCGTATAGTAGCGGATAATAGATAAAAAATCTTGCTAATTATATAATGTTGGTGCCGATTTTCCGTATGCAGTTTCGCACCATATTTTATTAAGACAAAAAGATAGATAAGTTCTAACCACTATATAATTGCCAATTAACTAAACTATCGTCTATGATCTAAGAAAATTTTATATAATTTTCTTAACAGCAGAGATCTTGCAACTTTATGAAAAGATTATTACTTAACAGAAAAATTTTTGTCTTTCTCATAGTTTTTCAATTATTAATAGCTGGAGTTAGTGCTAGTAGTAGAACTTTGCCTAGTATACCAGCAAATGCTTTATCTGCTATTACACAAAAGGAACTAAAACGGCACTTATCCTTTTTGGCTTCGGCTGAACTAGGTGGACGATATACTTTTAGCGATGGTAATCGTATTGCGGCTAGATATTTAGCTAGTCAGCTAGAGTCTTTTGGCTACCGAGGTGCGGCACAAGATGGAAGCTTTTTTCAAAATATCAAGTTTGCTGGTGAATTAATTGATGCAAAAAATTCATATATAAAAGTTAGCAGTAGCTTGCCAAACTCAAATAATGAAAACTTTGCTTTTGGAAAGGACTTTTTTACTACAACAGTGACCAATCTTTCAGTTGAAGCACCTGTGGTGTTTGTTGGCTATGGGGTTTCTTTACCAGGGGTTCAGGATGATTATCAAAATATTGATGTTAAAGACAAAATTGTTCTCTTAAGTGCTAATTTACCCAAATCACTATCTAGACAAGCTAGTTATAGCCAATATGGAGCTAGAGCCGCTTATGAACGTGGAGCTAAAGTTGTTTTAGTATTACCAGAAGAAGAAACAACTCCAAATTGGTCTAAATACCGTGTTGAAGATGAAGATTTATTTCAAATGGTAAAAGCAAATGAAAGCAAATTACCTATTATTAAAAAATTACCAGAAATAAATATTAGTGTTAATTTAGCAAAAATTTTATTAAATTCAATAAATTTGTCTTTGACAGATTACTTTGAGGCAGATCAAGTTAGTAAAAAACACTCCACAAAAGACTTAGCAGTTTCTTTAAGCTTAAATTTATCTGTAGAAACACTTTATAAACAAACTCAAAATGTTGTTGCTGTTTATGAAGGTAATGACCCAAAACTCAAAAATGAATATGTTTTACTTAGTGCGCATTATGATCACTTAAAATCTGATAGCAAAAATATTTATTGTGGCGCAGATGATGATGCTTCTGGCACTTCTGCAATTTTAACTATTGCACATGTTTTAGCTGAAGGTGTATTACCTAAGCGATCTATTTTAGTTGTGTTTCATACAGGTGAAGAAATGGGGCTTCAAGGTTCTAGTTATTTTGTAGATGTTGAACCTTTAATTCCGTTAAATAATATTATTGTAAACTTAAATGCAGATATGATTGGTCGTAGTCGGACAGGCGAAAAGATTTCTTTTCTTGATAGAGAATTAACGGATAAAGATAGTATTTATCTGATTGGGTCGGATAAACATAGTAGTGAATTACATAAACTTAGTGAGCAGACTAACACAGAAATTAGTAAGATGAAGATTGACTACACTTATAACCAGGAAAGTCATCCTAGTCGGCTATTTTACCGAAGTGATCATTACAATTATGCTAGACATGGCATACCAATTATTTTTTACTTTACAGGCTTACACGCAGATTATCATAAGTCTACAGATACAATAGAAAAGATAGATTTTGACAAATTAACCAGAATTTCACGTTTAATTTATGCTACAGCTTGGCGAGTAGCAAATTTGGAAAATCGCCTAGTTGTAGATCGCTGGAAAAAATAACTAAATTAAATAGCTCAGGGATTAATAATTAAAATGAGTTGTTTAGGCGGTCAAATTATTAGAGAAAGCAATAAAATTGCCAAACTTGTTGCGGCAATGGAAGTGTTACTTTTGATATTTTGTTTTTTTCTAATGGCTTGGGTGCTTCCGTCAAGAGATGGTATTTCCCCAGAACTAAGACTTTATGTTAGTTTAGCTGTGTTAACAGCCCTTTTTAGTTTAACTTTTGTTTCTCACTTAAATTATCAAGAAAATTTAGTTAGTTTAGGGTTAAGTAAACAAAATTTTTGGCAAGCAGTAGAAGTTTTGGCATTACCAGTATTTTTACTAGCTTTAATAATTATCATTATTGGTTCTAATTTAGGGGGGATACACCTAAAAAGTAAGATGATTTGGCAATTTTTAGGGATACCTTTTTGGGGACTTCTGCAACAATATTTAATCCAAAGTTTTGTTAATAGACGCTTGCAAATAGCTGTTGGGAAAGGTTGGCTAAGTATTACTTTAACGGCCTTAGTTTTTGCTTTGGTACATTTGCCAAACCCAACGCTTACCATTGCCACTTTAGTTGCTGGGCTAGTTTGGGCATATAGCTTTCAAAAAGCCCCTAATCTTTATCCAATAGCTTTATCTCATGGGTTGTTAAGTACATTATTTGCAAATTTTACGCCTAAGTGGTTATTGCCTAATATGGTAGTTGGCTATAACTATTTAGTAAAAATTGGCTGGGTGACAACAAATTATTAAGTTGTTATTTTTGGTAGTTTTAGCAGATAATGTAAGGAAAGCAAAAAATTTCCTAAATAAAATTTCTTATCTTTATTAAATAGCAAGTTAATAGCAAGACATTAAATCAGTGAGGTTAATAGCGTGAAAAACGAAGTTACTGCTAACACTGCACAAAGATATCTAGAAAAAGGCTTGGGTCATTATAACCGAGGCGAATTTATGGAAGCGGTAGAAGCCTATCGTAAAGCAATAGAGCTACGTAGCGGGCAATTTTCCAAGGCTTATTTTAACCTGGGACGGGTATTGTCTGATATGGGTGATTTAGAAGGGGCTATTGGCTCTTATAAAACATCAGTTGAGCAACAAGCTAATAATCCAGATAGCTACTATCATTTAGGTTTAGCTTTAGCACGTAAAGGGGTACTTAATGAAGCTATTACTGCTTATCGCACTGCTATTGAACAAAGAGAAGGGATAAACCCGTGGGCCTACCATAATTTAGGAATGGCTTTAATGCGAACAGGTGAACTAGATGCAGCTATAGCAGCGCATAATAAAGCAATTGAGCAAAGACAAGGTGACTTTCCAAATGCCTACCACAATTTAGGATTAACCCTAGCACGTAAAGGTGATTTAACAGCAGCAATAGAAGCTTTTCATAAAGCAATAGGACAACGACGAGGTGCTAGTCCAGAAAGCTACTATGAACTTGGAAAAGCATTATTTCAATTAGGTAATACTGAAGAAGCAATAAAGGCTCTAAAAACAGCAATTGAGCAACGTACTAGTCCATTTGCTTTAGCACATTCAGAATTAGGTAACGCGCTATTTTCTGCTGGTTATATTGATGAAGCTATTGAGGAATTAGGGGTTAGTTTACAGCTTCAGCCTGAAAACCCCAAAGGACACCATACTTTAGGACGTGCATTGCTACGTAAAGGCTTACTAGATGAGGCTGTTGCCACATTAAGAACAGCAATTGAGCAAAGTGAAGAAAAATTCCCGTGGGCCTACCATAATTTAGGCGATGCTTATTTTGCTAAAGGTGAGCTAGATTTAGCGATTGAGTGTTATAGAGTTGCAATTAATCAAAGTGAACGCTATCCACGTGCTTATCTAGAGCTTGGACGCGCTCTTTATAGTCGAGGAGATTTAACAGAAGCTAGCGATTCTTTTCATACAGCTATTGAGCAAAGAGGCGGTAATTTTCCAGAAGCTTTCTATGAACTTGGACGAGTTTATTTTATAGGTGATGAACTAGAAGAAGCTGTAAAAGCCTTTCAATCTGCTGTTAAACAACAACATAATTTTCCTGATGCACATAATGAGTTAGGAATGGTGTTATATAGACAAGAAAGACTTTCAGAAGCGGTTGGTTCATTTCGCACTGCCATACAATTAAGAGGTGGAAATTTTGCTAAGGCTCATAATAACCTTGGTTTAGCTCTTTTTGATGCAGGTCAACTAAAAGAATCTTTAGAATCCTTTCGTGCTGCAATCGCTTGTCAGGCTATTTATCCAAAGGCTTATCGTAATTTAGGACGCGCTCTTTATGCTAGCGGACAATTAGACGATGCTGTTAAAGCTTTTACTACTGCAATTGAACAAAGAAAAGGTGATTATGCTGAAGCTCATCATGACTTAGGATTAGCTTATTTTTCACAAGGTAATCTAGCAGAAGCGGTTGAGTCATATAAAAAGGCTATTGAGCAAAGACCAGATAAACGCTATCCAGAATCTTACTATAGTTTAGGAACAGCTTTTAATGCTCAAGGAAACCTTCCAAATTCAATTGAAGCTTATCGAACAGCAATTAGCCAGCAAAATGGAGTTTATCCCGAAGCTCATTACAGTTTAGGTTTAGTATTAATGCAGCAAGAAAACTTTAAGGAAGCCGAGCAAACTTTCCGTAGAGCTATTGAGCAACAACCAATGTTTCCTTCTGCTTACTACAGTTTAGGCTTAACCTTACATCGAGCAGGAAATTTGCAGACATCTGTAACAGAATTTCGTACTTCTATTAAGCAAAACCCCAATTTACCTTGGACACATTACCGGCTAGGGCGTGTTTTATATGAATTAGGTGAGCTAGACACTTCTATTAATGAACTTCAACAAGCTGTTAAATTACAGCAAAATTTCCCAGCCGCACATTGTGATTTAGGACGCGCTTTTTATGATAAAGGTGATCTTAATTCTGCAATTGCTACTTATCGAACAGCACTTCAACAACTTGGCAATTTACCAGAAGCCTTGCATGGCCTTGGACGTGCTTTAGCTGACTCTGGCGATATTAAACAAGCTATTTCCTTCTATCGCCAAGCCATTAGCGTAAAAGCGGACTTTCCAGAAGCTTATAATGATCTTGGTCGTACTTTATATGATATTGGGGATTTAGCAGGAGCAATTGATTGTTATCAACAAGCTTTACAACAGTCTGATAACTTCCCATTAGCACATCGCAATTTAGGAGTAGCATTAGCAGAAATTGGGCGCACGGAAGAAGCTGTAGTACATCTTGAGACAGCAGTAAAACAACAACCCGGTAATTTTTCAACCGCTTACCATAATTTAGGAACAATTTTATTTGAACTAGGAAGAGTAAAAGAAGCTGTAAAGGCGTTTCGCACAGCAATAGAACAATTTCAAGGTCAATGTCCAATGACTCATTTTAATCTAGGCAACGCTCTTTATGCTGAAGGGCATATTGATGAAGCTTTAGCACAATATCGAGTTGCCATTGAACAACAGCCTTATTTTCCTGATGCACATCGCAATTTAGGTAATGCCTTAGCTCGTAAAGGTGCTTTAGAAGCAGCAAAAAGCTATTACCAAGTTGCAATTAAACAAGGTGATACAAATCCAGATGCCTACCATGATTTAGGGCTAGTTTATTACGGTAAAGGTCAGTTAGATGAAGCTATAGAGTCATTTCGTCAAGCATTAAAAGTAAATAAAAACGATCCAGGAACACATCGTAATTTAGGTTTAGCTCTTTATGAATCAGGTGATACAGATGGAGCAATGGCAGCATTTCGCCTGGCAATAGAGCAACGAAAAGGAGATTTTGCACAAGCTCATCATGATTTAGGGCGAGTGCTTTTTGATAGAGGACAAGCTGATCAAGCTATCTCCGAATATCAATCAGCTATTGAACAAAGAAAAGGACATTTCCCTAAAGCACACTATAATTTAGGGTTAGCTTTTAATGCTACTGGAAAATATACTGAATCAATACAAACTTTCCGCACAGCTATAGAGCAACAAAACAATATTTTCCCTGATGCTTATTTTCAGTTAGGGAGACTTTTGGCTAGAGAGATTTCTTTAGATGAAGCCATTAGTTGTTTTTATACAGCTATAGAGCAACGCCAAGGGACTTTTCCAGAAGCTTACTATCATTTAGGATTAGCTTATTCTCGAACAGGTGATGTTAATTCTGCTATTAATGCTTATCGTCATGCAATTGAACAAAGACATGGAATTTATCATGAGGCTTATCAAGATTTAGGACGCGCTCTTTACCGTAAAGGTGATTTAGCAGGGGCAAATGATGCTTATTCAGTAGCCCTGCGTCAGCGTTCGGCTCAATCTCAAACAAATGACAGTATAGAAGTAATGCCAATAGAAACAGATGCAGAAGACCTAGATGTAGAATTAGAAGCAGGTCTAAGACAGGCAGCACCACAACTTTATGATGCTCCAAATAGAGCTAAAGAATACACAGAAGAGGAAGAAGAAAATCAAACACCAAATGTAGAAGAGCAGGAGTAAAATTTTTATTATGGTGCTGATCTATGCGGATTTTGCTAATTGTAAATCCTAGTTCTGGTCGTGGACAGACAAAAAAATTGTTACCTGAACTAAAAGAGGCTTTAGCTGCACATCCAGTTGAATTTGTTGAAAGCCGATCGCAAGATGATTTGGTAGCAATCGCTGCTAAAGCTACTAATGATGGCTATGATGTGGTAACGGCTGTAGGTGGTGATGGGACAATCCATTATGTATTAACAGGTATTATCAATACTTTACTAGAAAAAAAACAAACTCAATCAAAAACTGCTCTAGGAATATTACCTTTAGGCCGAGGTAATGATATTGCTCGGACATTAAAAATCCCCACAGATGTAAAAACAGCTTGTCAAATTCTAGTTTCTGGTAAACAAAAGTTAGTAGATATCGCTAGTACAGGTCAACATGTCTATATTGGCGTTGCTGGCTTAGGTGTAGATGCTGAAGCTACGCGGCTTGCTAATGAAAATAAAATGAAAAGTAATTGGTTGCCAGCAGTGTTTGTTTATGGATATTCAGTTTTACAAGCTTTAATTAGATATAAGGCTAAAGAAATAAAAATTAATTATGACGAAGGTATTTTTGAAGGAAAAATAATGATGGCAGCTATTAGCAATGGTCAAGCCTATGGTGGAGGAATGTTTATTACTCCTATTGCAGAGCTTGATGATGGGCTTTTAGATATTTGCATTGTAAAGGAAGTTTCTAAACTTCAGCTTTTATTAAGTTTTTATCAAGTTTTAAGTGGCTCACACCTTAACCACCCTTATGTTAAATATTTTCGTTCCAGCCAAGTTGTTGTAGAAAGCAAAGAAGAAATGCAGTTTTATGGAGATGGAGAATATTTAGAAAATACTCCTCTAAAAATTAAGCTTATACCTAAATGTTTACCTGTAATTGTGCCTTAACCTTGGGGTTTAATTTGGGTTTTTTGCGAAAGTGAAGTTATGGGAGTTGTTTTAACAGCATTATTTTCATCCGTAAGATCATCAGTAAAATCAACCGCAACTTTTTGAGCAAAAGTATTGTTTGGTAAGTTTGTTAAAATAGGGATTAATTCTTGTTGAAGTTCTAATATAGAACTAAAACGGTTTTTTGGCTCTCTGGCTAAGCATTTTTGAATTAAAGAATCTAAAAGCTTAGTTTCTGGTGAAATAACAGGTAAATGAAAAGTTTGCTTAAGCATATTTCCGATTAATTCATAAACTGTTTTTCCTATAAAAGGCTTGGAACCTATCAAACACTCAACAATTATTACTCCTAATGAAAAAATATCGCTACGCTCATCTACAGGCTCAGCAGAAAATTGTTCTGGAGACATATAGCCAAAAGTGCCAATTATAGTTCCTGGTGCAGTCAAACTATTAGCTTCTGTTGGATCTATTGAATTTAACTTAGCAATACCAAAATCTAAGATTTTAATAATTATTTGGTTGTTATGGTCAGCTATTAAAATATTGTCTGGTTTTAAGTCACGGTGAATAATGCCTTTATTGTGTGCTACTTTAATAGCCTCAAAAATCTGATTAAAGATTTGAGCTACTAATTTTGGAGCAAGGCATTTTTCCTGTTGTAATTTATGCTTTAGTGAAATACCTTTAATTAATTCCATAACCAAATAAGCCCCATCAGTTGCTAATTTTCCATAGTCATAAATAGCAATAATATTAGGGTGATTTAACTTAGCTATGATTTTGGCTTCTTTTTCAAAACGTCTAATTGAATCTTTATTTCCAAACATATTTGCTTGTAAAACCTTAATTGCAACTTTACGAGACAAACGTAAATCTTCGGCTTGGTAAACTGCACCCATTCCACCTTTACCAATTAATTTTTCTAGTTTGTATTTATTATCAATAACTCTTTCAACAGGTAAAGAAAGGGTTAATTTAGTTTTATCATTTGGGCAAAAAGTTTCATTGCTATCAAAGCAAAGATGACAAAATGGGCATTCTTTTACTAAATTAATATTTTGCTCTGATAATTTGTCTAGCACTTCTTTTTTAATTTTGTCTACTTTGTCTACTTTGTCTAGCAATAGACTATTTTCATAAACAATTGCTAACTGACTAGTAATTGCTTCAAGTAATTTATAGTCGTTTTGTGAATAAGGTTCTTCAGAAAGTTTTTCTCCTAGTAAAAGTAACCCTGTTAAGTTCTTATTTCTTCCCATCATCGGAACAACTAATTGCAAATTTAGGCTTGTTAACCACTCTTTTTCTAATGGAGGTAGAGAATCTATAAAATCAAGTTTTCTACTTGTTGAGTTATCTTCCAATATTTCAATAAGTTGTGAATTAGTCAAAATTGAATTAGGCTGTATGTCTACAGATGAATGACTTAAGGTAAGACAATTTTTATTTTCTTCTTTATAAAAAAATAGGGTGCTTTTTGGGTGCAGAGCTTCTTCTAACTGACTACTAACAAGTTTAGAAATTGTGGTGATGGAATCTAATTTTTTAATCTCATTAATCAAATCTAAAAGGATTTTTTCACGATCATAAGCAGAACGGAAAAAAATCTTATCTAACCAAGCCATTATTTGATTACTATAAAATAAACTAATAGTAGTTATCCCAATAAGATAAAAATAACCTGATGATGGGGAAATAATCTCTCTTACAGTTAAATTTGGGTTCCATCCTATTATGATGGCTGCACCAATAGCTTCAACAGCTAATAAGAGTCTTAAAACATTTTTTGCTAATAAATATTGTAGACCTTGACGAATTACTACAGTTATATCAAATACTTGATGTTTAATAATTACATAGGCAAAAGAAATTGGAACTAAAGTAATAGTAAGTTCTGCAAAACGAGCAAATAAGAAAAAATAACTACCTGTAAGAATATATTCTTTATCTATAGCAATAAGTATAAAAGAAATAAGTTTTTTAGTTAAAGAAGTAGTAATTCCAATAAGTGAACAATAGGCAACCCATTTGATCCGACGCTTTTGATCTAAACTCTTGATAATGGAATAATTATAGACAATAATAGCAATTAGTAAAAGAAAAGTAATATAAATTAATAAATCCCATAAACTATCAAAAATATGTAGAAAAGTATCATTATTTAGTAAAAAATTAATTGTAGAAAATTGATCTTTAATATTATAAATACCTGCTAAACAAGCAATTTGTAAACCTATTAAAATAGTAGTGCTATAAATATAAAGAAAGTATTTAATAGCAGTCCAAAATTTATTTGTTTTAATTCCTGGCGGAAACTGAGAATAAACATCAAAACCAAGAGCAAAAATTGTTGGATATGAAAGCCAAAGCAAACAATAACAAATAGCACTAAGTCCAGTTAGAGTAGGATTTAAGGTTTTAATAGCTATTAACAAAGAAAATGCAGCAAGACTAAAAAGAGCAATTGTAACTTTTTGAGTTAATCTTTCTTTTGGTTTTGCAAGACCAACAAGTATTGCACAAGCATAAAATACCCAGCTAGAAAGTAAAAAAGTAAAAAATACACCGATTTTTTCATAGTTTCGGTGTAAGCTAGATTTTAAGGAAAAATTATGAGTTTCTGAGTTTCGAGAGATTTCAATGGTGTAATTACTATTAGGTATAAGTTTACGTTTTATGGTAAAAATACTATCGATAATATCAAAAGTTTTAGCTAAAGATGTGTCGCCATTAATGGCTAGAATTTTGTCCCCTACTTGCAATTTATCTCTAAACTCAGGGGAGACTTGGCTAATTACATAAGAATTTCCATCTCGTACATATTGCCAACCAAAATCTTTTTCATTTAGGCCCTGGGAATAAAACGTAAGTCCAAAAATTATATAAGCTATTAGTAAAGCTACGGAGAGAAATATAGTTACCCAGAAAAAATGATGCCTGTTATAAAATAATTGCAGGTTTAATTGCATATTTAATTATTTTTAGTGAGTTGAGGAAAAAATTTTTTTCCTTTTGATAACTTTTGCAAAAGGATATGTTTTAATATTTAACGCGGAAAATAAAAAAGCGGCCAAAGTTTTATTGAAGGCTTGCTTGATAACCAAGTTCAACTATTTTATCAATCAAGATTTGTTGGTTAATTTGTTCATGTTCAATTTTCGCATTTTCACCAGCCAAATCTACAGTAATAGATTTAACTCCTTCTAAATCAATAAGTTCACTTTCAATTAATTTTTTACAAGCATTACAGTGCATCCCTTTGACAGTTAAGATTGTTAGCATAAATTCTCCAAAGTTCTCTAAAAATTTAATTTATAAAATCTTTTTTATTATCTTTATTAATGCGTTCTTCTAAATCGTCCCACATTTTTTTAACGTCTTTATCAACTACCTTAAAGTTTTTGTATTTTCTACGGATCTTAAAAAGTCTAATTTGTTCTTTGAGCCAAAGATCAGCTTTTTTAACCAAATCCCAACGAGCCTTGACGTAGGCTATACCTAACAATACACCAGCAATATGCACAGCATGAGCAATTCCGGGATTTCCTTCTGCTCCAATTGTTCCAAGGAAAGCAGGAATAATTAAAATAAACAAAACAAAGTATTTCATTTTGATAGGAAAAATCATAAGTATGATCTGACGATCTGGATAAAATGCTGCAAAAGCTCCAACTACACCATAAACCGCGCCAGATGCGCCAATTGTTGGGATTGGCGAATGAATATTAATTGCATAGTTAAATAAATCTGATAAAAGTCCAATTGCTAAGTAAAATATTAGGAACCGTTTTTTACCCCAAAGCCATTCTAGTTCTGGGCCAAAAAAGAACAAAGCTAACATATTAAAGAGCAGGTGAAAGAAATCTCCATGTAAAAACATAGAGGTAAAAAATTGCCATAAGAAAAATTTGGAGGTAATTAATTCTGGAGTTAAACCAAAATGAATAGTAAACCAACGTTCATGACCCATTAGCCCGAAAATTATTTGTATGACATGGACTGTGGCATTAGCAATTACAAGCGATTTTACAGCCTTAGTCCGAGAAAAACCATCCATTGGGTTTTGAAATTTATAGTCATATCGATAACTCATAAACTATTCCTCAAAAAAATACCTAGTTTTATATAGGTTGATTACGTATGGTTACTAGCAAAAACTCTTTTAGCTCTTTAGCAATTATGGTACAGCGTCCGCGCTTTTGCAATGCAAGGTCAACACAAAGTCATTACACTACATCAGATGATTGTTTAGATGCTCAAGTTAATTTTAGGAGAGTGAAATGACTCAAAAATTTTGTTTATTTTTAATTTGTTTTTCTATTCTTTCCTTTATTATCCTCCCGATAAAAGCACAAAGCACAGATGCTAGTGTATATTTCCCACAAAATGTTGGAGATGAACATGTTTACCGTAAAAGTGGAAAGCTTGCTAAAAGTAATGATGGTTGGACAGATAAAATTACAGACAAAAAGGGAAAAAATTTTACACATTCAAATTTTTGGGGTGATGGAATTAGCCGTAACTTAAAGTTAAATAAGAAGTTTAATGTAGTAGAAAAAGCAAAAGATAATAAATTTGTTTGGTATAAATTTGCTGATACCTCAGAATGGACTATAAAATTAAGCCAAGAAGGGTTGCCTTGTTTAGAAGGTGCAAAAATTAAAGTTACAAGTCGTACTGAGACCGTACAAGTACCAGCAGGTACTTTTCAAAATTGCTTAAAGCTTGCATTTACTACAAATTGCGAAGATGCTGGAATTGCTGAACAATGGTTTGCTCCAAATGTTGGACTAGTAAAACAAACTGAGTCAACAATAGGTGGGCTACTTGTTAGCGAGCTAGTTAAAGCAAATGTTGGCGGAAAAACTTATCCACAATAAAATTATTTTTAGGTTTGGAAAATTTATGAGTGAAGTAGTAAAAGGTTTAGTTCAACTAAAAGTATCAGAAACAACAGAAAAATCAGATAAAAAAATTTTAACAGGATTAAATCTGTTTGAGATGCAACAATTTTTCCGTGAAATTGGTGAGCAGCCCTTTAGAGCAAGTCAACTTTATCGAGCGATTTATAAACATCGTCTTACTGATTTTGAAGCTATAACAGAATTTTCCAAACCTCTTAGAACAAAGCTAGCCAGCCAAACCGTTGTAACAACACAAAGCATTGACAAAAAATTTTATTCTCAAGATGGCACTAGGCGATTTTTATTTAAGCTTGCAGATGATCGGGAAATTGAAAGCGTTTGGATTCCAGAAGCAGAACGCGCAACAATCTGTATATCTTCCCAAGTTGGTTGTCCGCTTGCTTGCGAATTTTGCCTAACAGCACAACTAAAATTAAAACGTAATTTGACGGTAGGGGAAATAGTCGGCCAAATTCTTACAGTTCTTACAGATGTTTATGGTGTAAAACAACCGCCAGATCGACAAATCAATATTGTTTTAATGGGAATGGGTGAGCCGCTGCTTAATTATGACAATGTTTTAGCTGCTATTAGGTTGATGAATGACGCAGAAGGAATGGCAATTAGCACCCGACATATAACTTTATCAACTGCTGGGATTGTGCCAAAAATCTATGATTTAGGAAAAGAAACCGTTCGTCCTAAATTAGCAATTTCTTTAACCGGTGCAACCGACGAACTCAGAAACCGTTTAATGCCGATTAACCGACGTTATCCGCTTAAAGAATTACTTAAAGCTTGTCAAGATTTTCCCTTAAAAGTGCGTGAACGAATTACTTTTGAATATGTGATGTTAGCCGGTGTAACTGATAGCGACATTGATGCAAAACGACTAGTAAAACTACTTTCAGGACTTCGAGCAAAAGTAAATTTAATTCCTCATAACCCGGCTGAAGAATTACCTTTTGAAAGCTCACCAATGGAAAAAGTCCTACATTTTCAACAGATTCTAATTGATCATGGATTGTCGGCTTTTATTCGTCGTCCGCGTGGACAAGATATTTTTGCAGCTTGTGGGCAGCTAGCAGCTAAAAATGAGTCTGAAGTAGCGAGAATGTCAACAGGATTATAAGGGTTAAAAAAGACCCGGTGATTTTTTAAGTCACCGGGTTGATGAACTAATTTTTCATCAGCCATTCAGTAAATATGCGGGCTTCCTCATATTTACCACACCAACGAGCACGATTACGGCCTGTTAAGGCCAAAACTTGCGCATGATGTTGACCAGCACGATCTCCTAAGCGGCCAAAATAACGATATAAATTATCTATTCGCTCTACAGATTCACGCGCTGACACAACATCCTTAAAACTCAGTACATTACGAAAAAACCGACTATAGATATTTTGCTCATTAACAGGAGTAGTATAAAGATCTGAATAACCACTAATTAATCCAACTGCTTGCAATACACTCGCTACATAACTTGGCTTAGTTTTTGCCATTTGAGCAATTACTAACATATCTGTAGTACCTTGTTTATAAAGGTTAACAATATAATCTTTTTTGGTTTCTTGTTTTTTATGTTGCTCTTCACTAATTTCTTCTGGCAGTTCATCAAAAAGCGAAGGAGCTACATCTTTTTTACTTACAGTAGATTGACGTGTTTGCATACAAACTACTCCTATTTTTAGAGTAACTAAGGGTAATTGCTCCCCTTAGTTAATTAAAAATGTTTATTTTAGGCAGAAATAGATCTTTTAGTTGTTTTTAGATGATCAATAAAAGTAGAAGCTGCTCTTCTGCTTAATTCTGCTACCTTACAGTTAAATAATTCTTGGCAAAGAGCTTCTGCATCAACTCCATTAGCATTAGCAATAGCTCGAATTGCTGCATGTTGTTTGGTTGTTGCCATTTCAGCAATATTTTGTGCTACTGGATTTCTAGGAAAATTTAGAGGTTGACTAGTTGATACCACATCTTCATCATCTCGTTTGTAAAGTTCACGGGCAACACCAAATTTTACTGCTGCACGTTTTAGCGCGTCATGTTCAGCCTTTTTAATACCTATTTCATCATAAGCTGACCCTGTTCCTACGCCTTCACGAGTAACACCCATAATAGTTATTGATGCTGTTATGGCTACTAATTCGCCTACTTGACGTACATCTTTAACTGAGTGTGACCAACGGGGACAAATACGGTCTAACATATCGGCTACTGTATGCCATTCAACATAATCAATTTCATGGTCTACTCCAGTTTTATCTGTCCAACCAAATCTTTGACGAATAAGATCTTTTGAAATTGGTGCAGAAAGCTGTTTTAAGATTTCTACAAAGGCATCTTTTTCAGTGCTTATTTCAATTTGTTTACTTTCGCTTGCTACTAAATCAGGTGTTAAAACAGGAGTAATATTTTCAGCTTTATTAAGGTTTTGTTTCATTATTTTATCCTCAATTGGTTTTTCTTGTTTCATAGGTGAAACAGACTTTGATTTTGTTTCTTGTTTCACAGATGAAACAACGTCTAAATTTTCAATTTGTTTCATAGATGAAACATTTATTTTTTCTGTTTCTTGTTTCATAGGTGAAACAGACAAATTTTCTACTAGAACTTCATTTTCTACATTATTAATAAGTAATACTGCTGGTTCAGTAGAGATATTTTCTATAATATGTTCTGTAACAAGCTCTATTTGTTGAACTTCTGGTAATGGTTCTAAATGATATTTTACTGCTAAAATATGTTCACAGCGAAAGCGGGGATCAATTTGTGATTGTTTTTCAAAATCTGGGCAAGCACAACGGATGCGACCTGTTTCATCTCTCCAAACGCGGAAGTTTTCATTATTTTGAGTAGGAGATTTTACTATAAAACCTTGTTCATCTCTATTAACTAAACCCATTTCAGCGATTAATTTAGCTCGTTTGGTACGGACATTTAAGTTTTTGATGGCTGTATTCATTTTTGTTACTCCTTAAAGATTGTTAATTAATCACTTTGTTTCATCTGTGAAACATAATAGCACAAGAAAAATTTTGTTTCAAGTATGAAACGTTTCATAGGTGAAACATTTTTGCAGAAATTTTATTGTTTCATAAATGAAACATTTTATTTGTCAAAAATATGGTAAATGTGCTAATTTTATGGTGGATAAGTTTTATAAATAGGGGATTAACAGCTATGGAACCACTACTTGATGTGGTAGAGCTAGGTGAATATGTAAAAAAGAAGCGGGAAGAAGAAGGGCTAAGTATTCGCCAACTAGCTACAATTACACAAATTAGCCCTCCTACTTTGTCACGAATAGAAAACGGGGTTTGTAATCCAGATAGCCCAACATTAGCACGCTTAAGTAGTTGGCTAGCAATACCACTAGATAGTTTAATGAAAGGCTCATTAATACCAGAGAGTGGAGAAGGCTTTTTAGAGATTGTAAAAGAATCTACTCCAAATGTAATTGAAGCTCATTTAAGAGCAGATCCAAAATTAAAACCAGATGCCGCAAAAGCATTAGCAGAACTATTTCGAGTTGCTTACACCCAATTTACTAGCGATGATTTAGAAGAAATTAAATCATCGCCTAAAAAAGTGGAGTCTAAAAAAACACGTTATGCTAAAGGGCCTAGAAAATAATAAGCTTCCAGAAAGTGAATTACTTCCACCAACAATTAAGCGGAAAATATTTGAGCGTATCGCATTAAAAATACGTGACTTAGCTGCTACTCCGCTAGATCGTGCTTTAGATCCTTGGCAACTGGCTCCAAAAGTAAAATTAAAAGTAGTAGACATTAATCAGTTATCTAAACTTTCAGAAGAAACGCGAAAAATATTATTAAAGAAAAATTCTAAGGATTGGTCTGGCGCGACAACTATGCCGCTGCCTAATGGATGGCGACTGGTTTTTATAAATCCAGGACATAGCCGAGAACGCCAAGTTGCTACTCTAATGGAAGAAGTATCTCATGTTGTTTTAAGACATTCGCCTAGTCTTATAAAAACTCCTGATGAGCAAACTGATCAGACACAGTTCAGGGATTTTAATAAATCTCAAGAAGAAGCTGCTTATGGTGTTGGTTCTGCTGCATTAATTCCTTATTATATTTTGCGTTTATCTATAACAAGAGGTATTTCTATTGATAGAATTGCTCAAAAATTTGGTGTTAGTGAAGATCTAGTGCTTTTTAGGATTAAAGTTTGTAGGTTGTGGGATAGTTATAAACAGTGTAATTGCTAGATTTTAGATAGTTAAAAATGCTTAAGAGGAATAAAAATGAGTCTTAATGTAGTGTTTTGGATAAATGAAAGTGTTTATTCAAGAGAAAAATACCTTAAGTTTTTACAAGAATGTAGAAAAGTGGAAGGAAAATGGTCATTAATAGAAGAACATAGTTTTGATGCAAAAAGTTGTAAGTGTTGCTATGGTTTGTACAAGGATGATTGCCGTAATGCTCATAAAATGTATTTATATGGATATGAAAATGATATAGCTTGGAATGGAGAATTAATTAGTGTTTGGTTTAGTATGTATAAAGAAAGACCTATAGAAGTAGATTTTGCAGATAATGAAAATTACAGTGTATATATTGATGTTGAAACAATTTTATCAAAACCGGATATAAACTTAGCTTTGCAATTTCTTATACCTCTTAAAGCCTTTGAATTTTTTGGGGATATTGTTGTAATTGATGAAAATGGTAAAGCTTATAGTAATACAGATGAGTATTTGGGGTTTGTTAAGGAGAAACTAGTTTATGAGCTTTACCGAGAAGATCTTTACCAAGAATATTTTCTTTCCTGGGTATGTTAAAACTAATAAAAACTTTTCTCCCCAAAAATAATAACCCGCGTAACACTACCGATTTGTTACGCGGGAAGCCAAAACCGAAGAGGAGGAAAATTACCGAAGAAACTTTTAATAAATCCCAAAAGTGCAATAAATTGATATATTTAATTTTTAGAGTTTGTTAAAATTTTCTTCTTGCTGGTTTTAACGCACTAAGAAAGTGAAAGTTCCTGTTTTCCTAAAATTTTTCCTAAAATTTTTCCTAAAATTTTCTTTGCAATGATTTTCCTAAGCTCTACTTTATTAAGATTTTATAAATCACTAGTTATAATGCTTAAAAAATAAAAATTTAAGCTAAAAATTTTCTAAAAATCCAAGTAGTAAATAACAACAACTTAGTATTATTATATTTACAGTAACATATAATAATACTAAGGCTAACATTAGGCATTCAGACGAGTTATTAGAATTAGTTGCTTGACAGAAATTAATTAGGAGTGTTACTGTTAAACGCTTTTAACAGGCTGTAAAATCTAAACTATCTTTCTTTTAACTTATTGAGTTATGCCAAGTAAGAAAACTCAAGAATTTGTTTTTGATCAACGTAATCGGGAGATCTTACTCTCAATTATTAAGATGTATGTTGATACTGGTGAACCTGTTGGATCAAGAACTCTTTCCAAATATTCAAAAGAAAAGCTTAGTGCAGCAACAATTCGCAATATTATGGCAGATCTAGAGGAGGCAGGTTATTTAACTCATCCTCATACTTCGGCTGGTCGTATCCCTACGGATAAAGCCTATAGATTCTATGTTGACAGCATTTTACGACAAGTAAAAATATCTAAGTCTGATGAATCAGCTATAAGGCACTCTCTTTTAGAGTCAGAAGTTAGTAGTGCGACACAATTTATGGAACGTACTTCACATTTGTTGTCGCAGATGTCTAATAATGTTGGTATTGTTGTTTCTCCTGCAATTGCCCAAGATATTTTACAACATATAGAATTTCTTAAATTAGCTGATGGCCGAATACTTGTAATTATGGTTTCTCGTAGCGGGTTAGTTCGTGATAGAGTGATCCGAGTTGAAGGTGATTTTTCACAAACAGAACTAGATAAGACTGCTCGTTATGTTACAGATAACTTTAAGGGCTTAAGTTTATCCGCTATTCGTGCTGAAATATTAAGATGTATGTCAGAGGAAAAAGTCCTCTATGATAGATTGCTACAAAACGCTATTTTACTCTGTAATCAGGGATTAGAGGACGAAGAACAAGGTAAAGTTTATGTAGATGGTACTTCTACAATTTTAACTAAACCTGATTTTACCGATACAGAACGACTACGCGGACTATTTCGCATGTATGAAGAAAAAGGTAAATTGCTAAAAATTCTTAATGAATGTTTAGCTGAATCTACTTCTACAGGAATAGGGATTCGTATAGGTGCAGAAAATAATATTCCTAGCTTACGTAACTGTACAATTATTACTTCACCTTATACTTACGGAAGTAATATTAGTAATGTAGTTGGAGGAGTTGCAGTTGTTGGGCCTACTCGTATGGAGTATGCTCGAATGATTACAGTAGTTAATTACATTGCACGTCTATTTGAACAGGTTTTTAGCGAAGATAAACAAATTAATCGTTAGTTTTTAGAAAGCTAAGGTAAAAATTTTTAAACAATTCTCTTTTACTACATAAAAGTAGTAAGTAGTTAGACTTTATAGGGAATGCCTATAAATATATTCGTAAAGTTATAGGACTTTAACGCAAAATGACAATAGAAAATAAAGAACAATCATCAAATATTACAAACCCCGAACTAGATACAACTACTAATGATGAAACTGCTGAAGCTAGAAGTGAAGCAAAAGAGGAGACAACAAAAGAAGTTGTAACAGAGCAAAAAAAGGATGATTCTAAAGGTGCGACACCATCTATTAGCGAAGAGGAAATCGCCCAACTTCTAATAGATCTTTCTGATGCACAAGAGCGATCAGTAAAGCTTTCTGAGGAAAAGAAGCTTATTTATGAACAATTAATGAGACGACAAGCAGAGTTTGAGAATTTTCGTAAACGAGTAGATCGTGAGCGAAGCGATGTACATCTGCAAGCTCGTTCTAATGTTGTAGTGGAAATGCTACCTGTTTTAGACAATTTAGAAAGAGCTTTGGAATTTACCCCAAAAGGTGAAGCAGGTGAAGCAGTATGTGAAAATATTTTAACTGGGGTAAAACTTATACATCGTCAATTCCTGGATGTATTGATTGGTTTAGGGCTTTCACCTGTCAAGGCTTTAGGAGAGCTTTTTGACCCTCATATGCATGAAGCTGTCACGACAGAAACTAATAACGATTTACCAGAAAATACTATTGTTGCTGAACTACAAAAAGGCTATAAACTTGGTGAAAAGCTGCTTAGGCCAGCAATGGTAAAGGTTGCAGTTCGTGGATAATATAAATTCCTAGCAAAATTACGAGACATTATTTAAGTTGTTAAATCCTACAAATATTTATTAGAGAGATGATTTTATGGGTAGAGTTATTGGTATAGACTTAGGTACAACAAATTGTTGTGTAGCAGTAATGGAAGGCGGCGTAACTCAAATTATTCCTAACAAAGAAGGTGGTCGTACAACACCATCTGTAGTAGGGTTTACAGATAAAGGAGAACGTTTAGTAGGGCAAATAGCTAAACGTCAAGCTATTACTAATGCTGCTAATACGGTTTTTGCTGTAAAACGCTTAATTGGTCGTAAATATAACTCTCCAGAAGTTTTAAGAGCAAAAGAGTCTTCTCCTTATGAAATAACAGAATCTAACAATGGGGACGCTCGCGTAAGAGTACAAAACCGAGATTATTCACCTCCAGAAATATCAGCCATTATTTTACAACGCTTAAAATCTGCCGCAGAAGATTTTCTTGGCGACGAAGTAGATGAAGCAATTATCACAGTACCAGCATATTTTGATGATTTTCAACGCCAAGCAACAAAAGATGCTGGTAAAATTGCTGGTCTTAATGTACAGCGTATTATTAATGAGCCTACAGCCGCTGCTCTGGCTTATGGTCTAGGAAAAAGATCAGCCGAAAAAGTTGCTGTTTACGATCTAGGCGGGGGAACGTTTGATATTTCTATCCTAGAAATGAATGATGGAGTATTTGAGGTTTTATCCACTTGTGGAGATTCATTTTTAGGTGGTGAAGATTTTGACCAACGTATCATTGATTGGCTAATTGATGAATTTAGAAGCGAAACAAATATTGATCTAAGAATGGATAGGCTGGCACTACAACGATTAAAAGAAGCCGCTGAACGTGCTAAATGTGAGCTTTCTAATACATCAGAATCAAATGTTAACTTACCTTTTATTTCTGCTGATGCTTCTGGCCCAAAACACTTAAATAGAGTTTTAACAAAAGATAAATTTGAAGAATTAGTATCAGATTTAGTAGAAAGAACTGTAGAACCTTGTCAAAAAGCTCTTTGGGATGCACAACTCAAACCAGGCAACATTGATAAAGTTTTACTTGTTGGTGGACAAACTCGTTCTCCTATTGTTCAAAGAAGAGTACAAGAAATTTTTGCTAAACCTGCTTCGGCTGAAATTAACCCAGATGAAGTTGTTGCAATGGGTGCATCAATTCAAGGTGGTGTATTGCTTGGAGAAGTTAAAGATCTAGTACTTTTAGATGTTATCCCTTTATCTTTAGGTATTGAAACTAGAGGTGGGGTGTTTACCAAAATTGTAGATCGTAATGCAACTATACCATTAAAGAAAAGCTTAATATTTACTACTGTAGCTGATAATCAATCAACTGTAGAGGTTCACGTTCTACAAGGTGAGCGTGAAATAGCTGCGCATAATCGTTCTTTAGCAAAGTTTGAATTAGTTGGCATTCCTCCTGCTCCTCGTGGTGTTCCACAAATAGAAGTGTCTTTTGAGTTAAATGCAGATGGTATTGTAGAAGTTTCTGCTCGTGACAAAATGACAGGCTTAGAACAAGCAATGAAAATTTCACCTTCATCAGGACTTTCGCCAGATGAAATTTTTAACCTTATTGAAGAAGCAAAAGCAAATGCTGATGCTGATCGTCAACAAAAAGAAGTGTTATTGCTGAAAAATCGCTTAGAAGGATTACTGCAAAATACCCAACGCTCCTTTAGTGAATTTGGTTGGATGTTGTCTGAAAAAGATCAAGAATCTGTACGTAATTCTTTGCTAGTAGCTAAAGATTCACTCGCTAGTGAGGATTTAGGGATAATAAAACAAAATTTAGAAGAATTAGAAAGAACGGGAAGGCTAATTACAGAAGCAATGTTTTCTGGGGGTACTACTGAAGGAGTTTAGATCTATTAGAACAAGTGGAAAATACCTCTATCTATCCTAATTAGTTGTAATTAAGATTTTATATATGAGTAGTAATAATAAAAGAGACTATTATGAAGTATTAGGTGTTGCTAAGGATGCTGGAGAAAGCGAAATTAAAAGTGCTTATCGAAAGTTAGCAATAAAATATCATCCAGATAAAAACCCTGGTGATACAGAAGCAGAAGAGAAATTTAAGGAAGCCGCGGAAGCTTATAGTGTGCTAAGTGATAAAAACCAGCGCGCCCGCTATGACCGTTTTGGACATTCTGGCGTAGGTACTTCAGCCGCTTCTAGTGCAGGTGGTGCAGGTTTTGGAGGAGCAGGTTTCCCAGGTTTTGAAGATATTTTGGGAGATTTGTTTGGATTTAATGATATTTTCGGTAGAAGCGGACGTTCTCGCCAAGTCCAACGTGGTGCAGATATTCGTTACGACCTGGAAATAACACTAGAGGATGCTGCTCAGGGAATTAAAACAAAAATTAATGTACCACGATTAGAAAATTGTAATTCTTGTCAAGGTAGCGGGGCAGCACCAGGTACTTCTCCAATTAACTGTCCAACTTGTAATGGTGTTGGACAAGTACGCTATCAACAGGGATTTTTTAGCGTTAGTCGTACCTGTTCTTATTGTCGTGGTACTGGAAAAACCATTAAAGACCCTTGCCAAGAATGTCGTGGTGAGGGCCGTATCTCAAAAGAGAAAGTTTTAGAAATTAAAATTCCACCTGGTGTTGATACTGGCGCAAGACTACGTGTTCAAGGAGAAGGAGAAGCTGGTTTTGGAGGTGGGCCACCAGGGGATCTTTACGTAGTGATTATCTTAAAAGAACATGCTGTTTTTGAGCGTCAAGAAAATGATCTACATTGCACAGTACCAATAACTTTTGCTCAAGCTGCATTAGGAGCAGAAATTACAGTCCCTACTTTAGAAGGTGAAGAAACTATCAAAGTAGGAGAAGGGACACAAACAGGTAAAATCTTTCGCTTAAAAGGCAAGGGTATGCCTGCTTTAGGTGGACGAGGTCGGGGAGATTTATTTGCTGCTGTAAATGTTATAACTCCAACTAACTTGACTCGTGAGCAACGAAAATTATTTGAAGAATTAGCTAAATTTGATGATAAAGCTCCGGTTCATGAAAAAGGTTTGTTTGATAAGGTAAAAGATATTTTTAGTTAAAAACTTAAAAAATAATTTTGATATAAATAATGCCAAGCAAACTTGTTGATTTGCTTGGCATTATTTATATTTATCGTTAAAGTACCTTAAATAAATTAATTGTTTTAGCTATTTTGAAAGGATTAAAAATTGTCTACTCCCGATAATGTTTTAGTGCGAGCAATGGCTGCAAATGCAACTATTCGTTGTATGGCTACTATAACTACTAATTTAGTTAATCAAGCTTGTCAACGACACTCTACTTTACCAACCGCCTCGGCTGCTTTAGGTAGAGTTTTAACAGGTACTTTAATGATGGGTAGTTTGTTAAAAGATCTTGAAAAAATTACAGTACAATTTCATTGCCAAGGGCCTATTGGCAACATTACTGCTGAAGCAGATGCTTATGGTAATGTTAGAGGATATGTTAGAAATCCCAGTGTTGATCTACCAGTAAATGAAAAAGGAAAATTAGATGTTGGAAAAGCTGTTGGCGAAGGTATGCTTTATGTAATTCGAGATGCTGGTTTTGATATTGGGCTAGGGCGAGATCCTTATTGCGGTTCTGTGCCAATTGTTTCAGGCGAAATTGCAATGGATTTAGCTTATTATTTTACTAAATCTGAACAAATCCCTTCAGATGTTAGCTTAGGTGTTTTTGTTGAAAAGGATGGAATAGTAACTGCTGCTGGGGGTTTTATTATTCAAGTTATGCCTGGTGCAGATGAAAAACTAGTCTCAGAAATTGCTAATTCTGTAGCTCAAACACCTCCTAGTACAACTATGATTCGATCTGGTTATAGTGCTGTAGATATGTTACGTCAAGCTTTAGGTAAGGTAGATTTTGAAATTTTATCTACAAATACAATTAATTTTACGTGTCAATGTTCTTATGAGAGAGCGATTAGCTTAATTTCTGCATTAGGTAAAGAAGAAGTGAGTGATATGTTGGAAAAAGATAAAGGTGCAAAATTAACTTGTCACTTTTGCAGTGAAACTTACTCTATTACAATAGAAGATTTAGAAATGATACTTAATAGTTTGAATTAGCAGCGTTTTTGTTGTACTGTAAAAGCTTAGATTATTTAACTTAGTTGTATTAATACAGTGTAAACTAAGTAAGTTAATATTTTTTCAATTTCTTAAGTCACGCGCATGACGAAATAATTGTAGCCTAAGTCGTAAGACCTAAGTTTAGTGATTATACATAATTAAAGTCGCGTAGCGACGGCATAATAAATATAACAAATTCAACAAATTAATTATGTCGTCACTACGTGACTTTGTAAATATTACATCACAATACGTAGGGTTTCAACCTTACACTACAATATATTGCCCCGTTGGGGTTTTAAGAGATAAAACATCAGAAAATTTTGTTTACAGTGTAATTAATTATTATTAAGAGCAGGTGCAGCAAAGAAAATCTGCTAGGTAAAAGTAAGATAACTTAAATAGGTTTAGAAGTATGCCAACTCCAAAAAATCGACGAAGTTTTACTGAAGATTGGTTTGTTATTCAAAAGAAGACTATCAATAAAGCTATTCTTACTGTAATAGCTGTTCTGGTCTTAGCCGTTGCTAGTTATGGAGTAAAGCTTTGGTTTGAAGCCTATGATCCATCAAAGCCAGATCCAAATAGAGTAGCAAAATTTATTCGTTTTGATGGGAATGTAACAGTTATTAAAAAAGGTTCAAATGAAGCATTGCCAGCAACAAAAGACATGGCATTAAAAGAAGGCGATACCATTCAAACAAATTCAGGATCTTCTGCTTCAGTCGAGTATTTAGATGGAACCAAATATATTATAAAAGCTGGTTCGACTTTGATTATCAAAGAAAATTCTCGTAATGAAAAACGAATAACCAGCAAATTACAAGGAGGAGGAGTAAAAGTTAATACCTCAGAAGAAAGTGATAAACATATTATTGATTCTGAAGGAACTAAAGTTAGAGTAGAAAAAAATTCTGATGTAGATTTAGATAATAAAGATGGACAAACTACAGTTCAAGTAACTAGCGGTTTAGCTAATTTATTAGGAGAAACAGAACAACCAATTTCGGCAGATCAAATAGCTAAAATTGATAAAACAGGAGTTAATATTAAAAATCTACCTCCTCCGCCCAAATTAGGTAGCCCAACCAATGCAAAAGAAATGTTAGTTAATCCAGGTGAAACTATTGAATTTAGATGGAATGCAATACCAAATGCTCAAAAATATAACTTAACACTTGCTTCTAATATTTCTTTTTCTGAACAATCTATCAAGCTTCAAGCTTTAGATATCAAAGAAACTAAATATAAATGGATAAAACCATTAAATGGGCCTATTTTTTGGAGAGTTCAAGCTGTGACTACAGATGGTCTTCAAGGTAAATGGAGTGAACCTTTTGAAATTAAAGTACAGAAAAAAGGTGAGAGAAATATTGATATTCAATTAACTAAGAAAAATAAAATTACAGATTTACTTTGGGAAATAGAAGGAAATACTAGACCAGGTGTTGTACTAAGAATTAATGATCAAATTACAGAAGTAGATACTAAGGGACATTTTAAGAAAGATGTTACTTTATCGCCTAATGCCCAGCGTCAAATTACTTTTGATGCTCGTGACCCTAGTGGCAATACGGGTAAATTAATAGAAAAACTTTGAGTGTTAGAGAAATTTGGATTTCAAAAATAGGAAGCCATTAAAGCTTCCTATTTTTTGTTTTCACTGTTATAAGAGAACTAGCAAAAATACTTGATGATTTTCTTGTGTAATACAATTAAACTTAAACAAATATCAAGTTAATTTTAAGCTCCATCAATACTATAAAAATGCTTAATATTTTTAACTTTAAAAAGTATTTTTTATAAAAAAATGCTAAGATACTTGGAATTTTGCTAATTAATTTATAAAAATAATGCAAACTTAGTTTGCTAGGTGAAAAGTAAAAAACTTATACAGGTTTACAGGTATGTCAACCCAAAAAAATAGAAGAGGTTTTACTGAAGAATGGTTTGTTATTCAAAAAAAAACCATCAAAAAAGTTATTTTTACAGTGATTGCCATTTTAGTTTTAGCTGTTGTTGGTTATGGAGTAAAGGTTTGGGTTACACAAATTATTGAAGAAAGTAAACCAGACGCATATAGAGTAGCAAAATTTATCCGTTTTGATGGAAATGTAACTGTTATTAAACGAGGCACAAACGAAGCATTGCCAGCAACAAAGGATATGGCATTAAAAGAAGGCGATACTATCCAAACAAGCTCAGGATCTTCTGCCTTAGTAGAGTATTTAGATGGAACTAAATATACTATTAAAGCTGGCTCAACATTGATTATTACAGAAGATTCCCGCAAGGATAAACGAATAACTAATAAGCTACAAGGAGGAGGGGTAAAAGTTAATACTTCAGAAGATAGCAATAAGCATATTATTGATTCTGAAGGAACTAAAGTTAGAGTAGAAAAAAATTCTGATGTAGATTTAGATAATAAAGATGGACAAACTACAGTTCAAGTAACTAGCGGTTTAGCTAATTTATTAGGCAATACAGAGCAAACAATCTCAGCAGATCAAGTAGCTAAAATTGATAAAACAGGAGTTAATATTAACAATTTACCTCCTCCACCCAAATTAGGTAGCCCAATTAATGCAAAAGAAATGCTAGTTAATCCAGGTGAACCAATAGAATTTATCTGGGATCCAATACCAAATGCTGAAAAATATAATTTAACACTTGCTTCTAATATTTCTTTTTCTGAACAATCCATCAAACTTCAAGCTTTAGATATCAAAGAAACTAGATATAAATGGATAAAACCATTAAATGGGCCTATTTTTTGGAGAGTTCAAGCTGTGACTACAGATGGTCTTCAAGGTAAGTGGAGTGAACCTTTTGGAATTAAAGTTCAACGTAAAGGCGAGGAAAAAATCCAGATCCAACTTACTAAGAAAAATATGATTACTCAGCTACTTTGGGAAATAGAAGGAAATACTACTCCAGGTGTTGTATTAAGAATTAATAATATTCCTACAGAAGTGGACGCTAAAGGACATTTTAAGAAAGATGTTACTTTATCACCTAATGCTGAACGTCAAATTGTTTTTGAAGCACGTGATCCTAGCGGCAATACAGGCAAATTAATAGAAAAACTTTAAGAGTTGTTTTGTAAGTAAATAGAATTTGCAAGTTAACGGCAAACCCTATTTACTCAAAATTTCTTTAATCATAATTATTGTTGAGGAGCAGCATTAACAGTATTGTTGGTATTAATTAAAATAGTTTCTTGTTCACCAGCTAAAATAATACCTTTAAGCATATTGTTTTGATTTTGTTTAGTTGTCATTAATTGATCAACAACAGCCTTGTTTTTAAGTAAACCTTTGCGAGCATTAGACTTAGCTACTAATTTATTACCTTTCCAAATGCTAATTTCTTGCTTTTCTTCATCAAATGTTACTTCATATTTACCTTTTTTTACTTCTGTTCCATTGACTACTACATCTTTACTAATATCTACTTTTTTACCTTTTCCTTCAGCATATGCTAATCCATTAAAAAATACTACGCTTGCTACTAATACCATTACTAAATTAAATGCTTTTTTCATATTGACCCCTTATTTGATTAATTTTTTGATATTTTGTAGGCTACTTAACGCCTACAAGTTAGTTAACACTGTTAACGTGACTTTAAAATATTAGTTCGCAGAAGTTGATAAAAGTTTGCAATTATTTCCAGGATTTTTAAGCAAATTTCTAAACCATTGTAATTGAAGGTAGTTATATTAAATTTAATAGATTTTGCAAAAAAACTAGCCACTAAAAGTAAATAATCGTATCATTAGCCATTATTAACTAAGGTATTAAGATTAAAACAAATGATGTGGGAGATTTGTCTAAATGTTTAATAGTCGCTATATTGCTACACTTGTTTTCCTAGTGCTTAGCTCGTTTAGTCTAGCAGTTGATGTTTTTGCACAAAGTAAAGAGCGAGAAATAGAATGGAATAGCTATAGTCTACCAACAGGAAACTTTGTTCGATTTGTGAATCTAGAAGAAGGTTACAGTTTTTGGTATCCGGCTGAGTGGCAGCAAAAAAAGAATGCTAATGGAGATACAGCTTTTAGCATAGTTCCAGAAGGGCCTAATTTTGTTATTGCTATAGATAATATTGCTGATGGTTATGGAATAGCTAATTACACATCTTCATTACTTCAAGGATTTCGCAAGTATTCAATCAACCAAGAAACTTTTTCACTTAGAACCGTTTCAATAGGTGGGATTGAAGCGCGTGAAGCTCATTTTGAGATTGAAATTAATGATCGTGTTGCCAATGAAACGGTTTGGGTCACGGTTGTTGGGCCAAAAGCTTATAACTTTATTTTTGCATTTGACCCTGCTGACAAAGAAAAATTTGAGCCTTATATTAAACGTATAGTAGAAACAATTAATATTGGTGCTAGGGGTCATTGGGATAGGGAATTTGAAACTTTACGCACTAAGTTTGCTGATCAAACCGTTGCAGGTAGTGAATTAGCTGCTATTAATGTTGCTAAAAAAATTCGAGATTTTAATATTCCCAAGTCAGAATGGACAAAAGAACTTACAGAATTAATTGTTAAATCTCCTGCCATAGCAATAGATCTTCTTACAAATAGCGATCCTCAGGTGCGGGCAGAAGCCATTCTACAAATAAGCAAAATAAAAGACCCAAAATTTGATGAAATACTACTTTGGGCATTAACTGACAAAGATAGTTATTGCAGCACAATTGCAGCACAAGCTTTTGCAACAAGAGGTTTAGACGCGCTCAATCTCCTTAAAAAGAAATTACCTGATTTAATAGATAAACCAGGTGTAATTTTACGTGTAAGTGCTGCATTTAATGAGCAAAACGTCCGACAAGTTATCTATGATGAAGCCATTAAAACAGGAAAATTAGCTGATTGGGCTAAAGAACCATTAAGCGAATTGACTAAATTAGATAATTTAATTAATAAAGATAGCTTAAATTCTGAGTTAGTTTCTAAATTGGTAAATGCTCCAACTACAGGAGAAACACTTTTTCCAAAAGACTCAACGCATTATTTAATGACACCAAATTTTCAGCAGGCTTTAGAAAAGTTTGACACTGCTCTTTCAGGGATTCAATTAAATACAGTTCGTGATCAAATGACATTAGCTTTAATTATTAAAACGCTAAAGACCCGTCTTGCTGAAGAACTTAAAATTAATGCTACAAGTGATATAAGTTCAACAATAGGTATTAACCTTAAATCTCCTATAGCTTTAGCAGCCTGGCCCAAGGATGAAAAGACAGAAAATATCTCTGCTCATAGTGCAGTAATAGCTTCTGTGTCCGATAAGAATCGTTTTGAGCGATTGCTAGCTTTATACCAAAATCAATTTGACGATTTTGAGTCATTTTCTACCTTTAGTGCAGTGGCAGCACGTATAGCCACAATTCTTCCAGCAATGCTTCCTGTTGGAATGGCAGTAGCTTTTTCCGATCTTGAAGGTAAGGAAAGAGAAATAAAACCACTTCATAAAGAACTATATTTTGAGCATCACCTAATCAATAGCTTACCATTGACAATAATTAAGAAATTAAGTGTTTTTGAAGGAAAACCAACAGAATATAGCAGTATTTTTGTTCTCTATCTTGGTGATACAGCAATAGTTACTTCTTCTCAAGAAGCTATTGCAGATTTAATTTTATCTGCAAGTCAAGGAAACACTATTGGAACAAATAAAGATTTTGTACAGGTAAAAGCACAAACAGGAGAAATAGTTTTTTTTAGCCAACTAGGAAAATTAATTAAAACTACAGATGCTAAAGATAAACAACTTCCACTTATGGAAAATCTAGTAACTCTTATTGGTAATGAAATAGGGGCTTTACAAATTAATAAAAATTCTTGTGAAACTTTATTTAGTTTTAACCTTTCTTCACAAACTTTTGCTAACACAATTACAAGCTTTAAGCCTTGGGAACTTAGCGCGGCTAGGGAATTGTTTCCAAACAATACAATTTTTTATGCCGGAACAAAGATCGATGCCCTAAAATTTTGGAATTTGCTTAAATTATCTAGTGGACAGATAAATAAAAAAGCCCAAGATCCTTTAGACATAGAAATTGAAAAAACAATACTTTCTCAACTAGAAGGGGAAGTTGCTTTTGCTCTTATTAGTATTAAACCTGTTATAGCTGATTTAATTACTAGAAACAAAAAAGATGAAAAAGATAATAAGGATAGCAAGGACAATAATTCTAAATTACCAGCAATAGCTTGTGCCTTAAAGCTAAAAGACAACACGCTTGCTAATCAGTTTCGCAACAATAAAATTTTTAAGAATTTAACAAAATTACCTTTTGTAACGTTCTCAGGTTGGCCGGTTGCATTAGTTAAAGCAGATGGCTATGAATTTGTTTTTAGTGTAACTGATAACTATATGATTTTTGTAGATAGCATAGAAACACTTAAGCTATTAGAAAAGCCAGAAAAATTTGCTAGCACCCGCGATTATATTCGTTCAACAGATGCTATTTCAGATAATCTAGCCTTGTTTGCTACCTATAATCTTGATAGTGCTTTTAATGAAGCAGCAAGTCTTAGTAGTAATAATGCAATGGCTAAAGACATACTAAATGCGATGGGCGCAATGCTTAGGGCTTTTCATAGTCAACGAGCTTCTATATCTATAAAAGACAATAACTTAGAGGGTCGTTTAGCTGTGTCTTTTGACAGAATAAAACCCGCCGTAAGCTATCGTGCTTTAGCGCGGGTAGATAGGCGGGTTTCTCTTTGGCTTTAGCCAGAAGTTATTAAGAAAATAAAGTTAAATAAAAATTGCTAAATAAGATACAAGAAGGTATAATAGTAAGCAAATGTTGGTTAGAGAAATAATAGTATGGCAGCAACAAAAACTATAATAAAACAACTGGAAAGCAAAAAAGTAGAAGCAGTAGGAGAAACGCGCAAACTCTACAATGAGGCGATAAAGTTTTATTTTGAGTTGCTGCAAGACCATCAAGGATTATTAGAGCTAGCCACAAAGCCACTACTAACAGAACTAGAAAAACTAACAGTAGAAACACTCTTAAATCCAACACCAGCATTTCCATTACCTTGGAAATTGCCAGCAATGTTTCGCCGAAGTGCAATAAATGCAGCAATAGGACAAGCTCGCTCTTTTCACTCCAACTTAGAACGTTGGCACAAAAAGAAGGAAAAAGCCTTAGCCAAAGGAAAGAAATTTAGTGAACGACCACCTCAACCACCAAAGGAATTTAACCAACATCCAGTTTATTATTTGGGAATGTACCAACTAATAAACCAAGAATATGTTTTACTTAAGCTATATACAGGAGAGTCTTGGATATGGGTAAAATACCAAATGAAAGGTAGGGACTTTCCTATAGGCTTCAAACAAATAAGTCCAAAATTAGTATTAAAAGGAAAGAAAATACTACTACACATTTCATTTGAGAAAAAAATAGAAGTTCAAAGTATAAAAACGCAAGTAAATAAGGATACTGAAAACGAATTAGTAATATGCTCAGTAGACTTAAATATAAACAATAGCTTAGCAGTATGCCGAATACTAAAAGCCGACGGCACACCTCTAGCCTCACGATTTATAGCAGGAGGAAAAGCTAGTAGTGGCCGTAGGAAGCGTGCTTTAGGTAGAGTGGCAAAGAAAAGGAGAAAAAGCGGACAATTACGTAAAAACGAGCAAGACAATAAGAAACAATGGAAGTATATAAGAGACTTAGACAACTACGAAGCACATCGTGTAAGTCGTAGAATAGTAGAGTTTGCCAGGGAGTATGGAGCCAAAATAATAGTATTTGAGCATTTAGGTAATTTTAAGCCACAAAAAGGTAAATACTCGCGTCGAGGAAATGAAAAACGAACATTTTGGTTAAGAGGAAAAATCTACCATTACACTCAATACAAAGCATATGAATTAGGGATACTAACATCGCGTGTTAGCCCTCGTAATACATCTAAGTGTTGTGCGTATTGTGGCAGTGAAGTAGCAAGGCATAATAGAAATCAAGAAGCTAAGGAGTACACCCCAGGCGCACCACTTTTCACTTGTCCAAATGGTCATAAGGGAAATGCAGACCTAAATGCTTCTAATAACATAGGCTTACGTCTTTTTGCTCGTTTTAACAAAGAAGTTTCTCTCAAAAAGCCTGCTTTGAAAAAGGTAGGTGTTTCCCTTCTCTATACCGCCGAAGGGCAGGACAAGGGAGACGGGCAAGCGGCACCGCCCAAGTCAGCCGTCGTCTACTACGACAACAATGAGGTCGCCCTTACGGGGCAAGGACTTTGGTTGTCGCTTACACCGGCTCGCTTACAGATCCTTGAGTAACCATACAGAAGTCTCGGCTTCGTACAAAAGAAGCCATCGCACTTCAGTGCGTATGGAGTGTCACCGAGAAGGACGCTATTCCATAAGTGAAGATAAAAATGTTGAAACTGCTATTGCATTGCTAGAACGCTATGCAGAGTTAGAGTTTGAATTAGATATGGATGATGTAGACTTAAAGCCTTTAGCAAAAATGCCAGGTTTTAAGACACTAAAAGCTGATTACCAAAATTAGCTTGCTTGTAGCCTGATTTTAGATGCAAATCAGGCTACAAATCACACCTTTCAAAATATTGCAAAATATAGTTATTAATATTTAGCCTGGGATGCAACCTTTTTTAGTGGCTTGTGCAACACTACACTATTGGAAGTTAAAAATGTAAAAGGAGGGGATATGCCAAAAAGCAGGTTGTGGCTAAGTGCTTTTATAGTGGTGTGTTTATTCACCAATGTACTAGCTCAAAGTAGAAACCGCCGAGCAGTCCAGCAAAATCCTAGCAACAGCGAAACCAACGTTGTCAGGGTGGAATCGCCAGGCATACAAGTAGAATATCGTTCCCGTAAAGGTGCAACAAAAATAGAATTTCGTAGCCTTAGTGACCCAGAACAAGGAAAAATTAAAGATGGTACTGTAACTAAAGATAATCGTGGTAGTGTAAAAGTAGAAGTAAAAGGTGGATTTACTGAAGTAGATGTTTGTAATCTATGCACTAAAATTGAGCTACCTAATAGAGCTTCTAAACTTTATGGCCCATATTTTCATACCTATGTACTTTGGGTAGTAACACCACATGGAGTAACTAGAAAAATTGGAGAAATACTTTATGAAGACGGCTTTGGAGAAGATTTTGGTTATGTAGATGGTACTACTACAGAAGCAGTTTTTGGTATGATGATCACTGCTGAACCACATTTCAGCGTGCTTAAACCTAGTAAACAAGTGCTTTATGTAAGCCGTTCACAACCAGCCGACACTTCCAACAAGGGTTTAGCTGTTGGTGATGCTATTTCTTATAATGCTTCTTTAATTCCTGATGGAATTGAAAAAACACTAAACCAGTATCAAATAGGTGATTTTTCTCCTTTACTAACAGAAACCGACGGACAAGCAACTAAACGTGTTCGTCAAATGCGTAACAATTTACGGCAAGCTTTGATGGCACTAGCTATAGCACGTGTTGAGCTTAACACGGCTGAAGAAAGCCGACTTTTATATTCAGACCCAGTGATTAGTGAAGCCGCAGAACTACTTAATCCACAAGCGGCAACTTTAATTAGACAACAAATGGAGATAGAGTTAAAAGAACGTTTAAGACTACCTCTTTTTGAAGAAGTACGTGCTAAACAATCTTTGCAAGAAGCAGAAGACGCTTACCGTTTTGCACAACAACAAGCAAGAAATATTATTGAAAAAGAAGAGCGTGAAGAAAGAATTTTGCCTGTAATTGAAAAAGCTAGGATTGCTGCTCAATTTGCTGCTGCTGCTCAAGCTTATGCTAATGTTGCTGCTAGTCGTATTGCTCTAACTCGAATTGAAACAGAAAAAGATATCCTAACTAACTTGATTGACGATTTAGGCGCGGAAATTCGCGGTCGTCGAGGTGATTTACTAAGACTTGGTAGCGATAAGGAAACTTTAATTAAAGAAATTGAGCGACTAAATAAACATATCAAAGAGCAAGAAGCCTATATTACTCAATATGAAGAATATGCACGTAAATTAGAGGTTGAGAACCGCCGTCTAACTCGTGACCTTCAACAAATTTGTGACGAGCTAACTAGAGTAATTCAACAAGTTGGCGACATCACAACCCAAGGCCAAGACCAAATTATTAGGCTTAAATCTGATATTTTATTCCCAACCGGCGAATATTCTTTAGAAAGAGGTCAAGCCCTCAATGAAGCAACATCCTTTGAATTAATTGCTAGGGAAGCTGCCCTTAGACAAGAGCGAAGAACTACTAGCGACCCTAACAGATTAGCTCAAATTGATGCAGATATTTTGTTAATTCAAAGACAAAAAGATCCTCGTCCAGTCATGGCACAATTAGCAATGCTTCTGCAAGTGCTTTACAAAGACGCTCAGTTTCAATTTATTGGCTATACAGATACGGTTGATGGTGATGAGTATAATAAATGGCTATCTGAGCAAAGAGCTTTAGAAATAATGCGTCTATTTTTTGCTTATCGCCTTCAAACGATGGAGCCAAACGATCCAGTTTATAATAACTATTTGCAAATCTTACAGTTAGCTAATCGTCTACTAAATGGGGAGTTTCCTAATTATTTATCAGAAACTCAACGAGTAGCTAATCAAAAAGCACCTAAGAAAAGCAAAATCAGAGATTTACAAGAAGAACCAGATACAAAAGCACAACGTCAGCAACTCTTAGACCAACTTTCAGATATAGTTGTTGGTCGAGGTGAAGATCCTAATTTTCTACCTGTAAATACTCCTGATAATACAGCAGAAGCACAAAATCGACGTGTAGATGTAAAAATCCGTACTTCTGCTAATAGTTCGCTACCTTTCTGTAATAATCAACCTAAACCAATTCCTACACCACCTGCTAAACCTTCACTTTCTCCAGTAGATCCAGAAGTTGTTCGTGATATTACTGATACAGAACTTGTTAGCGTTCCAATCATTGTTACTAGGTCTGATAATAATTCTTATGTAACAGATCTTAGAAAAGAAGATGTAGTAGTAGAAGATAATGGACGAGTACAGGCAATAGAATATTTTGATAAAGATGTCTTTGATCAAACTACTACAACACAATCAGTTAATCCAAATACAGCAATAAGTATTGCTTTAGTTGCTGATGTAAGTGGTAGCCAACAATATAGCTTAGAAAGCCAACGTCAAGCCGCCCGGGATTTTATCAATCAGTTTATGCGAAATGGTGATAGAACTGCGGTAGTTTCGTTTAGTCACCGTAAGAGTGTGCTACAAAACTTTACAGGCGATCAAAACCTAATTGCTCAAGCAATTGACCAAATTCGCTATCAAACACCAATCGCGGTTAATGCTGCTGTAGAAGTTGAAGCAACTGATAGCGGAACAAGTCTTTATGATACAGTAAGAGATTTGGCTGCTAGACTAAATTCTAGCGAAAATAAACGCCGAGTAATTATTTTACTAACCGATGGCGAAGACACAACTAGCCGTGCAAGCCTTAAACAAGCTATTGCTGCTGCTAGACTTGCTCAAGTAAATGTCTATGTCATTGGTATCAAAGGTCAAGGCAGAGATGGTTTTACAGATGTTAAAGAAAGAGAAATGCGCCAACTTTGTGAAAGCACAGGCGGACGTTATTTCTTAACTGACTTAAGAGAAAATCGTCCTGATATTGATGTGCCATTTGATGAAATCACCAAAGAACTACGTAGCCAATATATTCTTTACTACTACCCAGACCCAGCATCAGACGGACTACACACTATTAAAGTAAGAATAAATAGACGTGATGGACGTTTTAATGTTGAACAACGAAAAGTAGATTATGAAATTATTCGGGTCAGACCTTAATCTTCTAAAGATACGATAGTTTTTCTACCAAAATAAGTTTAGAGTTATAGTCATTGCTATAACTCTAAACCTAACCCAAACAAATATTTGCACAAAGATAAATTTTCATTCTTTAAATTAATTATTCGCCCTGACCTAGTGAATAGCCTCTTTCCCCATCATAGTTATACAAATGTTCAGTTTTAATTACTTCAAATCCCATTTGGTTAATTGATTTTAGTAGCAACAATATTTCTTCAAAAGAAGTGGTTGGTTTTTGTGAAACAAAGCGACAACGCCAATGATCGGTGCAAAAAGTTTCTGGAAATCCATCTGGATAAACTTTTACCCCACGATTAGTAATAATTTTTAACTTAAATCCTAGTTCTGATGTTTGTTCCAAATGTTTACCTAAAAAATTTGGATCACGGTTTTCTTTATCCCAATCTAAAAATACATCTACTCCTACAAGTTCTTTCTTTTGTTTTGTAATAGGTTTAAGAGTAAAGTTTATTTTTGTAGCTTTATAGCTAACAGGCTCTAAGTAACGAGGTTTCTTATCTAACCTTTCGATTACAGCATCAGAAAATTCTTCTGTTCCAACTAATTTTTTACTTAATCCTAATTTGTAGATATCTGCTGGATGTATGCCATCTTCCAAAGTGCATAACCAAGCATTTTTTATTTTTTCTGCATATTCGCCTAGTCCAATATGAACTAACATTTGTGTTGCAGCAACAATTAATCCTGATGGGTTAGCAATACCTTTGCCTGCTATATCAGGTGCCGAACCATGTATTGCTTCAAACATTGCTCCATCACGACCTATATTAGCTGAACCAGCTAAACCAACTGATCCAGCAACTTGGGCTGCAATGTCAGAAAGGATATCTCCGTAAAGATTGAGTGTAACTATAACATCTAAACTCTCAGGTTGTGCGGCAACTCTAGCTGCACCTATATCAATAATTTGGTGGTTACTTTCTATTTCAGGGTATTCACTAGCAACTTGATTAAAAATTTTATGAAATAGTCCATCAGTAACTTTCATAATATTATCTTTAGTCATACAAGTTACTTTTTTGCGACCATATGCTTTAGCATATTCAAAGGCATAGCGAATAATACTTTCTGACCCAGGGCGTGTAATTAATTTTAAGACTTGTGTAACTTCTTGTGTTTGTTGATGTTCTATACCAGCATAAAGATCTTCTTCATTTTCTCGGATTATTATCATATTTAACCCAGGATAAGCTGAAGGAACAAAAGGAGTATAAGATTTACACTGTCTTACATTAGCAAATAACCCAATAGCTTTACGAATAGTGACATTTAAGCTTTTGTATCCACCACCTTGAGGAGTTGTTATAGGCCCTTTTAACAAAACTTTATTTTCTCTAATTATTTGCCAATCATTAGGTGATATACCAGATAACACTCCTCTTGAGTAAAGTTTTTCGCCTATATCAATAAAATCATAATCTAAAGGTGTTTTTGCTGCTCGTATAATTCGCAATGTTGCATCAGTGATTTCTGGGCCAATACCATCGCCTTTAGCAACAGTGATTCTTGGTCTATAAGACATTTGTTTTCTCCTCAAAAGTAGTAAATTTATTTATAAAGAGGTTTTAGACGTTGTGTTTTGATAGTTCAATATATGTATTGAACTATCAAAACACTTACAAATTGTTATTGTGGGTTAGCAGGTATGTTATTTTCTAAAACTATAGTTCTAGTTTCTCCAGGAAGAGTAATATCTTTAAGAATCCAACTTCCTGTTTCTTTTGAAATTCTTATTTCAGATGTTCTAGCCTTAAAATTTCTTTCTACTATTTTAGCAGGAGATTTAGCCACCATTTTCTTACCATCTAAAATCCAAAGTTCATTTGTTTGACTGTCAAATTTAACTTTGTACTCACCTTTTTTTACTAAAGTGCCATTTACTATTAAATCTAAAGTTGTTTTCATATTTACCTCTAGCTATATTTGTTTAGTTATTTCAAGCTATTTACTCAAAGTAAATAGCTTGAAGATTAAGGGTTAGCAGGTGCATCATTTTCTAAGACTATAGTTCTAGTTTCTCCAGGAAAAGTAATACCTTTAAGAATACTACTTCCTGTTTCCTCTGAGATTCTTAATTCAGATGTTCTAGCCTTAAAATCTCTTTCTACTATTTTAGCAGGAGATTTAGCCACCATTTTCTTACCATCTAAAATCCAAAGTTCATTTGTTTGACTGTCAAATTTAACTTTATATTCACCTTTTTTTACTAAAGTGCCATTTACTATTAAATCCTTTGAAATATTAATAGTTCTGGCTTTTTCAATTGCAAAAGAAGGAACACTAAACGCAAACACTAGGGCGATAACTAAAAAACAATAATTAAAAGGGTTTTTCATATTTTACCTCCAGTTATTTTCTATTTAGTTCAATGTAGGTTTATATAGCTACGTAACATTAGTTAAGCTATATGTTGTTTATTTTTACGCATTTTGTGATAGCAACCTACGTGCCAAAAACTTTAGCTTAAATTATTCTGGGCTATTTAATAGTAAAATAACGTGTTGTGGGAATTTGTTTAATAGTATAGGTAAGTTTTACCAAGCAGTTTATTCAAAAAAAGACAGATTGTTTAACATTTATTAAAAAATGTTAAATTTTTGGGACTTGAATTTTTCTATAGACTTTATTTACTCGTTGTAGAAACTTGTTGCAGAAGTTTTTTAGCTTCAAGTTTTGCTATTTTTCCATTTGCTCCAATTGCCCAGCATTCTAAAGCTTGACAAGCAAATGTATTAAAACCCTCTGAGTTAGCCATTTTCCAACTTCGTCCACCATCTAAAGAATAATCTGTTCCATTTAGTCCAACTGTTAAAAGAAGATTTTTATTAGTAGGTAAATAAGCAACACTTGAGCGATAGCCATTTGGAAGAGGAGAAATATTACTTTTTGAAGACTCTTTAACTAACTGCCATGTCTTGCCGCCATCAGTCGTATAAGCAGCCGTTTTTTTAGTTTCTGCTGGGTTTTGAAAGTCTCCTCCAACCGCGACACCCATTTTAGCGTCTTTGAAAGCAAGAGAAAAAATTCCTGTAGAACTGCTACCGCTAATTATAGGGGTGTTAGAGACTTCCCAAGTTTTTCCACGATTTGTTGAGCGAAAAACACGTGCTTGAGTGCCACCTGTGCCAATCCAAGCGTTAGTTTTTCCAAAAACGGTAATACAACTACCACTTGCAGCAAAAGCAGACTCTCCATCTAGGGCAGGAGGAATGTTTTTTTGAGGGATTTCTTGCCAAGTTTCTCCACCATCACTAGTTGTAATGATTAGAAAATGCCCGTCAACAGGGTCACTAAAAGCAATCCCGTGTTTTTCATCCCAAAAGGCTAGAGCATCAAAAAAAGCCTTTGGATTTGTGTTCTTATAGACTAATTTCCAAGTTTTTCCGCTATCAGAGGTTTTATAAATTCTTGACTTTTCGCCTTCACCAATACTTAGCAAGCAAACTGTGTTTTCATCGAAGGCTTGTAAATCTCTAAAATCTAGGTCTTGTGTTTCGGGAATGGAAATGCTTGTCCAAGTTTTGCCAGCATCAATGGTTTTTAGGCAGTCTCCTTGGCTACCGCTTGCCCATACTACTTTACTGCTAACAATACTTAAGCCACGTAAATTTGCTTTAGAATTACTTTGCTGTAATTGCCAAAAATCTAAAGAATCTAAAGGTTTAGCAAAAGCAAGAGTAAACAATGCTATTAAAACAAAGAGAATTTTTACTAAAACAGATAAATAAGAGTTTCTCATTAATCAAATTAATCAAAAAAACGACGGAAATAATCTTGTTGTGTTAATACTCTAAAGGAATAATTTTTATCGCTAGTAAAATAATCTACACCTTTACCTAAAATAATGGCTTCTTCTACTAGATCTATTCCACAATTATAAGCAGCAATGCCACTAGCAGTTTTACCGAAATAATCTATATTTTTACGTAAAATGGAGACTCCAAAATCAATATTGGTAGCAGGATTTAAGCCATCTTCATTAAGTTTTAACCAAGTATCGTAACGACGTGCATCTATTTGCATTAAGCCATGACTATGACCACTTATAATGTTTCTACCCGCACTTTCACACCAAATTATTGCAGCAATTAAAGATGGTTCTAAATCATATTTGTCGGCTGCTGAATAAATATGATCTGCCCATTCATCAAAAGGCTCAGGTAGATTAAGTTTTCTTTTAGATTGAGGCCGATTTTCTACATATTCTTCTTCTATGTCCCGGTTAGCAAAAACACCAAATGTAGGAGCAAAATTTTCATTTTGTTTAACCGTTGGAGTAGTTTTTTCACTTGCTCGATCAATACCACTAATGCCGCGTTCAGTTTCTGCTACTCGTAAATGTCCTTGATGAGGAAGATTGCTATTAGCTTTAGCTATTTCTACTTGTGCATTAGCAATTGAGCCTAAATTAGCTTTTGTTGGGTCAAGTTGTAATTGTTTTTGCTCTAGTGGACTTGCTGATAATTGGTTAGCAAGTGAGTTTACTTGATTAGTTAAAGATTGTTGGCCGTTAGTTAAACTATTATTTGAATTAGCTAAATTAGTTAAATTATTAGTTAAGTTAACGCCGTCTTGTGGATTAGGTACTTTAAGTTTTTGACCAGCAAAGAGCAGAGGATCTTTTAGCAGTTGAGGATTAGCTTTTAGTAAATCAAATACATTCATTCCTAGTTCTGAGGCTACTTGCTCAAGGCTTTGACCAACAGGAATCATAAGGACTTTAGTATTGCTGGTAGCAATTAAATTAGCAATGCTATTTGGGTCAGTTGTTTTTGATTGTTGTGCTAAAAAGGAAGACTTACTTAAGAGTGAAGCATGGGAAGTTTGATTAGTGATATTTACATCTGCTTTATCTGTTGGAATTGTTGGATTAGATAAAGCAGGACTAGAGGGAAGGTTAGTAAGAATTTGTTTTGAACCTACAAATTTGTTTGGATTATTTATAACTTCAGGATTATTTAGGTCAAGATTTTCTGTGTCCAAAATTTCAGGATTAGGTATTGTATTTGTAAGGATAGAGCTATTTTTACCAGCAAATTTTCCTACTGCTGCATTTAAAGCATTATCTAGTAAGTCATTGTTATTGATAGGGTTATCTAAGCTATCAGAATCTCCTAAAACATCTATATTATTAAAGACTACATCAGCAGAGTTATCTTTACCTCTACCTTTACCTATGCGAGCAGATTGATTTGGGTCTACATCTACAGGCTCATTATCAATTGGAAATTCATCTGTTTTACCTAAGCTATTTTCTACATCTTGTTCTACTTCTAGTGATTGGGTAATTTCTATTTCTAAAGTATTTTCTGATTCGTCAATAGAAGTTGGAGAATTTGCAGATGAATTTTCTGCATGTTTATTTGATTTAGATGGAGGTGCTTTGTCTGCACGAGGATTTCTAGTTAGATCATTGTCTAAATCTTTATTAAATACTTTATCTAGTTTATTTTCTGTTTTAAGTATTTGTTTTTCTACGGTTTGTTGATTAAGAGTTTGTTGTAAATTTGATTGATTAAAATTAGTTTCTAATGAGTTACTGGAATTATTTTTTGCAGAATTATTTTGATTAATTTGAGGCAATTCGTTAGCCTTTGGTCTAACAATAGGTGGCGGTAAAGAGGGATTAGGCAAAGGACTATTATTAGAATTATTTGGGGAATTATTTGGTACTTTGTCTTTTACTTCTAAAGGATTAGAAGTAAAATCAGGTTTATGTTTATTACCATGAGATTTTAGCTGTCCTGGTGGAAATTGGGAATCATTACCATTGTTAAACTTAGGAAACTCACCTGATTTTTTCTTATCTAAAGACAACTTAAAGTTTCCACTAACAAGTAATTCTTCAGATACTTTTGCTAAACTACTAGCAGATGCTCCAATATTAGTAGGACTATCACTGTCTGATAATGAAGAATCAAACTTATTTTTTCCTTCACCATTAGGAGAAAATTTTTTAACTTCTACACCAATAGGTAAAACATTTTCTGTTTGATTTGCTTTGGTAGATGTACCAGTTTCTAGTAACTCGCTATCTAAATTAACGAAATTGTTTATTTTTGGCCCGCTTATTTCCATGTTAATTGACCTATAAGACTTTTAATTATTAAGAATTAATAAAGATAATAAATATTTATAGTAAAGAATAACTTCTAACTAAAAAACCTAGCATTTTGCCCGTAATTATCGGCATAAAATATAAAAAGTTACCTTTAAGCAGGATTATTTATTTTTACTTACTCTTACTAAGTAAGATTTTGGGTTATAGGAGTTAGCTCTATATCATCAAGTGGGATACGCTTAATTTGATTAGTATCAATTAGTTGTAGCAATACTTGGTAGCAATAATAATGAGATCGTTCAATGGCTGCACAAAGTTCTGTAACAATATATTGTTGTCTATTAATAAGTTCCCAAATGGTTTTAGCAACCTTATAATTAGAATCTTTACTATCCCAATCTAATTCACTTGCTAAAGGAATAAAGGTATCTGTATCACTTAATCGGCTTTTCATTTCTGCTAATTCATCTTGCAGTCGGACGGCTTCCATCAATAAATTCATAGTTGGGAAGTTAATTTCTAAAGCGGGGCTATCTGATTGTTGGATGGGGCCAGACTTAAAATTAAATAATCCATCTTGAGGGGGTGGTTGAAAAAGTTGTAAAAATGCTTCTACTCCAAAAAGATCTGCTAAAAACGCGCTTTTAACTTGTCCATCAGAGAAATTAACTTCTGCAACAGGTTCTTGTTGTTCGCTAGTAATTACTAATGTTCCTGTTAGTTTAGAAGCAATAATAGTTTGAATTACTGTAGGTAAATCAAAAAACCTTAAATTACCTTGTAAATGACGTTTAGCAATGCGTTGGTTTTTTACGCTAGATTGTAATCTATAAGCAAAAACCATAAGTAAAGATTTGGTAAATGCTGGAAAATCATCTAATAGTTGTAAAAATGTAGGTCGAGAAATTACAAAAACTGAGCCTCCTTCAGGCATACGGGCAATTGATCCATGTGTACTACCAATTAGTAAAGTCATTTCTCCTAAAGAATCAGAAGTTCCTAAATAGGCAACGGGGCGTATTTCACTAGGGTTTTCTGCTGAAGGCCGGCAAATTTCAACTAGCCCACGTTTTACCACATAAAAATTGCTAACAACTTGGCCTATCTCAAAAAGCGTTGCTCCTGGGGCTAATGTAACAATTTCTCCACGACTAACGATTTGTTGAATTAAATCAAAATCTAAATTAAGAAAAACATCACATTCTCTTATAAATTCAAGTTCTTCTGGGGGCAAAGTAGATAATGTCATAGTGTATATTACCTAAATAGATAACTATAAAATAAATTTTTAATTATTGTGGTTTTTCAATGTGCCATTTAACAAATTTGTTGTCAACTCGCTTAATTCTGCATTAACCTTAGCAAGTATTTTTATAAGCAATATTTATCTTACAATCAGAACTACAAATAAATAATTATGGCTAAAAGTGTACCCAAAACTACTAATAAGAAAGAACAAACTAAAACAAAGCAAATCAATCCTTTAACCTTAGAAGCAATACCTTTAATACTATTGCAACGGGCTAAAAAGCACCCAGAAAGAATTGCATTAAAAGTCAAAAACAATGGTCAGTTCCAAGATATAACCTGGGCAGAATATGGTAGAAAAGTTTCACAAATGGCAGCAGGACTTCTAGCACTAGGTTTAGAAAGAGGTGAAAAAGTTGCAATAATTTCAGCTAACCGCCCAGAATTTGCCTATTCTGATCTAGGTGTAATGATTGCAGGCGCAATAACAGTAGCTATTTATCCTAGCAGTACAGCTAAAAGTATTGCTTATATTCTTAATCATTGTGAAGCTAGATTTTTAATTGTAGATAATCAAGAAAAAATAGAAAAGATACTTGAAGTTATAGAAGAACTAAAATATTTAGAAAAAATAATTTTAGTAGATGTTGGAGAAAAAATAAAATTACCTAAAAAGACCAAACTACAATTTTTTGAAGATATTTTAGCACTTGGACAAGAACACTTGGACACAGATGAGGAATTGCTAACACAATCAATTAATAAACTTAATTTAGAAGATACAGCAATAATTATTTATACATCTGGAACTACAGGACAGCCAAAAGGAGCAATGCTAGCACACAAGAATATTAGTTTTATTTGTGCAACTATGGCATCAGTTGCTACAGGTGTTCAAGAACATGAAACATTTATTTCTTTCTTACCACTTGCACATGTTTTAGAAAGATTGGGTTGTTTGTATTTTTCTATACATAATGGAGGGACAGTTGGATTTGTAGAAAAACTAGAAACCGTAGCAGCAGATATTTTAGATATTCGTCCAACTATTCTTTACGGGGTGCCAAGGTTTTTTGAAAAAATTTATAATGGTGTAATGACTGCTGTAATGGATGGAAGTTGGATTAAACGCAATATTTTCCTTTGGGCTGTTAATGTTGGTCGTCAGGTAGCAAAACGAAAACAAAAACATCGTAAAATAGGAATAGTCTTAGAGTTAAAATACTGGTTGGCAGAAAAATTAGTTTTTGAAAAAATTCGCGCTCGTTTAGGTGGAAGAGTTAAATCTATTATTTCTGGTGGCGCACCGCTTGGAGTAAATATTTCTGAGTTCTTTGCTAATGTAGGAATGCCAGTAATGGAAGCTTATGGAGCTACAGAAACCTCTGCACCAGCTACTATAACTCGTCCAGAGGCTTTACGAGTAGGTACGGTTGGAACACCAATTCCTGATGTAGAAGTAAAGATTGCTGAAGATGGAGAGATTTTGATTCGTGGTGGTGGAGTTTGTCAGGGCTATTATAAAGATCCAGAAGCTACCAAACAGGCATTTGTTGATGGTTGGTATTATTCAGGCGATATTGGGCATTTTGATGATGAAGGTAACTTAATAATCACTGATCGCAAAAAAGATATAATTATTACTTCTGGAGGAAAAAATATTGCACCACAGAATATTGAAAATGTTTTAAAAAGTTCACCATTTATTAATAATGCAATGGTTTATGGAGATAGACGTAATTATTTAACAGCTTTAATAACACTTAATCCAGAAACAATTACAAACTACGCTGCTAAAGAAAAAATAAAGACTAGCGATCTAGCCGCACTAGCAAAAAAACACCAAATACGTATGCTAATTGAGGAAGAAATTGCTAAAAAAAACCGGGAATTAGCTTCTTATGAAAGAATTAAGAAATTTAGTATTTTGCCTAGAGATTTTTCTATTGAAAATGGCGAACTCACTCCTACATTAAAGGTAAAACGCCGAGAAGTAACACAAAAATATCAAGAATTGCTAGATAGTATGTATGAAAAGGAATTTGCTTCCACAACCTAGAAAATAAGTAATTAGGGTATTTGCGGAATTACAGATTGACTCAATTAAGACAGTTGCATAGACTAACGAACTGTAAATTCTATCTTTACACTACTAAAAATTTCCCGTGGCAGTTTAGCAATGGTTAGAAATCCATTCTTCTAGCTAAACTGATTTACCTAAACTAATCTAGTTTTAACATTAAAAACCGGAGAAATTTTTATGAAAAAAATTTTTGAAATAAAATCCAATTTCAAATGTGAAACGTAGTAATAGATAGAAAATCAAATCTTGCTAATCAAATCCAAACAAATTTTTAGCACTTGCCCGATGGTCAATGAGCCAGGGTAGAAGTTAAGGAGGAATAATAATGTCCGCTGACAGAAAAATTAAATTCTTTGAATCATTAGATGTTCAAACCCGTCGTAACTTTTTAAAACTAGCTGCTATGGCTGGTGTTTCTAGTTCCGTAATTTTTTCTAATCCAGTTAGTTCTTTAGCTTTAGGCAAAGATGGCGATGTCAAAATCATGAACGTTGCTTTAGGTCTTGAACACCAAGCTATTGCTGCTTACAATGCTGGTGCTGGTACAAAATTACTATCTGACCCAGTCTTAAAACTAGCTGTTAAGTTCTTGAAACAACACGAACAACACAGAGATGCTTTAGCTGCAACAATTAAGAAATTTGGTGGCAAACCAGTTGATGCTTTAGCTAATTATGATGTTGCTGCTATTGCTAAAGGCGTTGGCGTAACTGCTCTTGCTTCTGAAGGCGATATTATTAAATTAGCCGCTAGATTAGAAGAACAAGCAACCAAAGCTTACTTAGCTAATGTTGCTAACTTTGAAAGCAAAGATGTTATTAAAGCTGCTTCTGCTATTGCTGCTGATGAAGCTGCTCACACTGCTATTTTAACCAATGCTTTAGGCGAATTTGCTAACAGCAAATCCTATCTTGGTTAATTAAAAAGCAAAATTTTTGCTTAAAACAGCATTGGTCTTTGAGAAAAGATCAATGCTGTTTTGCTTTATTATCTTACCTAATAATTATTAAAATAATAATTTATATTTTTTAAGTTGGTATATAATTCTTTAATAAAAAGTCAGAAAAAGTATTTTTTTAATTATGCCCAAAAATAAGCAAAGAACTTTGGTTGAAGATTTAGTTAAAGAAGAAAATAAAGAAGAAAATAAAGAATTAGATAAAACTTTATCTTTGGGAGCTTTGGAACTAGATGAAGGTATTTTAAGCAATTCACAACAACAAATTGAGCGCACTTTTGGTTATAGTGAAAAAAAGACATCTAGTGAACTTTCTAATAAAATTATAAAAGGAAAATATAAAATCTTAGATTTATTGGGGGAAGGAGGGGGTTCAAAAGTATATCTTACTGAACGTTTGCTAATACAAGACAAAACAGCATTAAAAATATTATTTTCAGAACTTGCTAATGATCCAATAAAAGTTAAACGCTTTCACTTAGAAGCTGTTACTACAGCTTCAATTAAACATCCAAATGTAATTGCAATCTACGATTTTGATTATACAGAACAAAATATTCCTTTTATTGTAATGGAACTATTGCAAGGACAGACTTTATTAACAAGAATAAAACAGAAAAAACAATTAAATCTATCAGAATGTGTTGCAATCATAACTCCAATTTGTGCAGCCCTTAATGTTGCTCATAGTCGTGGTATAGTTCATCGTGACTTAAAGCCTGGCAATATTGTTTTACATAAAATGGATGATGGTAGCGAAGTAGTCAAAGTTATAGATTTTGGTATTGCCAAAAGTTTACTTAATGGTAATCGTATTAATACTGGCCCGGGTATAGTTTTTGGGACACCTTCTTATATGTCTCCAGAACATTGCTTAGGTGAAAAAGTTATTGATGGTAGGTCAGATGTTTATAGTTTAGGTGTTTTATTATTTGAAATGTTAACAGGGAAATTGCCATTTCATAGTGGTAGCCCTACTAGCATAATGTTTAGACATATTCGGGAAACTCCTCCGTCACCAAAAGCTATTTGCCCTGATATTGATCCTAAAATAGAAGAATTAATTTTACGTAGTTTAGCTAAAGAGCCTAACCGACGCTTCCCTTCTACTTTAGACCTAGCTGCTGAATTAAATAAAATCCTGCTAGAAAAAAATCTTACTCAATAAAAGTAAATTTCTAATAAAAACTATTTATTTTACTGATTAATGTCATACTACTATGACTATAACTAACTATGATGTAAATATAGTAGTCATCTACTCTGTGGTGATAACTAAATTTACATCAATATTGTTTATTATTTGCTAAAATTTTAACAACTTAAAATAATTAAAACTAAGCCTACTAGATTTTATCTCTATTATTTATAAACAAGTTATAAGGAAATAATCTATTTTTCCTTATAAAATAGATTTATGGCGCGAAAGTTGCTAAGTTTCCAAGCTGTAAAAAAGTTCTTAGAAAATAGCAAAAACCAAAAAATTTTATGCAATAAATTTCCTCAACTACGTTCTTAAAGAGGCAAACGTAATTGAGCTAAAAGTCAAAGGGGGAAGCACTATGTTTTTTGATATCTTGCATAAACATTATTGGGGCCCACCACGAAGATGTGAAGATGGAGCTTATTATATGACTTGTTATGAATGTGGCAAACGTCGTAGATTAAAAATAAATATTGATGATGAGCCAGAAAAACGAGTAGTAACAGCAATGCCAAACGCACCTGAGAAAAAAACACCACGTGCAGCTTAGTTATTAAAGCTTAGGAAAAGAGGGTTAAGAAAATGTCAAGTTTCCAATTAATTTTTATCTGTTTCTTGGTTATAGTTCAATGCACAATCGGAGTAGCTTTACTTTACCGTGGATTTAGTATGTTGCTAGAAAGCTTTCAGGTAGAAAGTTGGAAACAACAACTGTCTATAACTCTAAATAATATTAAATCAGCTATGTCATCTCCTTTGGGTAAGAAAATCACTGTAGCTTTGTTATTTGTTGTTCCCGGAAGTGTACCAATGCTAATTGCAGTAGCACTTTGGCGCAGTCTCAAACATCTTAAACGTAGTACAAGCAATGCCTGTTAACTTATTTATCTCTTTCATTTGTTAGCTTATAATTTAGGCTATATATTTAAGCGCGAAGATAAAAACTTCGCGCTTTTGCTTTTTTATATGGGAAATTTTACACTAGGCAAAATTAAAAACTTAGATTTAAGGGAAAAATGACAGAAAATAAACGTGTAGCGGTTATTGGGGCTGGTTTAGGTGGACTAGCAGTAGCGGCTTGTCTAGCAGCAAAAGGTTTTAAGGTAGATGTTTTTGAGCGACATAACCAGGTAGGTGGAAAAGCTTCTAGTTACTTTAAAGATGGTTTTACTTTTGATGAAGGCCCTTCAATTGTCGTTATGACCTGGGTTTATGAAGATCTGTTTCAAAAATTAGGACAAAATTTAACAGATTATTTACAATTTGAAAGATTAGATCCAGCTTTTCGGATTTTTACACCTCAAGGACAAATTTTAGATGTTCCTGCTCAAGAAAAAGAATTGCTGAACGTGATAGAAACTCTTTCAAAAAAAGATGCAAAAGCTTTTAAGCAGTTACTATCACAGTGTGATTTATTTGCGCGTATTTTTGCAAGAGATTTTTATGAAAAAATGTTTGCAGGCTTAAAAGATATATTTTTTTCCCGCCTAATGCCCTCATCAATAATTTTGCCACCAATGCGCAATTACTTAAAAGAAGTAAAACGACGTTTTCAACACGAACTTGTACAATCTTTATTAATAGGCTTTCCAATTTATGCAGGCTTAGACCCTCGCAATGCTCCTGCTTCGCTGCTATTAATCCCTTGGACAATTATTCGGGAAGGGGTTTGGTATCCAAAAGGCGGTATACATAAAATTCCTGAAGCTATTGCTAAATTAGCTGAAAAATTAGGCGTTAAGATTCACTTAAATAGTGATGTAACTATGATAGAAATAGATAAAACCTTAAAAGTTACAGGAATAAAAGTTAATGGCTTAAAGGAAAACTATCACACTGTAGTTTCTAATTCTGATTATGTTTTTACACATAGTTTATTATCTGGTGTAGACATTTGGCCCCAAGGTATTGAAAAGCTTCGTCAAGGCCAAGCTCAAGCTAGTGCCTCTTTTTTAACACTGGAATTAGCTTTATCTAATACTCTGCCTAAGTTAAAACACCATAATTTACTGCTTGATGGGGATCCGACTCCTTCCTATCATGATATTTTTGATCTTGGTGTGCTTCCCTCTAAAACTCCTATTTATATTAATGCTCCTGTTCGTAATGATCCAACACTTGCACCAGCAGGAAAAGATAATTTATTTGTAGTAATTTCTGTTCCTCCAAGAAAAGATCCTAATCCAGACATTTACCAGGAATATGGAGAACATATCTTAAATAAAATTCAAGAGTTTGGACTTCCTGAAATAAAAAGCTCACTACTTTTTCAACGTCTTACAACACCACTTACTTTTGAAGAGCGTTTTTCTGCTTTTCGTGGCTCAATTTATGGTCTAGGCCCGGAACATAATATTCTTTATGGTGCTTTTCGTCCGCTTAATCAAAGCCAAGAAATTAAAGGGCTTTACTTTGTTGGTGGAGGAGTACAGCCCGGCGCAGGGATGCCTATGGTTGTACAAAGTGGAAAAATTGTTGCTGACTTAATTGCTAAAGAGCAAAATTAATATTAAAAACAACCAAATTGTTGCTAATTTATTTTAATCCTACAAAATTGTAATTTATTATCAAAATATGAAAAATAAAGCCTCAGAAATTAGTAAACTCTCTACATTACTAGAAATTAGCCAAGTTTTAAGCCTCACTTTAGAGTTAAAAGAAAGTTTAAGCCGTTTATTAGAAATTCTTGAACGTCGCCAACAAATGGAACATGGGACAATTGCACTACTAGATAGCAATCGTAAGGAAATTCTTATTGAAGTAGCCCATAACTTAACCTCAAGCCAAATAGAAAAAGGGCGTTATAAACTAGGCGAAGGAATTACAGGCACTGTTGTTGCTAGTGGGCGACCAGTTATTATACCTAAGCTAAGCCGAGAGCCGATGTTTCTTAACCGTACAGGAGCTAGACGTAATCTACATAAGCGGGAGCTTTCTTTTATTTGTGTTCCAATTATAGTTAATGGGCAAACACTTGGAGCTTTAAGCGTAGATCTACGCTTTCATAAAGATACAGATTTTAATCAAAAATTAGAATTTCTTACTATTGTTGCATCAATGATTGCTAGAAATTTACAGCTAAATCAAATGCTGGAAATGGAAAAGCGACGGCTTTTAGATGAAAATACTAACTTAAAACAAAAACTTCAAGAACGCTATAACTTTACAAATATTATTGGTTCTAGCTCTAGTATGAGGGCAGTTTATCAGCTTATTACTCAAGTAGCAACTACTAGTACAACAGTCTTAATACGTGGTGAATCTGGCACAGGAAAAGAATTAATTGCACAGGCTGTGCATTATTCATCTGAACGCTCTAGTAAGCCTTTTGTTAAAGTAAATAGTGCGGCTTTACCAGAAAGTTTAATTGAATCTGAGCTATTTGGTTATGAAAAAGGTGCTTTTACTGGTGCTAGTGCGCGTAAAAAAGGACGTTTTGAACTAGCTGAAGGAGGCACATTATTTTTAGATGAAATTGGCGAATTGTCCCCAGCCATACAAGTAAAGTTGCTTAGGGTTTTACAAGAAAAAGAATTTGAACGTGTTGGAGGTGTAGAAACAATTAAAGTAAATGTAAGAATCATTGCTGCAACAAATAAAGACTTAGAAAAAGCTATAGAAAAAGGTACTTTTCGAGAAGATCTTTATTATCGGCTAAATGTTTTTTCTCTTTATTTGCCACCTTTAAGAGAACGTAGGACGGATATTTTGTTACTGGCAGACCATTTTTTAGAAAAATATGCTCGTGAACATAACAAGGCTGTTAAACGAATTTCTACACCTGCTATTGATATGTTAATGTGCTATCACTGGCCGGGAAATGTTAGAGAACTGGAAAATTGCTTGGAACGTGCTGTTTTAATTTGTGATTCAGGAGTAATTCACGCACATCATTTGCCGCCTACACTGCAAACGGCAGAAGCCTCCAACACTGAACCTAGATTAAATTTAATTTCTTCTGTTGAAGCTTATGAAAAAGACCTTATCTTAGATGCCTTAAAATCTTGCCGAGGTAATCAAGCTAAAGCCGCTTTGCTGCTGGATACAACGGAAAGAATAATTAATTACAAAGTAAAAAAATATAAAATTGATTACCGCTGGTTTCGTAGCTAGCTACAATTTTGTAGTTTGATAAAAAACTAGCCACAGATTTGTAGTGAAATTTTCAGCTTAACGCTATTTTTATTATTCTCCTTAAAAACCCAGGAAATCTATAACCATTCTAAATGCTAGTAAATAGCTAAAAAGCTTAGATTAAAAATTTCTCTATGGCACTCTGATTGCCTAAAGTGAAAGCAAATAATCAAAACAGCATTAATTTATAGAATTTTACAAATAATCAAGGAGATTTTTTAATGGATAGCAGATCGCTAATCGAATATGCTAAAGCAGAAGAAGTTGAATTTTTTGACCTTAGATTTACAGATCTTTTTGGGGCATGGCATCATGTCGCCGTACCTATTGGAGAAATCAGCGAAGATAGCCTAGCAGAAGGCTTTGGATTTGATGCTTCTAGTTTACGGGGTTGGGCCGCAATTAATGAGTCTGATATGTTGTTAAATCCAGATATTTCTCGTCATTGGCTAGACCCTTTTAATACTCGCAAAACCTTATGTTTAATTTGTGATGTAACAGACCCAATTACTAAAGAAGGCTACTGGCTTGACCCAAGAGCCATTGCCCAACGTGCAGAAAGTTATCTACGCTCTACAGGCATTGCAGACATAATTAATTTTGGCCCAGAAGCAGAGTTTTTCATTTTTGATAGTGCTAGCTTTCATGCTAGTGCTAATTCTGCTGGCTACACCGTTGATAGTGAAGAAGGCCCTTGGAATTCAGAAAATGGAAATGGCTACCAAATCCGCCATAAAGAAGGCTATGTTCCACTTTCACCACAAGACACGCAAATAGACATTAGAGCAGATATTTGCGCCATTTTAGAACAATGTGGTATTCCTGTTGAACGTCACCATCACGAAGTTGCTACAGCAGGACAAGCTGAAATAGACTTTCGTTACTCTACATTAACTCGTACAGCAGATAATTTAATGATTTTCAAACACACAGTAAAAAATGTAGCTCGTCAAAATGGCAAAACAGCTACCTTTATGCCTAAGCCGCTTTATGGAGATAATGGAAATGGAATGCACTGCCATCAAAGCTTGTGGAAAGGTGAAAAGCCGCTTTTTGCTGGGGATGAGTATGCAGGGCTTTCAAAAACAGCACTTTACTATATTGGTGGACTCTTAAAACATGCTCCTGCTTTGGCTGCTTTTGCTGCACCTACAACCAATAGCTATAAACGACTAGTCCCAGGCTTTGAAGCACCAGTAAATTTAGCTTATTCAGCACGTAATCGATCTGCTGCCGTAAGAATCCCTATGTTTTCACAAAATCCTAAAGCAAAACGTTTAGAATTTCGTCCACCTGATCCAAGTTGTAACCCTTATATTGCTTTTGCTGCAATGTTAATGGCTGGTATAGATGGTATTCAAAATAAAATTGACCCAGGCCCACCACTTGATAAAGATATTTATGATTTGCCTGTAGAAGAACTAAAACACGTTCCAAGCTTGCCAGGCTCGCTATCTGCTTCACTTTCAGCTTTAGAAAAAGATTGTGAATTTTTATTTAAAGGTGATGTTTTTAATGAAAGCTTTGTTAATCGTTGGATTAAGTACAAATATGAAAAAGAGATCAACCCAGTAAATATGCGTCCACATCCGTTAGAATTTTCTCTTTACTATGATGTTTAATCTTAAAGTAGAAATACACTAAATAATTTTAGGGTGTGGAAGCCATTTCACACCCTTTTTTGTTTAAGAAAATCTAACTTTATGAAAGCAATTGAAAAAATTCTACTGCTCGGTTTTCTACCCAAAAGGGATCTTCACTAGGTTGCTTTTCTCCTACATAGCCAACATGTCCGCCTGTTTCAGTTGCTAACAAGGCTACTGCCTCACTACGAGAGGTTTTTTCAAAAGGTGTAAAAGGTATAAATGGGTCATCTTTAGCTTGAATAATTAATGTTGGTACAGAAATATGTTTTAAGTATTGATCAGAGCTACATTTAGCATAATAGTCATTAGCATCCTTAAATCCATTACAAGGGCCAGCAATTAACTCATCAAAACGTCTTAGTGTCATTACTTGCCAAGGAGAAGGCAGTTTATAGCGTGTAGGATGTAGTTTTTGCCGGCGTTTATAACTTTTATATAGAGAAAGTAAAAAATTCCATTCATAAACCCAATTTTCGGCCCAATGTAACGAGTCCGAACAATCAGCTAAATCTATAGGCACAGAAATAGCGCAAACTCCTTTTAATGCTTGAGGTGCGCTATCTGCATATTCGCCAGCAAGTTTTAAGGATTGATTGCCACCTAAAGAAAAACCAACTACATAAACAGTTTTAATATTATCTTTAGCAGTTATTTCATCAATAATTACTCGTAAGTCATTTGTTAAGCCAGCATGATAAGGTGTAGGGGAAAGATGAAAAGTTTCTCCACAACCCCGTTGATTAATTCTAATTACATTAAATCCAGCATTATAAGCTTTTAGTGCTGTTCCAACTGTGTATTTAGATTCACTAGAACCTTCTAAACCATGTACAACAATAACAGTAGGCTTTGTTTCTCTATTGGCTTGCCAACCGCAATGAGTAAGCATTTGCGCTTCGTCAGTAACTTGAAATAAACGTTGTTCGCTAATTTTTTCTACTCCAGGAAATTGACGTGAAATAAAATGACCGGCCATTGTCATTATATGCCGATTACGTAAGCTGCTGCGAGGAATAAACTTACGTGTAAGCATTGTAGATAAAGCTTGCTGTGCTGTAGAAGTTAATTTATTTAGCATAAGTATTTTTATTAGAAAGAAAAATTTGGATAAATTTAGATAATATAAGATAACAACAAACAAGCAAATATTTAATCATAAACACCTATAAATTTATTGACAATGTACGGCGTAACCACGTACATTAATACAAATTGATTTGTTCTGAGGGTAAAGACATGTCAACACAAAATAGCCGAAGTAGCCGAATAGAAGCAAGAATATCACCAGAAGTATTAGCACTTGTAAAACGAGCAGCAGAAATTCAAGGGCGTAGTGTAAGTGATTTTGTGGTGACAGCCGCCCAAGAAGCTGCTCAAAAAACCATAGAAGAAACAAACATAATTCGCTTGTCAATTGAGGATCAAGAAAAATTTGTTGATCTTTTGCTCAATCCACCAAATTTGTCTCCTGTTTTAGAAAGAGCTAAACAATATCATTCTAAAATGGTGGTAGAATCTAAGTGACAGCCAAATTTCTAATAGAAACACTTAATCAAACACATAATAGAAAAGAGTTTTGTTGTAGAGTAGAAGCTTTAGATAAATATTTTGTAGAGCAGGTGACGCAAGATATTCGTAGACGTGTAACGGTTTGTTATGTAGCTATAGAAACAACAACAAACAAAATAGCAGGGTATTACACATTAGCTGCTAGCGGAATTTTGCTTACGGATATTCCAGTAGAATTAGTTAAAAAACTACCTCGTTATCCATCAGTTCTAGTAGCTCGCCTTGGCCGTCTTGCTGTTGATCAAAATTATCGAGGTCAAAAACTAGGCTCAGTCTTGCTATGGGATGCTATTTCTAGAACTTTGCGTTCAGAAATAGCTGTATTTGCTTTGGTTGTTGATGCTAAAGATGAACAAGCAGAAGCTTTTTATCGCTATCATGGATTTATTAATTTTGGTAGTTTACCTAAACAACTTATGATTTCCCTTACAAAGTTTTTAGATAAGTAATTATGCTTAATTTTAGAAAGAGATAAAAATTTAATGACAAAATATATTAATCAAAAACCTAATGATGAAGTTGTTCAAGATTTTGCTGACTATGTTTCTCCAGGTAAAGTAGCTATTTATAAACAACTTGGCTTTGGTAGCGTGCCAGGAAAAAGAGAAGGTATTTATCTTTGGGACTTGGACGGAAAACGCTATATAAATTGTCGTTCTAGCGGGGGAGTTTTTAACTTAGGCCATCGCCCACCAAGAATAATTAATGCACTACAAGAGGCTTTAACCGAGCTTGATATTGGCGACCATATTTTAATGAGCGAACACAGGGCGCGACTTGCTAAACGACTAGCAGAAATAACTCCAGGAGATATTCGCTATACTTTTTTTGCTCCTGGTGGAGGTGAAGCAGTTGACGTTGCTATAAAGTTAGCTAGAGGTTTTACTAAACGCCCTAACATTATTTCTGCTCAATATGGCTATCATGGTCACACAGGTTTTGCACTAGCAGCAGGCGATCCTAGCTTTAGCAAGCACTTTGGCCCATTGATGCCTGGTTTTTATCAAGTTCCTTTTGGCGACATAGAAGCAATGGACAGGGCTGTTACAGATGAAACAGCAGCAGTAATTTTAGAAACTATTCAAGCTACTGCTGGAATGATTATTCCGTCTGATAATTATTTGCCAGCCGTTAGAGAAATCTGTGACCGTAAAGGTGTAGTTTTAATACTTGATGAAGTGCAAGCGGGCTTAGGTCGTACTGGCAAGATTTGGGGCTGTGAACATTGGCAAGTAGTTCCAGATATTTTAGTTTCTGGAAAAGGGATGAGTTCAGCCGTTTATCCGCTAGCCGTTTGTTGTTTTCGTCCTCATTTAGACAAGTTTTTCCAAGAAAATCCTTTTGTGCATTTATGTTCTTTTGGCGGTTCAGACCTGGCTTGTGTAACTTCTCTTGCAATGCTAAATCAAATTACTGAAGAAGGTTTCTTAGCTCATGTTAATGAAATGGGAAGCAAATTTGCCGCAGGTTTTGAAAAATTAAAAGCTAAATATCCTCAATTAGTAGCAGGTTATCGCCAACTAGGTTTAATGATGGCACTGGAATTAACTGATGATCGGTTAGGTGGGATGATGACTTTAGCATTAGGAAAAGCGGGAATTTTGGGGATTTTCTCAGATTTTCGACAACGTGCTATTCAAGTCTTGCCTCCATTAATTATTACTGCTGAACAAGTTGATGAAGTTTTAGCAGGTTTTGACCAAGCACTAAGTTTGCTAGGTCAAATGCTTGCAAGCGGCATGGACGCTCCATATATTCCATAATGGAAAACAGTTTAAGAAGAGTAAAAATGATAGATTTTACAGAATTTAGTAATTTAGCAATAAAGAAACCATATAAAATAATCGATCTTTTTGCTGGTATAGGAGGAATGCGATTAGCTTTTGAATCCTTTGGTTGTAAAACAGTTTTTTCTTCTGAATGGGATAAATATGCACAAAAAATGTATAAAGCTAATTTTGGAGAAATTCCTTTTGGAGATATCAATTTAATTGATGCCAAAGATATTCCAGATCATGACATCTTGTTAGCAGGTTTCCCATGTCAGCCCTTTAGCATTGCAGGCAAACAACAAGGTTTTACAGATACTAGAGGAACATTATTTTTTAATATTGAGTCCATTTTAGCTACAAAAAGACCACAAGCTTTTTTGCTTGAAAATGTCAAAAGGCTTACATCACATAATGAAGGTAGAACTTTTGCAGTAATTACTGAAAAATTAAACCAACTAGGCTATAAAATTTATCATAAAGTGTTGAATTCACTTGATTTTGGTATTCCACAAAAAAGAGAACGAATTTATATTGTTGGTTTTTTATCGCCGATTGATTTTAAGTTTCCTAAACCGTTAGGTTATTACAAACCCTTGTCCGCAATCTTGCAAAAAGATGAGGAAATACCAAAAAACTATTTTCTTTCTGAAGAGCTTAAACAAAAAAGGTTTAACGCACTAAAAATTATTCCACCAAATCCATCTATTTGGCATGAAAATATTGGAGGGAACATTTCACCTTTACCTTATTCTTGTGCTTTACGTGCTGAAGGAAGTTATAACTATTTGGTAGTAAATGGGGTTAGGCGGTTGACGGATAGGGAAATGCTAAGATTACAAGGCTTTCCTGATGACTTTGTAGTTAATATTCCCTACTCACAATGTCGCAAAGTTGCTGGAAATTCTGTAACAGTTCCTGTTGTAAAAGTTATTGCAAATCAAATGATAAAAGCTATGAAAGAAAATAAAGAAGTTGTACAAGAAATGGTTCAAATGGCTTTAGAAATGGGTTTTTAAAATTTTTTAGTAAAAGAGACTACAATAAATTAAATGATATCTTGTGGTTATAAATTTTATGAGTGAAGAAGCAAAAATTTGTGATTTATGTAAAAGAGATGTGCCTAATTTAACTAGACATCATTTGATTCCTCGTACAAGGCATAAAAATAAAAAGAATAAGAAAATTTTTGATCGCAAAGAAGTCCGTGAACGATTAGTTTTGCTTTGTCGGCCTTGTCATCGCAATATCCATGCTCATTTAACAGAAAAACAGCTTGAATATGATTACAACACGGTAGAGAAATTGCTGGAACATCCTGAAATTAAAAAGTTTACTGAATGGATTAGCACAAAACCAGATTTAATTAGCCTACGAATTAAAGATGCTAATGAAAAGGGAAAATAATATTAAGTAAATAGTGTATAGAATTAACCACTACTCTATTTTATTAGTAATTGGTAACTCAACAATAAATTTAGTTCCAAAAGGCAAGTTATCTTCTACTCTAATTTTTCCCATGTGGTCATTAACAATATGACTAACAATTGCTAAACCAAGACCTGTGCCACGTTTACGAGTAGAAAAATAGGGCTGAAAAAGCTTTTCTCTATCTTCTACATTGATTCCATGACCTGTATCGCTAACAGTTAGGCGAATTAATTCTTTGTCTGAAAAAAATTCTGTAGTAATAGACAGTAGTTTTTCTTTTGTATCTTGCATAGATTCTGCTGCATTGTCGATTAAATTAACCATCACACGCTTAATTTGTTCTTTATCTAAGTTAATTAAGGGTAATTTCTCAGAAAGGTTAGTGGTAATTTTTACTTCATCAAGACGTTCTTCATATAGTTTTAAAGTTTCTACAATAACTTGGTTTAGTGAGCCTGGTTGTAATTGAACTTGAGGTAAGCGGGCAAAACGGGAAAACTCATCTACCATTCTTTGTAGTGTTCCAACTTCTTGTTTAATGGTAGTGGTGCATTCTTCAACGACATGTAAATACTTAGATTCTAAGGAATTAGCAACTTTTTGGGAATTTTTTGCTATTCGTTCAGCACAAAGTTGTATTGGAGTAAGAGGATTTTTTATTTCATGTGCCATGCGTCGGGCTACTTCGCTCCAAACTGCGCTACGTTGGGCAGCAATCAAATCTGAAATATCTTCAATCATTAATACAGAGCCTTGGAAAACACCATTTTTATCTCGTAAGGCAGTGATGGTTAAGGAAGTATGAAGTATGGAGTTTTGATTGTGAATTTCTAATTCTTGGTTAATTTGTCCAACACGGCGAGCTTTTCTAACTAAATAATTAATTTCTTTTTGGTTATCTATTGCAAATAAGTCAGTTATAGGTGTTTTGGTTGGTGGAGCAGAATCTAAACATAAAATATTAAGGGCTGCTTGATTAATAGTAATCATGCTATGTTCATTATCTAAAGAAATAATGCCAGTTGATAAGCTTTGCAAAATAGTTTCAATATAGCGGCGGCGTTCTTCTAATGCTCGATTGGTTTCACGTTGTTCTTTAGCTGCAAGGTCTAAGTTATGTCGATTTTCGCTTAATTGTGCAGCCATTTGATTAAAGGACTGTACAAGACTTGCTAGCTCATCTTCTGCTGGACAAAGAACCCTAATATCAAAATTACCACGAGTTAAAGCTTGTGTAGCCTCGGCTAGGGCTTGAATTGGGACGGTAATGCCATTAGCAACATAAAGAGCAATCCATGTAGCAGCAAAAATAAGCAGTAATGTCATTGCACCTAACAGATATAAATTAGTGATTTTAAGCTGTTTAGCATTACGGGAAAGACGATCTCGGTCTTCACCTTGTTTAGCTACTTCAACAAACATATCTGCTAAATTTTGAGGAAGCTGTTTAACTAAAAAAATTCCTCCAATGGATTTACTAGTTTGGTTGATTGGTTGACCAATTATTAAATAAAAAGTGCGGGAATCGTCGCCAGTCGTCCAGCGAGCATAAGCATTACCTAAACTAACTGCGCTACGGGCCTCAGCTAATTCTTTAGGATTTATTATGGGTTCAGTGTTTTGAAGAAAAACGGTTTTATCTAACAAGTTAACTTCAAGTAGGCGCAGTTGTTGATTACTATATTCTCTTTGTAAAAGACGTTTTTCTATATCATCTAAAATTAAATCTTGTTGTCGGCCACGCAGTCCAGTAACACGAAGTAGAGTACGGCTAATTTGTGAAAGGTCTTCTAACTGACGTTGTAAAAAGACTTGCTGCATATTAGTGGCACTCGCATAAAATTTATTTGCAGGTGAACTAAACCATATATCTAAACTTGTATTAAGAAGTCCATAGGCAAAGAAAAACTGTAAAATTGCTGGTAGTAAAGAAATTCCAATAGAAAATATTACCATTTTAGTCTTAAACTTTGACCCAAGACGTTGTTCGGCCCGCTCACGTCGGAGTTTAAGCAAATTACGGGTTAAAATTGCTAGTAAAACTAATGATGCAATAAAGTTAATAGAAGAAAGCGCGTAAAGTATTAATGTGTCGCTAGAACGCTCTGGAATAGGAATTAATGGTTTAACTGTACCTAAAGCAACTAATAGAGCAATTACTACAAAAGTGGTTATAGTTAGAAAAATTACTTGGTAGCGACGACCTCGCCCATCAGGGTTTGGTGCTGTCTCATTGTTCATAACTACCCCTTTAGATTAAAGTTAATGATTTGGATAATAGGATTCTAACAAAAGAAAAAGGGTGCAAGCTATGCACCCTTGGTTAGTTAAGAGGTTTTAATTATTTTTTATGCAGCTAATTGAGACATATTGGTTTTAGTTTTTAGGGTTTGGCGTAATTTGTCTTTGATACGCCGCAAAATGGATTCTACACTACTAGTTTTTAAGTCTAAATTTTCCGCTTCAATTACTTGTTTGGCAGACATACCAGCTAATAAACAGGATCTAAAAATTAATATGTCTCGTTGTCTGTTAGTACCAGCTAAAAATTTTTCAACTAATTGAGAAATTTGATAGTTACGTAAATCTCTTAAAAATTCCTTTTCTCCATCAGTTGATAAAAATAAATGAGTAATTTCTTGGCTACCTGACTTTTCACATTCTGCTTTGTCTAAAAGCATTTCTATAGACATTTCTGCACCACGCCGTTTATCAGCTAGTTGCTTGCGAAAATGTTCTGAAACTATGTTGGAGGCTATTTTTGATAAATAAGCTAGAAAAGAGCCTTCTGTTTCTCCTTGAAATTGTTGTAACGCTTGACGGTTAGATTCAAGTAGTTTGACATAAACTTCTTGAATTAAATCAGCAATGGTTTCTTTTATTATTGGGTTCATTAAATTGCTAGAAGAAGTACGGATTTTCCATGCTTTTTTAATATAAACTTCAATATAAGGATTAAATCTTTGATAAAACTCTTGCCATGCGGCTTCGTTTTTAGGTTGGCTACATAGTTTTATTAATTCTAAACTAGAGATATTTTGATAATCAGTTGAATTTATTGAGGTTATATTATTTGCTCGAAAAAGAGATTTTCTGCTAGTTTTTATACGGTACTTAATATTAGTATTATTTGTGGGCAACATAAAACTTTCCTTATTCTTTATGAGGATTAATTTGTATTTCGTCCCACAGTTTTTCAAAATGCGTACCAAAAATTTAACGGCAAAATATAGATTAACTAAGAATAGTTGTAAATAGCTGCAAAAGAAGTAGTAATTAGAAATGCAGTAATAAGAAATTTAAGTTTTAAGTCAATTAACTCTTAGATTTTAAGGCTGAAACTTGTCAGTTTTGACAGAATAAAAACTTGTCAGTTGTGGCAGATCTGCCAGTTTTGGCAATAAGTTAGCAAATATAGCTTCTGGGAATTTTACTTTCAGTACATCACCAAATTATGTTATATGATCTTAAGCATTACTAAAAAGCTAGTAAAACTTAGTAGTGTTAAATCTATTATTTTAGGAGTAAATGCAGTTTTAGTCTTTAACAGATTATTACTGTTAGTTTTTTATGGATGTAAACAAAATGCGTGAACAGCTACAACAAAATCCTAGTGTAAGAAATCGTGTGGCTAGACGAGCTTATGAACTTTTTATACTACGTGGTAGACAAATTGGACGAGAAGCTGAAGATTGGTTCAAAGCAGAAGCAGAAATATTAGCTGAACTTATGCAAGAAACTGCACAGCATAAAGAAGAAGCAACTAAATCAGAAGTTTCCCAGGAAGTAGCTTCCATAGAAGTAACCACAGTTGCCCCAAAGAAAAGAACTTATACAAGAAAGAAAAAGGATGCTGAAGTTGTAGCTGAACAAGTAGAAGTAAAGCCTGAAGTTGTAGCTAAAGAAGCAGCTAAACCTGCTGCTAAAAGAGGTAGAAGCAAAACTACTGTTGCAACAGATCTTGCTTAGTTAATTCCTTCCAATTTTACTAAACTAAGATAAGCAATAAACTTAATTTTTATTGCTTATCTTAAATAACCAATAAAAATTACTTTGGTAATTAATCTAATTTATTTCCCATATAAACAGTAACATTAGATCCTTCTGCTAGAAATGCAGAACTAGGTTTAACTTTAAGAAATTCGCTAAATTCTGCTCCATAAAGCCCAGCTATATCACAATCAAATGTAGATTCTTTTACTGACCAAACTTTCCATGTAGGATGTTCAACTTTATATTCTGTTGTGCTGCCATCACTATGGCGAGTATAGCCCCAATAATGTTCAGCAATAAACTCTTCTTCTGAACCAGGTTTTAATGAGTAAGCTTGACCTGTAGGTTTAACACTAAGTGAATGCCACTTGTCTTCATATTCCCATTCATAAGCTACAAATTTAGGGTTTTGACTTTCGTCAAACTCTAAAGCGTGTCTAGTTGGAATGGAAATATAATGTTCTTCATAAATTGCACGAGCAACAAAGGCAATAGCAAATTTTGGGACAATTTCCTTAACAAAAACTACTCCGCGTCGCCATTCTCCATCTTTAGCTTTATGTCTTACATAAAACCTTAAGTTTATTTCCTCAAAATCTTGATGAAAAGGTATAGGTATACGTAAAACTTTAGTGTCATGAAAAAGAAATCCAACCATACTAACAAAAGTTTTTCCCTCAAATGTGTCTAATTCTGTTCCTGCGGGAAGACGTGAAAGCAATATTTTAGGGTCTACTTCATAATTTAGCATTGCTAAATATTTCCAGTAAGCTGTTAGAAATGCAGTTTGATTATTTTCCATAACTTATTGATGCTATTGGTTAAATATTATTTGAAAATTAAAAATTCAACTTATTATATTAAGTTTAGTTTATTTATAAAGCAAAATTTTTGTTTCAATACTTGCTGTTTAGAAAAAATATTAGCAAAATGTAGTTTTTGTCAAAGCAAAACTTCAAAAAAACTAATTACTTTTCTGGTTTACAAAAAATGAGAATATTTATCTATCTTTTAATAATAATGTTAACCTTAAATTTACTTCTATTAAAATTCCCTATCAACTCTACCTTAGCACAAAGTAATAATAATGAATTAGCTATTTATCAGTCATTATTAGATTTAACCTTTCCTTTTACTATTATGTGTATTGCAGCACATCCAGACGATGAAGACAGCGACGCTTTAGCCTATTACCGCATGAAATATGGTGCGCGTACAGTTTTAGTTACTGCTACAAGGGGTGAGGGTGGGCAAAATTCCCAGGGAGCAGAACTTTATCAAGATTTAGCGGTGATTAGAGCAAAAGAAACTCAAGCAATGGCAAAACGCTTGGATACAATAACCTTTAATTTGGCTATGCCAGATTTTGGATTTTCTAAGTCTGCTCAAGAGACTTTTACTATTTGGAATCGTCGTGAAGCTTTGCGACGACTTGTTTTAGCTATTCGTGCTTACCAACCAGACATTATTATTACAGTTCATGACCGCAAAACCGGACATGGACATCATCAAGCAGCAAGGCTTTTAGCAGAAGAAGCTTATGATTTAGCTGCTGATCGTAATGCTTTTACTGAACAACTTAGCGGATTAAATAGACTAGAACCTTGGAAAGTCAAGCGTCTATTTGCTCGTACTTTAAGCAAGACAAATTTTGATACAGAATTTGATTCTAATCAAATTGCTAAAGTTTATAACCAGCCTTACTCACAAATAGGTTATCAATCTCGTTTAGAACATCGAACACAAGGCCCTTGGCCGGCAATTGAGCTAAAAGGCGAAAGAATGATCCGTCATAACTTGGTTAAAAGTGTAGATGAGGATTTCAACCGCTGGTATTTACTTTGGCAAGGGTTAACAGAAGTAGATATTTATAAAAAAATTCAACCTATTATTTTTGGTGAACAAATAGATAGTCCAGAAAAAACAGCAAAATTGCCTACTCCAGAGTTAATTAGTCGATTGATTAAAGCTCTTAATATAGTGAGAGAATACTTAAAGGAAGAAGGTAAAAATGATTTTAAGGCTAAAGTTTTAGCGGGAAAACTAGAAAAATCTCTACTCTTACTAACTAAAATTTCATTAAAAGTTATTGCTAATAAAGAGACAGTTTCACCAACTGAAGAACTAAGCGCAACAGTAACATTAAGTAATAACAGTGCTTTAGCTGTAGAGGCTAAACCCATAAGCATTTCTTTACCAGAGAATTGGGAGTTTGAAGAAAAAACAAAATTAAACACCAATTTAGAAGCAGGAGCAAATAGTAGCCAGGAGTTAACACTTAAACTTAATGAATTTGCTCGAACAACTTTACCTTTAGTAGATCATATTTATGATTTAGATTTTTTAGAGCCACAAATAAACATTGCTGCTAAAGTTTCTTTACCTGAACTTTTGGAACCAATTTTATTAACTGCCACAACTAGAGTTGAAGTTAATCCATTGATAGAGATGGAAATAAGCCCTAATAATAAGCTAGTTAATATTACTGACTCAGGCGAAACAAATTCTTATCCAGTACAAATAAAGATTACTAATCGCTCTCGTACTACTATTTTAGGTCGGTTACGTCCATCAACTGTACCCCCAATACAAATTACACCTCAAGAACAACAGCTAAAAGTTGAAGGACAATCAACTAGTATTGTTACTTTTTTTGTTGCTATAGGTCGTCCAGTACCAGAAGGACTAGCTAGACTACCAATTATTTTTGTAGATGATTATGGCCGAGAAGTCGTTAGCAAAGAGCTAAGAATGAATTTAATCCGAGTTTTATCAGCTAATGTTGATATAGGATATTTACGTACTTTTGATTTTACTTTGCCACAAACACTAGATTTTTATGGTGTATCAAATAGAGAAATAACCGTAAAGGAAATAACAGAAGGAAACTTAAATAGTAGTTTTAATACAATAGTTTTAGATAATCGTGCCTATTTAGCTTATCCTGAACTAGAAAAAGCTAATCAAAAACTACTCAATTTTGTACGTAATGGAGGCACATTAATAGTTTTCTATCAACGTGCAAGCGATTGGAATGACAAGCAGTTAAGTCCATATCCAATTAAAATAGGTGATGAAAGAATAACTAATGAAAATGCACCAGTAGATATTTTAGTAAAAGATCACCCATTGATAACTTCCCCAAATAAAATTACAGTAGCAGATTTTCAAGGCTGGATACAAGAGCGAGGATTAAATTTTCCTAGTGAATGGGATGAACGTTATTTTACTTTGCTTTCCTGTTCTGATCCTGATGAAGAAGAATTAAAAAGCGGGCTACTTGTAGCAGGTCATGGTCGAGGTCAATATATTTATGTTAGCTATGCCTTAAGTCGTCAGTTAAGAGCTTTTAATCCTGGTGCCTTTCATTTATTTGCTAATATGATAAGTCTACCTAAAACAAAATAAATTTGCCTGAAATTTGTCTAAGGATTTTCTTGACAGTTTATCTAACTTCTTTATTATCTTTAGATCAATCTATTTATTCTATATTATAATACATAAGATTTGAATCTTAAGTATTATAATTTTCTAGGATTTCAACCCTAGGAAATTTTTGCTATAATACGTAGGTGTAAACCCTGCGCTACATATCTATCGCCCCGCTGGGGCTTAAGATTAAAATATCAGAATATTTAATTTACACTGTATTAATTTTCATCAGACCAAATTAATTTTATTGTTGGTTTTTCTCTATAAACTCGCTCTCTTGGATAAGAAAGGGCATTTTGTACATATCGAACCCCATCAATGTTTACATCCCAATTAATATGGCTATGACCAAAAATATGAGTTGTTGATTTTATTGCTCGGATTTGACGATCTAAGCCTATGCAGCCAGATACTTTTGGCAGTGCCTTAAATTTTAACCATTCCCTAGAAGGTAATAATTCTTGTCTTGGAAGAAAATGAGAAAATGAAATTACTTTTTTAGTGTAATTATTGATTCTATCTTGGTTTAGTTTAAGAAAATGTCCAGCAATAGAGTTAATATCCTCGGGCCAGCGACAAAAATAAAAATCTGACCATTCAGGCGGCTGATTATCTTTTGATTCACTGTCAAAAGAGCTTTCATACCAAGAAAATAGTGGAACAATAGCTATATTTGCCAATTCAATTGCTTGTGTGTTTACATCAATGTGTTTACATAATTCTAATATACTAGCAAATTTATCTAGTGAATGGTTGTTTTCTCCCTTTACCCAAAGCTCATGATTACCTGGTACATAACAAACCTGTTGAAATTTGGTTTTTAATAATTCCAATGTATCTTTAATAATGGATAATTTATGAGCAATATCACCTGCAACAATCAGCAAGTCTTTTTGATAAGCTGTTTGGGAAAGTTGTTCAAGAAGCGTCCAGTTCTCCTTAAAATCTGTATGTAAATCTGAGGTAGCAAAAATGCGCATAATTGGTTGATAACCTTGACATTAATAAGCTGATTTTGTTAGATTAATGCCCACTTTGAAAGCGGGTGTAACTCAATGGTAGAGTGTCAGCTTCCCAAGCTGAAAGTTGTGGGTTCGATCCCCATCACCCGCTTAAATTTACTGCAAAAATCTATTATTTAACAACTACATTATTGATTTTACCAACCCACCATCTACCGCTACAGTTGTTCCATTAATATAACTTGCACGTTCTGATGCTAGAAATACTACATAATCAGCAATCTCTGATGGTTGAGCAAGCCGGCCTATGGGGACATCTGTTTCCCATTGTTTAACTACTTGTTCTTGAGCAATGTTATTATTTTTTGCTCGAATATTTACAAGCTCTTGCAAACGTTCGGTTAAAGTATAGCCAGGACAAACATTATTTACCAAAATATTATCTTTACCTAGCTCATTAGCTAAACTTTTAGCAAGTCCTACTACTCCAGCACGTAAGGAATTAGAAAGAATTAAATCATTAATAGGCTGTTTTACAGAAATAGAAGTAATATTTATAATTCGTCCCCATTGTCTAGTTTGCATATGAGGAATAACCGCACGACAAGCATTAACTACACTCATTAAAATTAAATCTATTCCATGTTGCCAAGCTTCTATAGAAGTAGATTGGAATTTAGTTGCATGCGGGCCACCTGAATTATTAACCAAAATATCAATATGCCCAAAACTACCTATAGCTTGTTTAACTAAACGGTCAATGTCCTCTGCTTTTGTGACATCTGCTGTTAAACCTATGACCTGAGTTTTATAAGTTTCTCTTAAATATTTAGTAGTTTTCTCTAGTGTTTCTATATTACGAGCGCAAATTACTAAAGATGTTCCTTCAGCAGCTAATCCTTCAGCAATAGCCTTACCAATGCCTTGACTAGCTCCTGTTACTATGGCTACACGGTCTTTTAATCCTAAATCCATAACGGCTCCTAAAAGTTTTACGTAAGATTGTAACTTGAAAGAATCTTTTAACAAAACCAAACTATTTTTAATTTCCCTAAAAATTATCTAAAAACTTGATATTTTTTTAGATTTGTTTGCGCGTCTTCTCAGTGAAAGCAACTTTAATAAAAATAAAAATTTAATTTTTGGAGTTTACAATGAAAACAATAGAGAAAATTTCACGCTTTTCTTTTATCAAATATTTAGCTTTAATGGCTGTAACGCTATGTCTTTGCCTTGCTAATGTAACATCAAGTTATGCACAAGAATCTAACAAAGGAGATTTTTCAGGCGTTATTAAGTCAAAAAATGGCTCAATGCTAGAATTTGAAGGTGGTTTTGCTGTTGATACTGCTGGAGCAGATATTGCTAGTCAAGCAGGTGCCTTTAATTTATCACTAATAGAAGTGCTAACAAATACACCTGCTACGGCCCGCATTGAGCTTGATTCACGCTCAACACCAGATCGTGTAGTACTAAAAGCAGACCATGTTAGTGTAGGGCTTTTACCTAACGAAGTAGTTTTTATTGCACCAATTCAAAAAATAGACGGTAAAACAATCACAGTTTTTTCTAAAGATATCAGTATTGAAGATGAAACTCTAGTTTTACGTAGAAAAAAGAAAAAAGCTAAACTTTCTACTTTTGCAACAATTAATTTAGGCGATACCGTTTTAGTGGATGCTTTATTTGTCAACGGTCAACTTACTGCTAGAAAAATCATAAAGGTAGAAACCCCAGTTTATGGAAATGGCTTTTTTGTTATCGGCAATGTTGAAAATGTCAATCTTCCATCCGTAAATTTAGTAGGTGGTGTTGAAGTACAACTTTCTAATTTTATGTTTAATGCCAATATTGAAAAAGATGATTTAATGTATTTTGGCTTTATACCTAATGCAGACGCAACAACTCCACCATTAAACAAAATTTTTGCAGTAGCTTTATCTAAAAACTTTCGTGAACCTTATTTAGCTGGAAAAGCAGATAAAGTTGATTTAAGTAAAAATACTATTACTATGTTTAATCGTGAGATTCGTGTAACTAGTGAAACAAATTTTGATGGCGATAATAAAGACCTAAAATCGCTAAATCCTGCACAACCATTATTTGTTAGCTTTATGATTACTGCTAGTGGCGAGCTAGTTGCTAAAACCGTCAATCAAAATAACTTAGATGAAAAATAACTAATCTATTTCCTTATCTCTTTAACTTTATTTCTTTAACTATAAAAAGCAAGGTAAGAAGTTTTTCTTATCTTGCTTTTTGTATTATGTGGCATAGGATTATTGCAATAAAGTTTTTAGGTTGTTAAAATCCCATTAGTTTCTTGTTTATCTATTCTTGTAATTAATAGCATGAATTACTACTTATCAAAACTCTCTAAAAGTGAGCTAAAACTTTCTATATTAAAGTTTGTAGTAGTAAACCTGCTTTTTGCTATTGTTATAAGTAATACACACCTGTTTAATTTACTACCTAGTAAAATTTTTTCTTCTCAAAGCTGTGGTAGTGAAATGTCCTCAAGTTGTGGAATGGCTTGTTGTGCTGGCAAGTCTGAATCGGGTTCTTGTTGTAAGCCTAAATCTAGCCAAATAAATAGCTTAGAGTCATCTAGTTGTCATTCTGAGTCTGATAGCGAAGAAACAGACGAGGCAGTATTTTTACAGATCAATGTTTCTTTTTTTGCAGATTATTATCTTGCAAAAGAAAAAGACACTTTAACTAAGGAATATCTTAAAAGCCAAGCTAAACCAAAACTTTCTGCTGCTTTTAGTAAACCTTGTCCTTGTGACTCACAAAATATTGCTACACAGTTTCGCTTTAACCTTGCTTTAATAATTGTAATAGGCAATCTGCAACCTCGCCCGCCTACAATTAAAAGTAAATTTGATCTTTTCTATCCTTCAAAAGACAAATCCTATAGCTATAAAACTGATCCTAGTCGCGCACCTCCTAGCATTTCTTAAATTTTTTAATTAATTGCTAAAAACTAAGGTTAATAATTCTAAACAAAAGCTTTAGCTAAATTCTAGCTATTTGTTTAACTCTTTTATTTACCTACAAAAAATAACTTAAACCTGGCTGCACAAAATTTTTAGTCAGGATTAATCTTACTTTTTTAAGTAATTGATTATGGAGAGATTAAGAGATGTTTAACAATTTTTCAAAAATCCTTGTTGGACTTATACTGCTCGCTAGTGCAGAAGTTGTAATAGCGCAAAACATTAAAGCCACTGTTTCAGGACGTGTTTTAGATAGTCAACAAACGGCTTTAACTGAGGTAGAACTTACTATAGTAGATCTAAATAGAGGTTTAGAACGTCAAATAACTAGTAATTCACAAGGTTATTTTTATCAAGCAGGCTTAGATGCGGGCCGCTACCGTATAAAAGCCAATAAATCAGGCTTTGCTGTTTATGAAAGCCAAGAATTTGAATTAAAAGTTGGTGATGCTACAAGTTTGGAAATTCAATTACAAGTTGCTCAAATAGAAGCAGATGTCCAAGTTTTTGCTAGCTCATCTACAGAACTTCAACTTAATGAAGTCAAACTTTCTCGTAGCTTTAACCAAAAGGAAATGAATGATTTACCCGTACAGTCTAGCGGGACGGGAAGAAACTTTTATGCCCAAGCTCGCACCGCGCCCGGAGTTGCTACATCAACTTCAGCACATCGACCTTTTGCCGTTAGTGGTCAACGTCCAAGAAATAATAATTATTTAATTGATTCAGTAGAAAATAATGATCCTAATTCTGGCTTTATCGCTGGTCGAGGCGTAACCGAACAGCTTGTTAGTCAGGAAGCTGTACAAAGTTTTGAAATCATTACTCATAATTTTAAGGCTGAATATGGCCGTAATTCAGGCTCTATTGTTAGCCTTGTAACCAAATCAGGGACAAATGATTTTCATGGAAGCGTTTATGAATATCATAATAATTCTGCTATTTCTGCTAGAAATCCATTGTTACAAGACCAAATTTCCCAACGAGGCAATTTAGCAGGCTTTACTTTTGGTGGGCCAGTAAAGAAAAATAAAATTCATTTTTTTGGTAATTATGAATTTTTCCGCCCTCGTGGTAGCGAACTACGAACTTTTCAAACCTTAACCGATAAAGAACGAGTTAGAGCCGTTGCTAGTGTTCGTCCCCTTGTTGATCTTTATCCACAATCTCCAAACGGTTCAAGAATTTTTACTGTAGGGACTCCACGAGTTGTTAATCAAAATACTTACTTAATCCGCACCGATATTATCTTAAATAATCAGCAAACCTTAGCTTTTAGGCATAATTACACCGACGCTAACACCGATAGCCAAGGCATTGGAAACACAGTCTCTAGCCGCGTTAATATTCATAATCAGACTTTAGGCGGAACAATTCATTATAATTATGCAATTAGCCCTAGGCTTTTTAATGAATTACGAGTTGGTTATACAAGACAAACTGAGGACGATACTTTTCTAGATCCTAGCTTTTTAGGTGATCCAAAAATAAATGGTGAAATCGGCTTTTTAATTGTTTCTGGCCTTAGTTTAGGCGGGCCACTTAGCTTTTTAGGCCGACAAAATTTCCAAAATAATTATCAAATTAGCGATGATGTTTCTTTCCAAAAAGGCAACCACGCTATTAAATTTGGTGGCTCGTTTCGTCGGCTTCAAGTTAATGGTGGTGCAATTAATAGCGGTTTTCGTGGACAAATTTTCTTTCCAAGCATTGATGCTTTTCTTGCTGGTCAAGCACTTTCTTATAATCGCAATGTTGGAAACCCACTTATAGGTTTGCGTCGGACAGAATTTCATACCTATATTCAAGATGACTGGAAAGTAAACACAAAACTTACGCTTAATTTTGGCTTGCGTTATGAGCTAAACACCGCACCAACAGAGGCCGCTGATAGAATTTTAGAAGAATATCGTTTTCGTGGTGATAAAAATAATTTTGCTCCTCGTGTCGGTTTTGCTTGGTCAGTGCTACCTAAAACCGTTATTCGTGGTGGCTATGGAATTTTCTATAATGCTATTGAGCTTTCTTTTATTGGGTTAACCAGATTTAACCCTCCAATAGTAGGAAATATTTCTGCTTTTCGTCCTCAACTGCCTAATTTAGCATCTCAAGCTAATGCTGTACTTCCTACAGGGTTAGTTATTCCTGACCTAAATGCTAGAACACCTTATGCACAACATATTAGCTTTTCTGTAGAGCGAGAATTATTTAATCCTAATTCAACCTTTACGCTTTCTTACGTAGGCACACAAGGAAGAAAACTTTCCCGAACACGTCGCCCAAATGGTGGAGAAAACCTAGCACAAGCTATGCGTCCAGATCCTAAAATAGGCGTTCTTAATAGGTTAGAAACCTCTGCTAATTCTGATTACCACGCGTTGCAATTTAGCATGTCACAACGAATTAACCAAAACTTGCTAATTAGAGCCGCTTACACTTATTCAAAATTTATTGATGATGTTTCAGAAATAACTGACACCAACCAAAATCTTGATCGTGGTGTTATCCCAGTTGATGAGAATAATTTACGGCTAGAACGTGCTGTTTCAGATTTTCATATTCCACATATTTTTACTGTTAGTTATATCTATCAACTACCATTTTTTGCTAGCAATCGTTTTGCAGGTGGTTGGACAATTTCTGGTATAACTACGCTACAATCTGGCAGACCATTTACGCTATTTAGCGGTACAAATAACCCACTAGGGAGCAACAATAATAGACTTAATGATGTAGCAGGGCTTTTAGTTCGTGATCCATCTTCCATTACTCCAATAAAAATACTTACTGGTGCAAACTCTGGTTTGCTAACTCCTGCTGTTGGAAAAGTTGGTACATTAGGGCGTAATACTGAAGTAGGGGACAGCTTTTTAGAGACTAATTTATCTGTTTCTAAAGATTTTGCTCTAAAAGAAAACTTAAAATTACAAGTTCGTGCTGAAGTCTTTAACCTCTTTAATAACAGTAATTTTGGCACTGTAGAAACGCTTTTTACTTCTCCTAATTTTGGCCGTGTGACATCGGCTTTTGACGCAAGAAGAACACAAATAGCAGTTAGAGTTACTTTCTAAAATTTCTCTAGTTTTAGCAGCACAAGTTATGTTTTGTGCTGCTAACCACTTTTGGAGGTTTGTTTTTTATGAAGTCATTTAAATTGTCTCGAAACATAATTTTACTTGTCTTAATAACTTTACTAATTAGCTCAATATCTGTTGTAGCAGATAAAAAAGTTGCTAAAACTAAAGCCGAACCCTATCAATTTGAAACCAAAGCCTTAGCCTTAAATGACCTTGGAATGGCTATTTCACGCGATCCTAAACTAGCACTTCGTGCATCAGGTGGAATTTATCTTTTATCTGTTTATACTTGGCCTATAACAAAAGCTGAGGCTAAAGCCGAAACAACAACAAGTGCTGATGCTGAGCATCACGGCGGAAGCGGCTTTGCACAGCTTGGTTTATCGGTTTCTCATGATGGAGGAGACACATTTTCCGCACCTGTGCCAATTAGCGAAAAAACAGCTAAAGTCTCTTCACATGGGGAAAATAGTCCCTCGCTTGCTTTTGGTGCTACGGAAATGTATGCCCTTTGGGAACAACAAGCCGAACGAGGCACAGATTTAATGTTTTCCCGTTCAACAAACTTTGGACGTAGCTTTGATAAACCAATCAAAGTAACTGATAAATCTAAGCCATCTACTAACGCATTTTCATTTATGGCAACAGCACCTAATAATCATATTTATGCTGTTTGGTTAGATGGACGAAACCCTAATCCAGAGTTTCCTGGCACATCTTCAGTATTTTTAACTAAATCTAGCGACCGAGGAGCAACTTTTAGCAAAAATTTAGAAGTTGCTAAAAATGTTTGTCCATGTTGTCGTCCTAGCATTGGTTTTGGTAGCAAAGGGGAGGTTTTTGTTTCCTGGCGTACAGCTACTAAAGATAATATCCGGGATATAGTTGTAGCTACTTCAACTGACCAAGGCGCGACTTTTTCCGAGCCTGTTAGAGTAGCTGAAGATAATTGGAAAATAGAAGGTTGTCCGCATTCAGGCGCAACTATGACAAGCAAAGGAGATCGTCTTTATATTGCTTGGTATTCTGAAGGCAGCCCACGTGCAGGGATTCGTATTTCCTGGTCAAATGATGGTGGCAAGACATTTGCAGACCCAACCATTGCATCGGCTAATGTACTAGACGCTAATCATCCTGCTTTTGCTAGCTCAGAGGAAGGAAAACTAATGCTAATTTTCCAAGGCCGTAACCCACAACAAAAAGATCGTTGGGGTGCATTACAGCCTTATCTAGTTGAAGTAACAGACAACAAAGTTTCTAAACCTATGGCAGTACCAGGTAGCAAAAAGTCTGTCTTTTATCCTGCAATGGCTGTAGGCTCATTAGGACGTGTTTTTATGGCTTGGACAGAGCCAACCGAGCAAGGCACTAGCATAATGTTTCTTAGGGCTAGAGGTAAAGATTAAAGGTTTTGCTTAAGTTTTTTCTTAGGCCTTATCTTTTTTAATTTTCAATTTTTCAATGTCGTTTAGTTTATGCTAATCGTAATTTTTGTAAGGACGCACGCGCCTCTCCACCCTTTATATTTGGGCATATTAGTAATTCTAATATTGTTATATTGCTTAACTTGACTTGATAGTCTTCAATCTCTTGCGTAGAAGCGGGATTAAAATTCCATTGTTGTCGAACTATTTCATGAAAAGTTTTTCCTTTATCATCAGAGTAGCGTAAAACAAACTCTTGTGTGCGTTCTACTTCTATTTCGATAAAATGCAAAGCAATACGGTTAATATGTTGTGGTTGGTCAAATATCAACCGAATAACTTGTTCACCGGCTTGTGCTGCATACCAACCTAATTGGTTATTTGGTAATAATGCTTGTTCTATTGGGTGTTCAGCCGCTTCAGAAGTGATTTCAACTTGGGCTATTTGTTCTAAATCTAACCATTGTTCATCTATTAAGATAGTAGCGGGATGAGTAGCCTTGATAGTACTTTTACGCATAACTTGCTCCTTATTAGTATTATTGGTTTAATATATTAAGTATGTTATTACTATAGCACTACCTGTAATATTTCTATACCAATAATATTTTCTGAAAAGTTTTTGTTTGTACACCCTTATTTTACTGATATTGTAAAGCACGTTCACGCAAATACTTAAGCCGATCTCTAAGTTCTGCTGCACGTTCAAATTCTAATTTTTTAGCAGCTTCACGCATTTCAAATTCTATTTTTTTAATGGTTTCAGCTAGGTTTTCTTTTGTATATTCTTCAAATTGGCCTAAATCCAAAGGCACCTTAAAGTAATCTGCTTCATAGGCTGTAACTAATGTAGCTTCAATAGGTTTAACAATTGTTTGTGGAGTAATACCATTTTCTTGATTAAATTTTTCTTGGATTGAGCGACGGCGGGCAGTTTCTTCTATTGCATAACGCATTGAATCCGTAATTTTATCAGCATAAAGTATAGCTTTTCCATTAACATTTCTAGCTGCTCGCCCTATGGTTTGGATTAATGAAGACTGACTACGCAAAAATCCTTCTTTATCAGCATCTAAAATAGCTACAAGAGAAACTTCTGGCAAGTCTAATCCTTCACGAAGTAGATTTATACCAATTAGAACATCAAAGTCTGCTCGGCGAAGGTCGCGCAAGATTTTGATACGTTCTAATGTGTCAATTTCTGAGTGTAGATAGCGGACACGAATACCTATATCTGCATAATATTCGCAAAGATTTTCTGACATTTTTTTAGTTAAAGTTGTTACTAAGACCCGTTCATTTCTAGCAGTACAAATGCGGATTTCTTCTAGTAAATCGTCAATTTGACCTTTTACGGGACGAATAAAAACTTCAGGGTCAAGTAGTCCAGTAGGGCGAATAAGTTGTTCAACAATTTCACCTTCGGTTTTAGTTAATTCATAATTACCAGGGGTAGCAGAAACAAAGATACATTGAGGAACAATTTCTTCCCATTCAGCGAATTTTAATGGGCGGTTATCAAGGGCTGAAGGCAGGCGAAACCCATAGTCAACAAGTGTTTGTTTGCGGGATCGATCCCCATTATACATACCACGAACTTGAGGAACAGTTTGATGGCTTTCATCAACTATAATTAGTGCATCAGAAGGTAGATAATCAAAAAGTGTTGGTGGATGATCGCCAGGTTTACGGCCTGTTAAATGACGCGAATAATTTTCAATTCCTCGGCAAAAGCCTAGCTCTTTAATCATTTCTAAATCATAAATGGTGCGTTCATGCAGGCGATGAGCTTCTAAAAGTTTATTTTGCTCAATAAGCTGTGGTTCCCATTCCTCTAGCTCTGTTTTAATTGTGGTGACGGCTCTTTTAATAATATGTTTAGGCATTACAAAATGTGAGCGGGGATAAATTGGCATTCGTCCGTTATGTCTATTTAATACTTCGCCTAACAATGGGTCAATAATAGAGATAGCATCTATTTCATCTCCCCAAAATTCAATCCTGATAGCCTGATCTTGATAGCTTGGATAAACCTCTACAATATCACCTCGAACTCTAAATTTACCTCTTTCAAAAGCAACATCATTACGTTCATATTGAAGTTCTACTAATCGTTTAAGCAATTCTGTTCTGGTAATTTGTTGGCCTGCTTCGATTAATATCAACATATCAAAATAAGATTGAGGGTCGCCAATACCATAAATACAGGAAACAGATGCTACAATAATACAATCACGTCTTTCAAATAATGAACGTGTAGCGGAAAGTCGCAACCTATCAATTTCATCATTTATAGTTGCTTCTTTTTCTATATAAGTATCTGTTGAAGGTACGTAAGCTTCTGGTTGGTAGTAATCATAATAGCTAACAAAATATTCCACTGCATTTTTAGGAAAAAAGTTCTTAAATTCTTGAAAAAGCTGTGCTGCTAGGGTTTTATTATGAGCCATCACTAAAACAGGGCGTTGAAGATGTTCGATTACTGAAGCTACAGTATAAGTTTTTCCAGAACCAGTTATACCAAGTAGGACTTGATATTTTTCTCCTGATGTTAGACCTTCAACTAATTGTTTAATGGCTGCGGGTTGGTCGCCACGAGGTTTATAGTCTGATACAAGCTCAAAACGCATAATATTTTCCTATCAAAATAAGTAAATAACTAAAGTGAATTAAAAGAGAAATTATAGATTTCATTCTTTAGATGAGCAAATCTAAATGCAGATTTTTTGGACGTTAAGCTCAGGAAAAAGAGGATAGAGTTTATTTATATTTACATTGCTAGTTAAAAGATTTTTCCTATAATTACCTCAACAAGATAGCAGACGATTTGTTGTGCCTAAAGATCGTTTTAAAAAAGCTTTTTCTTTCAATCAAATACAATTTGGTTTTAGACTTTCTTTTTAATTTTCTTTTTAATTTGGAGCTTAAGTATTTTAATGACAGTAATTACTAATTTTGAAGCAGCCAAAACAATAGATTTAAGAAAAATTCCTGACCGACTAGAACCACAATCAATATTAATGTGTCCACCTACTTATTTTGAGGTAAAAGATATAAAAAACTCTTTTATGCAAGATAATTTGGGAAAAGTTAATATAGACTTGGCTCGCCGACAATGGGAAGATTTACGAGATACATTTATAAAATTAGGTAAACAAGTTTTTATAATTGATGCTGTACCAGAATTAGAAGATATGGTATTTGCTGCTAATCAAGTTTTACCATACTTTAGTAAAACACCTTATGCTTTACTTTCTCATATGCGTCACGCATCGCGTAAAAAAGAAGTTCCATATTATCAAGACTGGTTTAAGAAACGAGGCTATGAAATTTTAGAGCTAGATAGTAGCCAAGATTTACTTTTTGAAGGACAAGGGGACGCAATTTGGCATCCAGCTAAACAAATGCTTTGGGGAGGTTATGGGCATCGAACAAGTTTAGCCGCCTACCAGGAAATAGCAGCAAAATTGTCTGTTCCTGTAATTGCTTTAGAATTACATACTAGTGATTTTTATCATTTGGATACCTGTTTTTGTGTGCTAGATCCAAACACAGTTTTGATCTATAGTGAGGCTTTTACTAAGGAAGGATTAAAACTTATACATCATTTTTTCCCTAGAGTAATGGAAGTTCCAGCAGAAGACGCTTACAAAACTTTTGCTTGTAATGCTTTATCCTTAGATTATAAGTATGTAGTAATTCAACAGGGAGCAGAAGCAACAAATGAAAAGCTTTATCATGCAGGTTTTGAAGTTATAGAAGTAGACACTAGCGAGTTTATTAAATCTGGGGGAAGCGTTTTTTGCTTAAAAATGATGGTCTATTAAATTTATGTTACGAGCTAATGATGAAATAGGCCCTTATACTTTAATTCGTCAATTAGGGCGAGGTGCTTTTGGTGTAGTTTGGCTAGCAGAACGTCGAGGTAAAATTGCTACTACTCAAGTAGCTGTTAAATTTTCATTAGATGAAGAACCAGACTTAAAAGAGATTGAAAAAGAATCTCGTCTTTGGGTTGAAATTGGCAAACATCCAAATATTTTGCCTATTATTGAAGCAGATGTTTATGATGAATATGTTGTAGTTGTTAGTGAGTATGCCCCTGACGGCTCACTAGAAGCTTGGTTAAAAAGTCATGGAGGAAATGCACCTAATTTAGAATCTGCACTCCAAATAACTTTAGGAATTTTATCAGGACTAGAACATCTTCACTGTCGCCGAATTATTCATAGAGATATAAAACCTGCCAATGTTTTGCTACAAGGTGATACTCCAAGGTTAGCTGACTTTGGACTAGCTAGAGTCCTAAGAGCTAGTGCTAAAAATAGCGGTATTGCAGGAACACCTAACTATATGTCTCCAGAAGCTTTTGACGGGCAAAGGTCTGTACAAACTGATATTTGGGCTGTTGGAGTAATTCTTTACCAGCTTTTGTCTGGTTCATTACCCTTTAGTCAACCAGATTGGCCGTCTTTAATGAAAGCAATTATTAATAATGAGCCAAAACCTTTACCAGAAACGATTCCTCTGATGCTAAGGGAAGTTGTTAGTAAAGCTTTACAAAAAGATCCCCTTCGTAGATATGCTAGTGCTAAAGATATGAAAGAGCAATTACAAACCTTTTTGCTTTATGGCACTCAAGAAACTCTAAAACAAAATTTAATAGATACACAGGATGATTTACCTGTGTTAAGTTCTTATTTAATAGAAGATTTGACTGTTAACACAATGACACAAGTTGATGAGTTAAATGATGCTTCTTCTGGTAAACCAAAACTATTTTTTGAATTTGATGGGTTGTTATTAGAACATGATGCAGCTATTAGAAAACGCTATGTTCGGCAAAATCGCTACTTTATTGAAGAATTAGCAGAAAATAATTACTTAGATATGGTTTTTATACCTAAAGGTATATTTTTAATGGGTTCACCAGAGCATGAAATAGGTCGTGCTAATGATGAAGGGCCTTTGCATGAAGTAAATATTACAGCATTTTATCTAAGCAAAACATTGGTTACGCAAGCACAATGGAGAGAAGTTGCTAATTGGCCGAAAATAACACGTCGTCTTAATCCAGATCCTTCACATTTCAAAGGGGATAACTTACCTGTAGAGAGTGTTTCTTGGGAAGAAGCACAAGAATTTTGTGCTAGGCTTTCAGCAAAAACTAATAAAAATTATCGTCTACCTTCAGAAGCAGAATGGGAGTATGCTGCAAGGGCTGGAACGACTACACCTTTTTCTTTAGGGGATACTATCACTACAGATTTAGTTAATTACAATGGAAATAATTCTTATTCAGCCGGGCCAAAAGGCGTTTACCGTCGCGCTACAACACCAGTTGCCCATATGGTGATAGCTAATCCTTTAGGATTATTTGATATTCATGGCAATGTTTGGGAATGGTGTCAAGATACATATCATAGTAATTATATAAATGCTCCCAATGATGGGGTTGCTTGGCAAAAAGATGATAATAGCCCTGCAACAGAATGGCGGGTTTTACGCGGAGGTGCTTGGAATGTAGGTAGTAATGCCTGTCGTTCTGCGGCACGTTTTAAGCTAATACCTGATATTAAATCTCATTCAACAGGTTTTCGGGTGGCGGTTTCTTAAAGAAGAATTTATTTTTCAAAATTAAAAAATAAAAAGGTTAGCTAAATCAAGTATTTAGCTGACCTTTTCTTAAAACTATATCTAATATTACAAAATAAGCATAATATTTAAGAGAAATTAGATCAAAAAACCTTTAAGCAAAATAGTAAAAATAAGCAAAATAACAATCATATTTAGTCACCCACCTTTAAGAGTTAAATTTTGTTAGTGTGGAAGTTCTTGCCCAAATTGGAGTAGATAGCCATTGCAATCCCTAATAGCAAATTCTCTCATTCCATAATCAAAATTTTCTATTGGGTATTCAACAGTTACTTTATCTTTTAGTTCTTCCCAAAATTTGTCTACAGCTTCTGCATAGAGATATAAAGAGCCTGTCATTAGAGTGTCTTCTAATTTTGAATGGGCATTTTTGCTAGTGAACATAATTTCAATAGAATCTTTTTTTAGACAAGTCCAGCAAGGTTCTCCTGCTTCGGGCCAAACAGATGCACAAGTAAACCCTAGTGTTTTTGTATAAAATTCTATTGTTTCAGCTAGGTTTTTTGCTTCTAGCATAGGAGTGATATGACTTAATTGCATAAGTATCCTTAGTGAATTAAAAATAAGGTAATAGAACCTAGAGAAAATAAATTTATTTTCTCTAGGTAAATGTTTAATGAGTGATGGGAGTAGATTATTTAAGCTTGTGCAGCTTGTCCACAATCACCTTTAGAAAAGGCTTCAGCAGAAGCTTTAGCAATTTCTTCAGGGGTCATATCTTTAATATGTGTACAAATTGACCAGCAATGACCATAAGGATCAGCAACTTGACCATAACGATCACCCCAAAATTGATCAGCTAAAGGCATTTTTACAGTTGCTCCGGCGGCAACAGCAGTGTTAAAGACATCATCAGCATTTTCAACATATAAAGATAAAGTTACAGGAGTATTACCGATGGTTTGAGGTGATAAACAACCCATTTCAGGGTATTCATCACAAAGCATTAACATAGAATTGCCAATTTTTAATTCTGCATGTCCTATTTTTCCGTCGGGTGTTGGCATACGAAAAATTTCTTCTGCACCAAAAGCTTTTTTATAAAATTCAATTGCTTCAGAAGCATTTTTTAATATGATATGTGGTGTTAAAGTATGAAATCCTTCGGGGATGGGTTTGACAGACATAGTTTCTCCTTAAGAGTTATTAGTTAGTTATTTAATGGTTTAATGACTAGGGTGACGAAATATAATCAAAGATCAACGGTGTTGTCAATAAAATTAAGCGAAAATGTTGCGAAATAGATTAACTTAAAAACCATTGTATATAAGTTATTGAAAATAAAAAGAGCTTTCAATGATCAAAAATAAATAAATTGTAGGAAACAATAATGACACTTAGTAAAATTGGTATTTTGGGGGCTGGCAGCATAGGGTGTTATTTGGGGGCGCACTTTATTTCTAAATCAATAGATACAATTCTTGTTGGACGTGAAAAAATTGTTGAGCAAACAAGAAATAATGGGTTAAGAATTACAGATTTTACTGGAAAAGAGATTTATCTTTTACCATCACAAGTTAAATGTGTAACAGAAATAAAGGCTCTTGCTGACAGGGATTTAATAATTGTCACCTTAAAAAGTGCTGCTACTAGAGAAACAGCTTTACAGCTTAAAGAATTTTTAAGGGATAAGACAATTGTAGTAAGTTTTCAAAATGGTGTACAAAATGCAAGTTTGCTACGTCAAGTTTTAACAAAAACAGAAGTATTGGCGGGAATGGTTCCTTTTAATGTTGTTTGGAATGAAAATGCTCACTTTCATTGTGGCACAAGTGGCGCACTTGTGGTTGAAGAAAAAAATAATTCTCAAAAAGTGGTTTCTATTTTGAATAATGTAGGGTTAGAGGCTAAATCTAGTCAAAATTTAGAGGCAATACTTTGGGGAAAGCTAATCTTTAATCTAAATAATGCTATCAATGCTTTGTCAGGTATCTCTTTGAAAGAAGAACTTTCCCAAGTTGGCTACCGCAAAATTATTGCAGCAGCAATGCGAGAAGCTCTTTTTATAATGAAAAAAAGTGGAATCAAGCCTCAAAGTAGTAGTGGGTTAATTCCATCGCTAGCACCTTTTGTATTATCACTTCCAGATTTTTTGTTTTTTAGGATTGCTGCTAAGATGATAAAGGTTGATCCTAAAGCCCGTTCTTCTATGTCACAGGATTTAGAACAAGGACGCAAGACAGAAATAGATTATATTAATGGGGAAATTGTTAATTTAGCTCAAAAAAATAATTTATCTGCTCCAATTAATAGGGCAATTATTAGTTTAATTAAAGAAGTAGAACAAACTAAACAGTTGCCAAAGCTATCAGCCTTAGAGCTTACAAAACGTCTTGCTATATAAAACTTTAAGTTAAAGATAGGAAATTATGTTAAAAGCAATCATTTTTGATTTTGATGGTGTAATAGCCAACAGCGAACCAGCCCATTTTGTTACTTTTCAGCGGGTTTTAGCAGAAGAAGGGATAAAAATTTCTCAAGCTGATTATTACCAAAGATATTTAGCAATGGATGATCGAGGAGCATTTACAACAGCTTTGACGGATTTTGGCCGACTTAGCGACCCAGTTTATATTTCAGAACTAATTTTTAGAAAATCCTGCTATTTTGAAAATTACTTAAAAAAAGAAATGGATGTGTATCCTGATACACTAGAATTTATTAAAAGTGTCCAAGGTCGATTTCCTTTAGCAATAAACTCTGGAGCTTTGGGAGCAGAAATAGAAACTGTTTTAGCAAGAATAAATTTACGGCCTATTTTTTCATTAATTATTAGTGCTGATAATATTAAAAGATGTAAGCCAGACTCAGAAGGTTACTTAAAAGCTTTAGAAGGATTAAATAATTTACACCCAGAACTTAATGCCAAAGCATCAGAATGTTTAGCAATAGAAGACTCCATTGGTGGGCTTAAATCTGCTTTAACGGCAGGGATGAAATGTGTTGCTGTTACTAATACTTATCCGGCTACTTCGCTTGGTGCAGCAAATAAAGTTGTTGAGAAGCTAACAGATTTAACTGACCAAGAACTAGTAAAATTATTTGCTTAAAAACAAAGAAAGTTTACCTATGATTTCACTAAAGAATTTTTTCCTAGTGTTTTTAGTTATTTTTTGTATTGTCAATATAGATGTTTTTTCTGCTTCAATTAAGGACAAGCAAAAACCTACTAAGAAGCAAAAAGTTGTTTCAAAACAATCTTTACCAAAACTTAAACAGGAAATAACAAATCTTTTAAACAAACCAGAATTTATTGATGCTGGAGTATCAGTAAGAATTATTACTCAAGCTACAGGTAAAGTAGTTTTTGAAAAGGAAGCTGAAAAGCTACTTAAACCAGCTTCTAATATGAAGATTTATACTACAGCAGTAGCACTAGAAGCACTTTCACCTAATTATCGTATTCGGACATCTGTTTATTCAGAAAATAAACCTGATAATGATGGGGTAATTAAAGGAAATTTAATACTTTATGGACGTGGGGATCCTACATTTGCTAGCAGTTATATGGATGATTACCAGCCTTTTGATTTACTGGTTAAACAGTTAAGTGGAGCAGGAGTTAAGCAAATAAATGGAGATTTAATTGCTGATGAAAGTTATTTAAAGGGTAGTTCTTTAGGTCAAGGCTGGGAATGGTTAGATTTGCAATGGCATTTTGGAGCAGAGATAAGTGCTTTAACTGCTTATGATAACAAAGTAGAAGTGCAAATAAAGCCAGGTGCAAAAATAGGAGATCCTTGCCAAATAACAGTTACTCCTGATGTGGGTTATGTGTCAATTATTAATAAAATGGACACAATTGCAGCTAAAGGACAAAGGGAAATAGGCTTAAATCGTGGACTAGCAGATAATTCACTGTTAGCTTGGGGAAAAATGCCACTAGATGACACAGGGTTTTCGGCTAGGCTAGCAGTTTATCGACCTGCCGGGATGTTTGCTAGTCTTTTTAAGGCTGCTTTAAGTCGTTCTAATATTAAATTTAATGGAAAAATTATTATTATAGATAGTTCTTTACGTTCACCTTTAACACCTAGCAACACAGAAAAATTAGTTGAACTAGCAGCAATTGATTCACCTCCATTAAGTGAAATTATTAGGATAGTAAATAAATTTAGCCAAAATCTTTATGCAGAACTGTTACTGCGCACAATAGGAAAGGTAAAAGGAAAAGTAGAAAAAGATAGTGATGAAGCAGGATTAGAGGTAATTAAGGATTTTTTAAGTCAAATAAAAGTTGATCCAACAAAACTTTTACTTTCTGATGGTAGTGGGTTGTCACGTCGCAATTTAATTAACGCATTTGTTACTACAGAACTACTAAAATATATAAGTCGATCTGCTAATTTTGCAGTTTTTCAAGATTCTTTGCCTTTAGCTAGTGTTGATGGGACATTAAGACGGCGGATGGCTGATAGCAAGGCTGCTCAAAATGTTCAAGCAAAAACGGGAACGCTTAGTAACACTAGTAGTCTATCTGGCTACGTTAAAAGTGCTGGCGGAGAAACCTTTATTTTTAGTATCTTAGTTGATAATTTTACCGCTGATTTTCGTCAGGCTTTAGCTTTACAAGATAAGATTTGCCAATACTTAGCAGATTTTACTGGTAAAATTGAAGCGATAAACTAATATATTTGCAGTGTTTATTAGAGTTATGGTAGTCTAGCTTGGTAAGTTTTTTGTTTTAAGCGAGAAATTTTACTTTAAATGGTGATAAACACTGGAAATATAGCAAATAAGTGTATAAACTATACCAACAGAATAAGTTAGATTAGAATAGGGAGCGCATTATTAATGGCACGATCTACTACTAAAACTACTAAAGAAGCAACAAAAACTACTAAATCTAAAGGTGAAGCTACATCAACAACCGCAGCTAAAACCAAAGCTAAACCAGCACCAGTTCCAGTTCCTAAACCTAATACTATTACTAGGTTAGAACTAGCTCAAGAAGTGGCTAAAGCTGTAGGAAGTATGATGGAGATTACTAATAGAGATGCTGAAGCTATTGTAGCAGAAATAATTCAATCAATGATTGATACATTAAAAGAAGGTAACGAAATAGAAATACGTGGTTTTGGGTCATTTCGCCTACGTAGCCGCCGTGCTAGACGTGGCCGTAATCCCAAAACTGGTGAATCTGTAGATGTACCAGCTAAAAGAGTAGTTTATTTTAAGATGGGAAAAGATTTAAAGTTATTCTTAACTCAAAATTCTTAAGTATTAAATAAGCCACTTAATTATTAGTTATTTTTTATTAAGTGGCTTATTTATTTATTTTTACTTCTAATTTTTACTCCTCTTCATTTAACCTAGAAATTTTTATAGTCTGAATTATTACAGGGGCTAAACTAGCATTGAATAGTGCATCTCCACTGTATTTTGCACTTATTTGATGATCTCCAAGTCTTAGCTGGCTTGTGATAAATGTTGCTTCTGCACGAATAATATTTATAGGTGTTTGTTCTACTCCATCAATAATAAAGGTTATTGTTCCTGTAGGATTACTATTAGTTGCTGTGTCTGTTGTTACTACAGCTATAAAAGTTGCAGGACTATTGAGTTTACTAGGATTTGTAAGGGAATTAACTGCAATTTTGGTTTCTAACTTATTAACTATAACTTGTGTTGTTCCACTAATACTTGGATTATTTAGATCTTGGACTGTAATTGTATTTATTCCAATATTTTTTAGAGTTATTGCTTTAGCAAAAGTATGAGTTCCTAAATCAGAAAAATTAAAAGAAAAATTAGTAGGTAGCAAGGCTAGTGAGTCGGAACTGGAAAATGTTATTGCACCAGTATAACTACTAGCTGTATTACCTGACGAGTCAATAGCTGTTACTTTTATATCAAATATTTGTCCGCTTAATACTTCTGTAGGTGCTATTACTTCTAATCTAACAGCAGGATCAGAATTAATTAATAAGCTATAACTTTGATTAACACTACAACCACTAGCATCAGTAACTGTAACTGCAAAGTTAAAAATACCTGTTTGTGTAGGTATTCCGCTAAGTTCTCCATTTGCTGAAAGTGTAAGCCCTGAAGGTAAACTACCAGAAGTTACTGAAAAATTGTAAGGATCCACCCCACCACTAGCCGCAAAGCTTTGATTATAATTAGTTAAACGTTGTCCAATAGGTAGACTACTTGGACTGACTAAGACATCACACCTACATAAATTTAATAGTAATGAAACACTTAGACTAGAGCTATTAGTCACAATTAAATCTGGGGTAGTATCTTTATTGATATCTTTAATAGTAATTGAACTAGGTTCTCTTCCTATTCCTAAAGGTAAGTTGCTGTCAAAAACAAAGCTATTATTACCATTACCAAAAAAGAGGGAAATATTATTGGTAGTTGCATTTGCTAGAGCTATATCCAGATTTCCATCTAAATCTAAGTCTGCTACTGAGACCGCAACAGGTTTTATTGCTCCAGATAGTTGAATATTATTTAAGGTGGTAAAATTTGCATTTCCATCATTTCGTAAAATAGATAGGTTATTACTACCACTATTAACAACTACAATATCTGGGCTACCATCTCGATTAAAATCACCCGTTGCAATGGCTCTTGGTGAACTGCTACCAACACCAAAATTATTTACAAGAGAAAATCCAAATGGGCTACCAAGTAAAATGCTAATGGTATTACTGCCTAAATTAGCAGTAGCTAAATCTAAAGAGCCATCTCGGTTAAAGTCTTCTGCTATTAAGGAAAATGGCCCTATTCCACCATTTAGATTAAAATCTATAGGTATGTTAAATGTTCCATCACCTAATCCAAATAAAAGTGATATGGTGTTGCTGCCAGCATTAGCAGTAGCTAGATCTAAAAGGCCATCTCGGTTAAAATCCGCTGTAAGAATTGCTACAGGCTGGCTACTAGTTAGCTGAGTAGTATTTGATACTCCAAGATTACCTGTACCATCCCCTAGTAAGACATAAACGTTATTAGTTGCAACATCAACAGTAGCAATATCAAAATTACCATCACGGTTAAAATCTCCATTTGTTAAAGAAAAAGGTTGAATACCTCCAGTAGCAAAATTATTAGTACCAGAAAAACTATTGTTTCCTGTTGCTAATAATAAAGATATATTGCCATTGCCAGGATTAGCAGTAGCTAAATCTAGGAGTCCATCCCGATTAAAATCAGCTATGGTTGATGATTGGGGCCCAGCTATATCACTAATAGTAATATTATTAGCATTAGCAAATGTACCACTACAAGTAACAGTACAATTATTTAGTAAAACGGAAATATCTCCAGAAGTTTGATTAGCAGTAGCTAAATCTAATTTATTGTCTAAATTAAAATCTGCTGTAATTAAATTTTGTACGCCTTTTGCTAATGGTAAAGGTAGAGTTGTAAGGTTAATAAAATTACCTGTTCCATCACCTAACAAAGCCGATAAGTTGTTACTGCTAGAGTTAGCAGCAATTAAATCTAGTAAACCATCCTGATTAATATCGGCTGTTTGTAAAGATTGAGGTGTAATACCTTCTAAAAGATCAAATTTATTAATTATAGTAAAATTGCTTAAACCATCACCTAAAAGAATAGAGACAGAATTATCACCATTAGCAGTAGCTAAATCTAAAAAGTTATCTTGATTAAAATCTCCACTAACAATTGCAAAAGGCAAAGTAGCCCCTAAATCAAAATTTACTGTGTTAATAATTCCAAAGCTACCATCACCTAAAAGAATAGAAATATTATTTGTATTAAAGTTTGCTGTAGCAAGATCAGGATTACCATCTTGGTTAAAGTCGCCTATTGCCAGACCCCTTGGGCCAACAGCATCAGCTAGATCTATTTTATTTACACTATTAAAATTACCTAATCCATCATTAAATAATATAGAAATATTTTCACTACTAAAATTAGTAGTAGCTAAATCCATTTTTCCATCTCGATTAAAGTCTACTTTAGCAATAAATATAGGCCCAACAGCCTCATCACCAATTGCAAAATTAGTTGCCATAGTAAAACTACCTTGTCCAGTACCAAGAAAAACAGCCACATTATTACTGTTAAAATTAGCTGTAGCAATATCCATATTACCATCTAGGTTAAAATCTTGAGCAACTATAGAACGTGGGCCTAAGCCTGTTTCTGTGCTAAAAGTTCCTGCATTGGTAAATTGACCATTTCTATTGCCTAAGAGCAAAGAAATATTACTACTAAGAAAATTTGCTGTCACCAGATCAATTATTCCATCTCGGTTAAAATCTGCCGCTGCAATAGCTTGTGAACCAGAACCGTTAACTGCAAAATTAGTAGCAGCACTAAAATTAGCTATCTGACAACCTGTTATTGCTAAAGGAGAGATATCGGTAAGATTTCTAGTGTTGTTTGATTTACTATTAGCTAAAGGGTTGTTAATTAAGTGAAATAATATAAAGAGGACTAAAACACAAAGCCAGGTTAATTTGGCTTTTAGGGGCTTGGACATACTTATTTACCTCTGTAGGGCTTTTAATGATTGATTTTAAGGAATAAGTGGAAAAGCTAGTGTAACTTAGCAAAATATTAGCCGCAAGTCTTTAATACTTTAAGGTATTATTAATTATGATTAGTAGCTTACATTAACTGATAGGCTATATATTTTAAGAGAGCAAATTTTTAAGCAGTTTGTTGGGTTTTCTTTTATTATAAAGTGTTTCTTATAGAGACTAAACTTAGAACATATAGAATAAACTCTATTAAAACATCAATTTATCAATCTTTGGAGCTTAACTTAATGGTTACAGTAACAGTAAAATCCTTAAGTGGATTGAAAAATCAAATTCAAGCAGGAGGACACACTATAATTGCTGATGAGCCAGTAAATGCAGGTGGTGAGGATGAAGGGCCAGATCCATATAGTCTGTTACTTTCTGCTCTAGGTGCTTGTACTTCAATGACACTACAGCTTTATGCACAACGAAAAGGTTGGCCGTTAGAAGAGATAGAAATAGTATTAGTACATAGTAAACAATATGTGTCAGATTGTCAGGACTGCGAAACTAAAATAGGAAAAGTGGATGAAATCCGCCGACGTATTTACTTAAAAGGCAATTTGACCGAGGAACAACAAAATAAATTACTAGAAATTGCTAGCAAATGCCCTATACATCGTACTTTAACAGGAGAAATAAAAATTCGAGATACCTTAGTCTGATAACGTAATAAAATAAATAAGTTTATAAATCTATAAATTATAATAATTGCAATAAGTTAGCTATAGAGACAAAGGAAAAATATTTTAATGAGAATAATTATTTATACTGGCAAAGGTGGAGTAGGTAAAACTTCTGTTGCTGCTGCTGCTGCTTTGCGTGCTGCTAGTTTAGGGCATCGAACTTTAATTTTAAGCACAGATGCTGCTCATAGTTTAGGGGATGTTTTTGACCAAGAGCTAAGTCATGAAGCAAAGGAAATTATGCCTAATCTGTGGGCAATGGAGGCTAATGTTTATAGTGATTTAGAAGATAACTGGGGGACGGTACGCGCCCATATTGCTAGGCTAGTAGCACTTCAAGGTATGGATCAAGTGCTTGCAGATGAGGCTGCAATCTTGCCTGGAATGGATGAGCTATTTAGTTTGGCACGTATCAAAGAACTTAGTGAAACAAATTGCTATGACTGTATTATTGTTGATGCTGCACCTACTGGAGAAACCTTACGTTTACTTGCATTGCCACAAACCTTATCTTGGAGTGTAAAACTACTTAGACGTGCAGATCATTATATTATTAAGCCAATTGTTAGGCCACTAGCAAAACTTTCGCCAGGTATTGAGGAAATGCTTACTCCAGAAGAAGTAATAACCGCCCTGGAAAATATGTTAAAAAAGCTGCAAGCTATGAAAAAACTTTTGTCAGATACTAGTAAGACTACGGTTAGATTAGTGATGAATCCAGAAAAAATGGTAATCAAAGAGTCAAAACGCGCTCTTACTTACTTAAATATGTATGGCTTGCTAGTGGATTCAGTTGTTGTTAACCGTGTGCTTGCTCCTGATAGCGGTTATTTAGAAGGCTGGCGAGTAGTTCAGAAACGTTACTTAGATGAAATTCAAATAGATTTTGCTCCTCTTCCAATACAACAAGCAGCACAATATTCAACAGAAGTTATTGGGTATGAAGGATTAAACAAACTTGCAACAGATCTTTATAGTGATTCTGACCCAACCAAAATAATGTTTGAAGGTTGTGTTTTTGAAATTACCAAAGATCAACAAATTTACCAAATGCGGGTACGACTGCCAATGCTAGATAGGTCAAAAATGCGAATCCGTAACACAGGGAGCGAGTTAGTTTTACAGCTAGAAAACCAACGTAGAATTATTAGTTTACCTGCTGCAATGATTGGATATCGACCAGTAAAAGCAAATTATGAAAAGGATTATTTACTCATACAATTTTCTAAACCTGATAAAAAGGCTGACACACCAGATTCATCAAAATTAGAAGAAATAAAAGAACAAGAAGATTTAGAATCAGTTTATGAATTGGCTACTAAGTTACAGAGTAGTAAGTTAGTTTCTTAAAGGTTTATTGATTTCTATATATTTTTGTTATGCAATAAATAAAATTAATTTTTCTATATAGGTTTTACTTAGTAGCTAAACTGCATAGCCAATCTACAATTTCCTTTTGTTCTTCTTCAGAAAGTTCAGAAAAGGTTGGCATAATATTAGAAGTAATTCCTACGCTAGCAGGGTCATTTATTAGTTTTAAGATAGTTTCTCGATTTCGTCGATTAATAACATTATGTAAATTTGGCCCAATATTACCTGTAGCGTCTGGAGCGTGACAGCCAGCACAATTTTGAACAAAAATAAATGGTGGTGGGTTAGGTAAGTCAGTTGTTACTACAATATCTTCTGGTTTAGTAAGTTTAGAAAACCAAATTGCTAATTCTTCTCTTTCTGCTTGATTTAATTTGCGAAAAGCTGGAATTGCTTCTGAGAGTCCATGGTCTTCTGGTTTAGCAAAGATCCTTTTTAATTGCACTAATGTAAATTTTCTTTTTGCTTTTACTCCAAGTAGTGGTGGGCCGTTTTCTGTACCAGTTGCTTGGATAGTATGACAAGGGGCGCAAAGATAGACCCAATTTTTTACAGCTTTTTTAGTTTTTTCTTCATTAAGTTCATCTGTACTTGTATCAGCATTAACAGTTGGATTAGCAGCCTTTTTTTTAGATTTTATAGGTGTTTGTCGACGAGTTTTACTTTGGAAATCACTTGCTTGTGTAGGCCAACTTTGTAAAAGTAGGCTTACACAAACAAAACCAGCTAAAAAGTAAAGCTTAATTGTTTTCATTAGCCTTCTTTTTTTCCTCTCGTTTACCTCTCCAAGCTCTAATAGCAAAATAAACAGCAATGCCACCTGCTAAGAGTCCCACACCCAATACAACTGCTCCAATCAACACTGCCCAACCAAGTAGCCAATTTATCCAAGGAGTAATAATTACAAATAAATAAGCTAGGATTTGTCTTGCTAACCAAGTTAAAAATACCATTAAAAAGCCCCAAAAAGAGAGCTTTTTGACTAAAACTTTTGCGCCATCACTCATGAAGGTTTCTCCAATCAAAACAGATTGCTCAATTTTAGCACAGCACTAGACCTCAAAAAACTACTTAGTATAGAAATTTTTCCTTGTTTAGTATTATATAGAGAATTTTTGCAAGTTTTTCAAATGGCTTTCGTTCTTTGAGCAAAAAGAAGTTGTAAATAATAGCTTGAAGCAATAAAGGAGATTTGATTATCATGGTAAAACTTAATTCTAAAATAATTTCGGTGAGCAAGAGGAATAAATTGACAGCAGCTACTATTAGTTATAATTCTTTAGCTTCTATTACAGAAGAAAGACCATGGGGCAGTTTTACTGTATTAGAAGAAGGCGAAAACTATAAAGTTAAACGGTTTATAGTTTTACCTAACCGCCGTCTTAGTTTGCAATATCATCATTTTCGCTCAGAACATTGGACAATTGTTGCTGGCAAAGCTTTAGTTACTTGTGATGAACAAGAGCTTGTTTTGAATGCAGGAGAAACAGTTTTTATTCCTATAAAGGCAGTCCATAGAATAAAAAATATTGGTGTAGAACCTGTTATTGTTATTGAAGTGCAATGTGGTTCTTATGTAGGTGAAGATGATATTGTGCGTTTAGCTGATGATTACGACCGGACTACGAAATAAAATTTAGTAATATTAGCTACACTAAAAATTATTAATAAAGGCTTGGTTCACCTTCTGGGCGGGTTTTCCAGCGACGATGTACCCACATCCATTGATCAGGATAAAGTCGGACAATCTTTTCCACTACTTTATTAAATTGAGCAGTGTTTTGATAAATATCTTCTTTTTGATCTCCAGTAACAATTAACTCTACTTCTGGTTCAAAGTGAAGTTTATGTTTACCTAATTTTTCATCCCAAAGTAGAAATCCTGGCACTACAGCCGCTTTAGTTCGTAGTGCTAGGGTAGCAAGTCCTGTAGTAGAACAAGCAGGAATACCAAAAAAATCACAAAAAACACCTTGATTTCGCACCGTGTTTAGGTCAATCAAAATTCCTACAGCTTCACCTCGTTTTAAGGCAGAAAGAATTGCTCGAACAGAATTATTTTTATCAATAGCTTTATTTCCACTACAGCCCCGGTAATAATCTACAAGTTTGTCAATGTAAGGGTTATCAATTTGTCTAACTAAAATATTATGAGGATGTCCATATACCGCATGAGCAAAGGCTGAAAGCTCCCATGCTCCAACATGTCCTGTAAGAAATAATACACCGCGTCCTTTTTCCACTCCTTTTTGAAAATGCTCTAAACCTTCATAAACAACTAATTTTTCAATCTTTGCACGGTTAAATTTAGGAAAGTAACTAAATTCAGCTAGCAGACGACCAAAATTTCTAAATATCCCTTTAATAATTTTTTCATGTTCAGTTGCTGATAACTCAGGTAAAGCCATTTCTAAGTTACGACGGGCTGTTTTACGAAGTCTTTTAGCTAATAAATAGCCTAAGTAACCAAAAAAGTAAGCTACTTTTAAGCGTATGGGACGCGGCAAAGCAGCTAGTCCGACCAAGACACTACGCACAAATAAATATTCTAAATAGCTACGAGCTTTACCAGTTTTCACAGTTCTAATAATAATCCTGCTAGTAAAGCTGTACGTGTTGCCATTGAAGGCAGCAAGACGTGTTCATATTCAGCATGCGCTCCATCGCCATCAGCACCTAAGCCATCTAGCGTTGGCACACCTAAAGCTGATGTGATGCAAGCTTCACTTACTCCACCTGTAGAAACTTCCCCTAATTCAAAACCTAGCTGTAAAGCGATATTTTGAGCTTTTTGGTAAAGAGAAATTACTTTTTCTGTGCGCTCAAGCGGAGGCATACCGATTTTACCAGTGATTTCTAGTTCTGCTCCTGCAAGATGTGGTTTGAGGGATTTAATAGCTGCATCTATGGCTTGACCATCGGTTAAACGACAAAAACGGACATCTATTTCTGCTATAGCTTGATCAGCAACTACATTAGGGCGGATTCCGCCACGAACAACACCTACATTAACTGTAGTTCCTTGGTCATAATTAGTTAAGCTGTTTAAGACTTGAATTTGATGAGCTAGTTCTGTAATCGCGCTGATTCCTTTTCTAGGGTCTGCTCCAGCATGAGCCGCACGACCACGAATATTTAAGAGATAATTAGCACAACCTTTACGCTCAGTTTTTACTGATCCACCGGGCCAGGCAGGTTCTAAATCTAAAACATAATCACAAGTAAGAGCTTGTTTTTCTAAAAATGGTTGATAAGGCTCGCAGTCTGTTTCTTCTAGTGAGCTAAAGAAAAATAAGATTGGGTGTTTAGGCTTTTTATCTAAGCTTTGTAGTAGTTCAAGTGTATGTAATGCAACAACTAAACCAGCTTTCATATCAAAACTGCCAGGGCCAAAAAGCTTGTCACCTTCAATTCTTACTGGACGTTGAGCCAATGTACCAAGCGGCCAAACCGTATCCATATGACCTAGCACCATTACGGCCTGACCTTCGCCACCATAACGAGCATTTACAACATTTCCACCGTTTTCAACAGCTATTTGCTGAGGTTTTGCTCCTAGTTTTTCAAGTCTTTGGCTTAAGTATTTAGCTAGATTATTAACTGCCTCAGGAGCATCAGAAGGGGACTCAATTTCTACTAAAGTTTTTAGGTCTTCAATCATTTGAGGCAATTTTCTTTCTGCCTCGGCTAATAATTCTTTCACAAAGTTTTCCTCATAAAATTGATAAGCCGTTTAGAATAACTCAACTATTGGAATCAGAGAAGATATTCTTAGCGGCTAGCTCGCTTAAGTGTGATAATACTTAGGGTTTTGGATATAAAAAATACCCTTAGTTTTTCTTTTCTAATTTTAACAAGGTAGCTCAAGGGATCTAAACACTTCATAAAGTAGTAGACTACCAGCTATGGCAACGTTTAACGAATCCATACCGGTTGCCATTGGGATGCGAACAATTTTTTGACACATTGATTCTTGATCTTTGGTTAAACCTGAACGCTCATTTCCTAACATTAAGATTGTAGGATGGATGTAGGCAACTTGGTTGTAGTTCAATGACCCAGTTGGAGCAGCACCTATGGCTTGTAATTTATGTAAATCTATCCAAGTGCGTAGTTCATCAGGTGAAGCTCTAGCGATATTTTGCTTAAATATAGCTCCCATTGATGCTCTAACAACATTTGGATCAAATGGATCTATAGAGTTACCAAGCAAAATAAAGCCTGAAGCCCCAATAGCCGCAGAAGTTCTAATAAGCGTTCCTAAATTGCCTGGTGAGCGAATTTCACTTAACACAATCCAACAAGTATGTCCGCCAGGCTTTATTTCACTAAGTTTTTGTGTATGTTGGCGAAAAATCGCTGCTACACCTGATGCACGTTCAGTTTGTGAGATGCTTCTAAATTGTTCTGGGGAAAGGCGAGTAAAGGAAACACCAGCACGTTTTAAGTGTCGCACAAGTTTTCTTGCCATTGGAGAGATTAAAAGTTTTTCGCTGTAGATTAAAGTGTCTATAGAAAAACCCTGATCGACAGCTTGGACAAAGTTACGAACACCTTCGGCAAAAAATAAAGCTTTTTTATCTCGATAAATACGGTTATTTTGAAGTTTTTTAGCTTTTGCTAAGACAGGTGCAGTTTCTAGCGGACGGAAATCAAAATCACTTTCAATAATTTCATTTTTCATATCCTTTCACATAAACCAAATGGTTAGAATAATTAAGAGGGTTAAAGGTTTTAGTTTTAATTAGCTTATCCGAACACTTTGCTCATGTCGGATTAAATTTGTTGGGTCGTATCTTCTTTTAACTTCTTGAAGACGTTTATAGTTATCGCCATAATAGGCTTTTTCCCAATCCTTAAATCCTAGGTCAGGATAATTAATATATTGGGTATTTATCCCATTATTTTGAAAAATATCGCGTATCTCATTATAAGATTTAAGCAATTTTTCTTGTTGTTTAAGGTCTGAGTAATAAGTTTGTAGTTCTGATAAATAATAGAGTGAGCGATGAGCAAAAGCAGAATTTTTAGCAAACTCAGCATTATCAATCTGTCCTCCTAAAGTGCCTATGGATATTAGCATTCCAGGTGTAGCAGAAATTTTCTCTAATGTAGGGACAATAAAACTTTTAATATCAGCAAAACTTTTATAAAGCCCTACAGAAGAATTTTTTGAAAAAATAGGCTCTTGTATCCCATAAAAAGTTTTTACTGCACTATCAAGCTTTTGAGGTTTTCCTAAAGAAGTTTTTTCTGTAAGTGCTGAAAGTTCATTAATTAAGCTTTTTACCTGTTCAGTTTCTTGAGCAAAATTAGTTAGCAAAATAAAAACAGTTTTTCTATTTAGGATAAAAACAGAAAAACAAGATTCTGGTAAATTTGTTGTTAGTAAAAACCACTTTTCCAGTATGTCGGCAGCCGTTTGAGCATCAGTATTAAATTTTCTAAATCGATGGCTAGTTAGCATTGCTGGTGACAGATGAGTCTTAAATTTCATTTGAGTTATTACGCCAAAATTTCCTGCTCCACCGCCTTTGCAAGCCCAAAGTAGCTCTGGGTCATCTTTAGAATTTATTATTTTTCCTGTCCCATCAACCATTGTTACTTCAGTTAAACTATCGCAGGTTAGGCCATATTTTCTTGAAAACATTCCATAACCACCGCCTAAAGTCAGGCCGCCAACAGCCACCCCACCACAAGAACCACCTGGTAAAAGTCGTCCTTTAGGCAAAAGTTCAGCATAAAGCTGTGATAGGTTACAAGCTGGCCCAAGTTTTACTTCGCTGTTTTCTAGCCATTCAATAGAGTTAAGTTTTGAAAGGTTAATTACCATTCCATCATCATTACAAGACAGCCCTTCTAAACTATGGCCGCTGCTTTTTATTGCAACTGCTAAATTTGCTGCTGCTGCAAAAGTTAACGCCTCTTGCACACCCTTTTCATTTTGACAAAGTGCAATTACTCTAGGGAATTTATTTATGCGTTTATTATGACCTTGACGAAGTCTTTCATATTCTGCCTGACCTTTTTGATAAAAAGTGACATTTTCACTATTAACAAAATTAACTGGGCTAGTTGAGTCAACAGTCGGTTTCTTTTCTGGTAGAGGAGTTTTAGCAATTGGTGTAGCTAAAGAGTTTGTTACTACTTCCTTTTTTTCTGGTATTTCAGAACAACTTGTTAAACCTAAGCTTGTACTTCCTAAAGCAAGCAGTTTTATAAATTTACGTCTACTAGTAGGCTTTTTTTTATTTTTCATAGTTTGATTAGTTATTTTTATTTAGAAATAAGATAGTTAGTTAAGTAATAAAAATGTAGTTTTTGTTGTAGATATTTAAGCAATAAGAATTTAGCTAATAAGCTATTTGCAGCAAATAAAGCAGTTTTACATAAAATCATGTGGGTCAGCTAAATTATAGTGCAGATTTTTTGGGTAGCTGATTTCCAAAAACACTAAATTAAATAATTTGACTTAAGACTTTAGGCTTCCAAATTTTTATTGTCAAGAAAAAATTTGTTGTAAGTAGGAATTTTTCTTTCGCATCTTAGAATTCCTGGGATTCTTGCAAGCTTTTTTGATTAATTCATTCTTAAAAACAAAAATAAAATTAATAGCAATTTAGTAATATTTATGTCCCTAGTTTTATTTATATTTACAGTTTTGTTAATTGCTGTATTTAGCAGTACTACTTATACTAAATCTAAAGAACCAAAATATGAAACAGCGGTTAAATAATGAAAAACAAACTTTACTAAGGTTAAAGAAATTTTATGGGTATTATTACTAAATTTTTATTTAATATTAGCGTGATGGTAGAATGCTATATAGCTCATAAAATGGCTTTGAGAGCAGATTTTGGTGTGGCAATAATTGGTTTTAGTAATGATAGAGTCAGAACAACAACAAAAAAATAACGTTGAAAGTGACTACTAAGGCTAATCAGAATTTTAATTTTGGTACTATTTTTTGTTGTTAAGTATTTATAATTAATAGATTAAAAAAGTCGGATATGCTTGCACCATACAACACAAACTAATTACCATAATAGAACATCCAAAATAGCTGCTTAGGTTTTAGTTTAACGCATTTTTCAGGAGATACTTTAGTGAGTGTACTACATGGTTTTATTTATTCTACTCCTGGAGCGATGATCAACAAAGAAGATCGATCTGGTTTTTTTCATCGCCATAAAGTAAAGCTAGGGATTTTCCTGTCTGTCTTTTTCCATTTATCTTATTTTGGCTGGACATTTTATCAAGCTGTTTTTTCTCCATTTACTAATATTTCCATGATTGATGATGCTTATAATGAGATTAAATGGATTGAATTAACAAAATTGGCTAAACCCTTAAAATATCCGCCAAATATGCTAGTGGTTCCCAAAAAAGCTGTTCCATTAGATAAAATTGCTGAAGAATTAGCTAAAGAAGAAGAAAAAAAGAAGGAAGAAGCTAAACGAAAAGCAGAAGAGCGTAAGAAAAAGAAAGAAGCTAAAGAGCAAGAATTAGAAGAAACTGCAAAAGATAATGCTGAGGAGGAAACACAAAACACTGACTTAGCAAAAAATGAAGTGGAAGTTGTTGAAGAAAGTACGCCTACCCCAACCGGCCCGCCTAAATTTGGACAGATAAATGCTCGTCCTATTCGTGAAATTATGGGCAAGGTTTATAATATTTATAAAAGTGGCAATTTAGACATCCAAAAAGCTTTTTTCTCTGTCACAATTGGTTATGAAGTGGGAAAAGATGGCTCACTTTATGAGGTTAGAATTATAAAATCTTCTGGTTCAGAGCAACTTGATACGGCTGCAATTAATATTGCTAATGCAATTAGCGAGTCTCATGCATTGCTACCATTAACAGCACTTACAGCTAACACAGCTACTTTAGAGCTAGGAGATGAAAAAGCATCTTTTATTATTCGTGGACAAGCTGCTAACACAAGTATTGCTTCAGATTTAGCAAATCTTTTTAGCCAACAAGTTGCAGGGCTACGCTTGCTGCTTAGTTTTAAGAATCCAGAAGCAGCAATTTTGTTTTCACATCTAAAAATATCTAACCAAGGTAATGAGCTAATTGCTGATATGACTATGGCTAGACAAGAAGCCGATGAAATGATGCACCGAAATTTCCAGAAAAATAATCCTGTAGAAAATTCTGATCAAACACCAAATCCACCAAATCCAACTAATGATGACAAAGTTGAGTCTAAAGAAGAAAAGGGTGATGGCGGCCAAACAACTAAACTTGAATAGAATTTTGTTGTTTAATTCTTACTGTTTTGTGTTTTGTAAGAGGGGGGAAAATGATAACTAACAAAAAAGTAATAATCTTATTGCTATTTATAATGGTTTTTCTAGTACCAAATTTTTATGCTCAAAGTGGGCGAAAACGTCCAAATCAGCCTAATCAACCAAGTCAACCTAACCCCACTAAAACCACCGAACCAAAAACAACAAATCCAACTAATAGCAAAAATCCACCACCAGCAACAAACAAACCAACTGTCCCAGGAAGAGTTCTAGTTCCAGCAGGAGCAGCAATTGTTGCTCAAGAACATATTGGTGTAACTTCTCGCTATGTTTTTAAGAATGGTGTAACTGTTATTGTACGTGAAGATCATTCTGTACCTTTAGCGGCTGCAACTGTTTTAGTAAAAGGTGGCACAAGTGTAGAAACTGAAGATCAAGCAGGTGTAACTCGTGTAGTAGAAAGGCTTTTAACTGATTCTGCTCCTAATGAAGACGACCCATTAAAACAGCTTCGCAATTTAGGAGGAGTATTAAGCAGTAATACTAACTTTCAAGCAACTAATTATTCTTTACTTGGACAATCAGCTAATTTTACTAAGCTACTTGAAATGCTATTTCGTAACCTGCAAAAACAAAACTTTACAGATGAAGATTTTAGCCGTGCAGCAAAATTTGTTTTACAAACTAATAGCTATAAATTAGACGACCCTTTTAACTATAGCCAACAACGTATTGCAAAGGCTGCTTTTGACAATAATGCTAGCACTGGACTACTAGACGAAACTAAATTAATTACTAAAGAACAAGCTCAAAACTTTTATAATAACTACTATACAGGAAATAACTTAATTGTAGTTATTACAGGAGATATTACAGCAGATAATGCTCGTCTAGCGGCACAACAATTTTTAGGTGCTGTAAAGAGCGGAACAAATATTAGTAAGACTACAACAAAAGCGGCTGAAGGTGCGCCAGTTCGCTACATTGCTGAACGGGCTGATATTAACCAAACCGTTGTATCTGTTGGCTATAGGGTGTCTGGTGTAAAAGAAACAGCCGTTTTTGAAGTTCTACAAGCCATTTTAACAAAAGGCCGAGGTGCTTTACTTCCACAATCTTTGCTTGATGCTTCTTTTGCTTCTAAAGTTGCGGCTGAGTATCTTACAACTAACAAAGGCGCACTCTTTACTTTCCAAATGCAAGTTGTTCCTAGCAAACTTGTAAAAGCAGAAAATGCTCTTTTTGAACAAATCGAAAACTTGCGTCGGATAATTTTATCCGCTGCTGAATTACAACGAGCTAAAGCTTTACTAGAGAAAGATTACTATGATAGCACTTTAGATTTAACTCGGCTTTCTACACAAATTGCTCTTGGAGAATTGCGAGGAAACTATAAGGATTTTGATAGCTATGTAAAAAGAATTAGGGCTGTTACTGGCGAACAAGTTCAAGAGTTAGCTGCACAGTATTTTAACTTTAGCACTTCTGTAGTACATGAGTATGAGCCAAATAATGCTCCATCACGTATTGTTGGAGCAGATCCTTTTTATACCCCAGATCGGTTTGATTCCTATATTAAAGTATTAGTACCAAATACCCATAAAGAATCTATTTCAAAAGATGAAATTAGCTATGCAACGGAAAAACCTTTAGCTAAACAGGGAAAAGATAGGTTTGAGCAAACAACAGAGGGTGGATTTATTCTAGAGTTACAGCCGCAACCAGCACGAGATTTTACCACATTGCGAGGGCCTCGTTCGATTGTCCGAGAAGATCCAGCAAGACCGCTAATTGCTATAGGTTTTTACTTTCAAGGTGGGCGACTAATTGAAAAAGATGATGTTGGGATTACCGAACTAATGTTGCGTACTATTTTACGAGGTACACAACGCCAAACTGGAGGCGAGCTAGCATTAATCTTAGAGCAATTAGGGGCAGAAGTAACAATCATCAATGAACCAGACTTTTTTGGCTATAACGTCGAAGTAATTTCACGTAATGCTGAACCTGCTATGAGGCTTTTAATTAATACAATTGAAAATGCTTTATTTGACAAAGAGGATTTTGCACGTGAAAAAGCTAGCCTTCTAGCAGCAATTCAAGCAAGTAAAGATGATAGTCTACAACTAGCAGCAAATTTAACTAATAGTTTGCTTTATAGTGGACATCCTTACGCTTTTTCTCAAATAGGGCTAGAAACATCTGTCTCAAGATTAAAGGAAGATGATGTAATTGAATGGTATAAAAAAACGGTAAAACGACAATTGCCCTTAGTTGTAATTGTTGGAGATACAGAAGGCTCTTCTTTAGTTGGTCGTTTGGTTGCAGATGGTTTTTCTCGTTCAGATGAAAGTTTAGATAAGGCTTTAGCTGTGCCTGTTGTAGCGGTACAAAATGCACCAGGAGAAAAGGCAGAAATTAAAGATAGACGACAAACTACACAGGTGCTTCAATTTAGCGGGCCAGAAGGGAAAAGCAATGATAATTATGTTTTAGAAGTGCTTCGCCAAATAATAGACGGCCCAGCTGGACGAATTTTAACAGCACTTCAACAACAACAACTTAGTTTTGAAATCAACACTGAAACTAAAATGCGTCAGCAACGTAGTGGCTTTTTGGTTACGCTTAACTCACCTGCTGACCAAGAACAAAAGGCACGAACATTAATAGAGACTGAGTTTAAGAAACTAGTTTCCAACCCAGTCACAGATCAAGAAGTAATGGCTGCGCGTAATTCTGCTGCTGCAGTGCTAGCTCAAAGACTTAGAGATCATAGCCAAAGAGCAATTACTTATGCTCGATATGCTTTTTATGGAATGCCTTTTGCAGATGTTGATAATGTGACAGAAAAAATTTTAGCTATAACCAAAGATGATGTTAAAAAGGTTGTACAAAATTACTTTTTAGTGGAAAAACGCGCCTTGGGTGTGATTCGTACCAAAGCCCAACCTTAAAAGCCTAGCCCTAAAGGGCAAGGCTAATATCAAAAGCCCCAATGGGGCTTAAAAGAAGTGAAAATAAACCTACAATGGTTGCATAGCGGCATTTGATAATAGACAAGTCCTTTAGGGCTTGGCTATAATTTCAAAATATCAAAATTACTTAAAACAAAAGGTTTAGAATTTATGAAAACCAAAAAAGTTTTTTCTTTATTAACCGCGATTTTACTTATACCAATACTATTAAGTGTTTTAGCTAGTACAAGTTTTGCTCAGGATAAAAATCAAAAGCCAGAAGAAGTTCAAGAACAAAGTGGAACTCTTGATGCCGGTAAGATTACTAACATCACTTTGCCAATTATTGTTACTGATAAAGATGGTCGGTTTATTTCTAATTTAACAAAAGAAAACTTTGAAGTTTATGAAGATAAAAAATCCCAAAAAATCATTGACTTCCAAGCTGCAACGGAACTGCCGCTTTATATTGGTATTTTGATGGATACTAGCGGAAGCGTAAAAGGAAAAATTAAATTTGAGAAAGAAGCTACTCTAAGCTTTTTGCAAACAGTATTGAAACGCCGTAAGGATAAAGCACTGTTAGTAACTTTTGACTCTACAATTGCAATGCGTCAGGACTTTACTGATGACTTAAGTTTACTTACTAAAGCAATGGGGCCAGTAAAAGCTAGCGGTAATACAGCACTTTTTGACGCAGTTTATCAAGTTTGTGAACAAAAAATGTTTAATGTCCCTACACCTCGTAAAGTTCTTATTGTGATTTCTGACGGTTCAGATACAGCTAGTGAACGCACCTTAGACGAAGCCATTCAAATTGCACAACGCAACGAAGTAGTAGTATTTGGCATCAGTACCAAGGGCGCAGGCTTTTTTGGTATTGAAGGCGGCAATGTTGAAGGTGAGGACGACAAAGAACTACGTCGCTTATGTGAAGAAACAGGAGGAGAAATTGCTTTTCCTGGTAATTATTTAGATTTAGAAAGAGCATTTTCTAATGTTAACACCAAAGCAAGACGTTATTACTTAGTTGCTTATGAACCAGATGAACCAGATCGCCCAGGTTACAGAAAAATAGAAGTAAAGTTAGTTGGGCGTAAAGACTTAAAATTACGTACTCGTAAAGGTTACAATGTGATTAAACGCGGAACTAATACGGCTGCTGGTCAAATTCCAGCCGGCAAATAGGGGTATTTATGAAAAAGCTTTGTGTATGGTGGACAATAATTTTAACTTTGTTGGTTTTTATTCCACTACAATTAACGGCTCAAACACCTCAAGATAAAAATAAGCCCCCTGCGAGCCAATCAGAAGACGAGGATGGAGTCTTAAAAGTTACTACAGATCTAGTCACCGTCCCTTTTAGTGTTACAGATAAAAAGAATCGATATATTACGGATCTAAAAGCAGAAGACTTAGTAATTATGGAGGATGGCAAGGCCCAAGAAGTATTTTCTTTTACAAAAGAAACAGATCTACCACTTACTTTTGCTTTACTTTTAGATATTAGCGGAAGCCAAGAATTTACCATTGGAGCGCAAAAAGACGCAGCACTAAAGTTTTTAGAAAAAGTTATTCGTGTGGAACGGGATTTAGCTTCTGTAGTCACTTTTCGTAAAGATGTAGAAATGTTGCAAAGCCTTACTTCTAATGTAAATCAAATTCGCCGTGCATTAAATAATGTTCGTTTTAATGCTAGCACTTCTGGTTATGGTACACCTCCAATAGGTGGGTCTGATTTTGTAGGAACTTCACTTTATGATGCTGTATTTGTTACAGCAGATGAGCTTTTAGGTAAAGAAGCTGGTAGACGAGTAATTATTTTATTAACAGATGGCCGTGACACAACTTCAACATATTCAATGAAAAAGGCTATTGAACGCTCTTGGCGATCAGAAGTTTTAATTTATGCTATTGGTATTGCAGGACGTGGACAATATGGAGGCAGCGTTTTTAATGAAGATGTAGACAAAGGCACACTCCAAAAAATGTGTGAAGAAACAGGAGGCCGCTTTTTTCTTCCTAGAAATGAAAATGAGTATGATCAAGCGTTCCGCCAAATTGAAGATGATTTAAGACAACAATATATTCTTTCTTATTCTCCAACGAATGAAGCCCAAGATGGAAGCTTTCGTAATATTGCTGTAAAAGTTACTCGAAAAGATAGTAAAGAATTAAAAGTTCTTTGTCGTCGTGGTTATTATGCTAAAAAGACTAGTTAGTTGGAATTGATTTTGTTTAACCTTGACGGGTTAACCCGCCAAAAATTTTTCTGAAGGGATAATTTATGAGAAAGTTTTTTTTATCTGCTCTAATAATAGCTTTGACTATTACCACCGCTTATAGTGGACTAAACTTCACCGGCGGGTTAAATGTTGCAACTAGTGCTAATGCTACACTTACTGCCCCAGAAGTTTTAGCACAAGTGCCAAATTCAGATTTTGTTGTACTTTTTGACTTAAATAGATTTCTTAGTACAAAGTTAATGGATTCTATTTTAAGTGACCAAAATTCTAGGGCAGAGTTTGAAAAATTTGAAAGAGAAGCTGTTAATTATGGTCTAAACCTTCGCCAAATACAGCAAATTGCTGTTGGTTTTGATATGGAACCATCAGGTAAAGACCCTAAGTTTTGTCTTGTAATGACTGGTGGAATAGATCGAGAGAAAATTTTATCTAGTATAGCTGCCAATTTAGATAAAGTTGGAGTAGATGCTGAACAATATCAAGGTAAAACTATTTATTTAGTTACAGATAAAACTAAGAAGAATGCAAAACCAAGTGATAGAGTAGCTGCTGCTTTTCTTAGCCCTCAGTCAGTAGCAATTGGTACTATAGAAAAAATCAAAGATGCTGTTGATTTACAAAATGGCAAAGGTAAAAGCGTTTCTGCTAACCAAGAATTAAGTAATCATATTAATAGCACTAATACTTCTGCTATACTTCGTTTTGCAGGTGCTATATCAGAAAAAGTTACTAATCCATCAACCCCAAATAAAAAGTCACAACCATTAACCAATGATGATTTATCTAGCAGTTCAAAAGCAGAGGATTCAAGCCCATTTGGTAATGTAGACAAACTAGTTCAAGCTATTCGTGGTGGGTATGGATCTTTAGATTTTGTTTCTGGTGTGCAAATGGATACTACTTTATTAATTCGCACTGAAACAGAAGCTAAACAAATTTCTGATGCCTTAAATGGTTTATTATTCTTAGGTCGTAGTGCGTTACAACAAGATCCTAAACAAGCAAGTTTTGCTAAAGCGTTAGACAAAGTTATAATAACTGGTGGATTAAAAGATGTTCGCCTAAATATTGATATACCAGAACCTTTGCTAAACGAATTAATTAAAACCCTAAATTCTAAACCTTCAAAAAGCTCTACACCTAAGCTTGAGCAATAATTAGGTTTTTTGAAACTAAATACAGCGTAAATAACCTAATATTTACGCTGTATTAAAGCTCTAGCCCTAATGAACGAATAAAATCTAAGTTAAAAATTTCAATAATGGAAGTACGAACAATACGACGTTGGCTTAAGGCTTTTACCATTTGTTGCCCACCAGCAGGGTTCATTGTATGAATAATTATTAAGGCTTCATCATTAGGCGTTTTATTAGTACCTAAAAAATGGGCCACCTCAAAACCTGTTCCTGAAGCAATCCAATCATTGTCATGCTCGGTTAGGTCATGATCTAAGCAAATTAAATCAAACTTTTCTTGTGCAAGTATTTGGTTGGCTTCTTGAGAGTCAGCCGAGTGGGTGAGAGAGTGGTTTTGAAATAAAAGGCGAAATTTTTCGACTCTTTGAAAACTATCTTCTAACAAAAAAACTTTCATGCTATTAATAAAAACACATAAACCGAACTTGTTAATAAAATAACAAATTCAGTTAACTTACTTAATCTACTTTTACAGTATCAATAATACCAACGATTGCCGCATCAACAGGACAATCTTTTAAGCCATGAGCTAGACGGGCAGAGCTTCCTTGGACTATTAAAACATGCTCACGAAATCCAGCCCCTACCGTGTCAATTGCTACCAAAAAGCCCGACTCATCTCGTCCCTGTACATCAATAGGACGGACAATCAACAGTTTTTTACCTTCTAAACGAGGATCCTTTTTAGTAGCAACCACCGTTCCCCAAATTCTAGCTAATATCATAATCTTTATTTACGTCGGGATTCATGACTTACAGGTAAAGCTTCATTAACGCTTTGGTGTGGACGTGGAATTACATGCACGCTAATTAATTCACCTACACGACGGGCAGCAGCAGCACCTGAATCAGTAGCAGCTTTTACTGCCGCAACATCACCGCGTACAATGGCGGTAACGAGTCCTGCACCGATTTTTTCATAACCAACTAAGGTGACATTAGCAGCTTTTACCATAGCATCAGCCGCTTCAACCATTGCTACTAATCCTTTTGTTTCAATCATTCCTAGTGCTTCCATAAATATTGGTATTACTCCTTATTTATTAATAATTTTTCTTAACTTAATCTCTCTAAAGCTGACTCTGTAGCACGTTTAATTAGTTCTACTAATTCGCTACGTGTTAAGGTAATTGTCTCATCACAAGATGATTTTTCATCGTGCTTATTGTTGTCTGACAAAAAACCACAAGCTTGACAACGCATATCCTTAGACATATAACCGGCTTGCTCACGTAGTTCAATTAATTTATTAACTTCTTCTTTGCCTATTTCATTTTCTCGGCCTAAAATTTTAGCAACCAAGCTAATTTTAGCAAAATGTTCTAAAGTTTCCATTCGACCAAAAGCAGATTCTAGCGTACTTCCATAAGCTACCGCGCCATGATTAGCCATAAGCAAAGCATCGTGGTTTTTTACAAATGGACGCATTGCATCGGTTAATTCATCAGTTGATGGAGTACCATAACCTGCTAAAGGAATACAACCTAAAGTAAGTATTACTTCTGAAATCAAAGCCTTATCCAAAGCATAACCAGCAGCAGCATAACCTGTACCACAAGGCGGATGGGCATGTACAACAGCATTAACATCTGGGCGGATTTGGTAAATCAGCAAGTGCATAGAAAGTTCTGTTGAAGCATTATGAGTTCCAGCTATTTTTGTTTGTCCATCAGGCGACATTTTAACAATCATATCTGGAGTTAAAAAGCCTTTGCAAACCGAACGAGGGGTAGTAAGTATACCATCAGGCACACGGACACTAACATTGCCATCTCCGGCAACAATCAACCCACGTTCATAAAGACGGCGGCCTATTTCTACTATATGTTCTTTATGCTCTTGTTCGGATTTCATAAATGTTTTTAAGAAGCGTTATTATAGCCTGGGCCTAGCCTTATCACAAAGCCATCTATACGGTAGATAATAGATTTATTTACAAATATTTATTTTCTTACTTATATATTATTTTTCTACTACAGCCGAGGCTACTAAAGAATGAGATAGGCTATCAAAAGAAACTGTTAAATCTAAAGTTTTAAGCTTAACGTCTTCAGGAACCGAAAATTGCATTGGAGCAAAATTTAATACTGCTTTTATCCCTAGTGTAACTACTTGATCTAAGACTTTTTGAGCTACTGATGCTGGGACTGCTAAAACGATGATGTCAATACCAGACTCTTTTATTACTAATTCTAGGGTTTCTATATCTAAAATCTTAATTCCACGTTTGGTTGTGCTATTAATTTTTTGTGGATCATTATCAAAAAGTGCAACTACACTATAATTAGTTCCAATAAACCCTTCATATTCAGCTAGTGCCATTCCTAAATTACCCGCACCGATAATTCCTATTTGATGTGGATGATCTAGTCCCAAAATAGACCTTAAATATTTGCGTAAATTTTCTATGTCATAACCTACACCACGAACACCAAATTCCCCAAACTGTGCTAAATCTTTGCGAATTTGTGCCGAATTAAGATTAAATTGGCTAGCAAGTTCTTGTGATGAAACTTGCTTAGTCCCATTACTAGCAAGCAGGTCTAAACACCTAAGATAAACAGATAGGCGATCTATTGTTAGTTCAGAAATTTTTTCTGTTTTCATAAAAACAATTTTAGTGATTTAATAGCATTTACAGAACTTATTATTTAAGAAAGCAAGATTTTAATACATTGTTGGTTGAAATAAATAGTCAATGAAAACAATTTGTTGATGAAAAATAATTAAATAGTTATTTATCAACTAATTAACCTTCCCATTCAATTTTACCCAACAATTTTTAGTTTAAAAAATCAACACTGCAATATAAAGAAGCATAGAGTATAGTGATGAGCAGAAGTACAAACAATTCTTTAGTGACTCATAAAATAAATAATGATCTAAGCCAAGAATTACCTCCAAATTACCTTTCTATTTTGATCAAAGCAAAGTTAAAGCCACAAGATCACACAATATATTTAAAGAATTTTTCTACAAATGATCTGACAAATGAATATTATTGGCAAAATATTGGTCTTTTAAGCTTCCCAAAATTTTTTAGTAAATGGAAAGAAAATCTTCCTGATTCTATTTTGCTTTCTAGTAAAGATAGCTTTTGGCTGCTTCTTAATGAAAAATTAGATAAAACTAGCCAAGATTTCCTTGTTAAACATTCGCTAGGTCATATAGCGTTAGGACATATTCAATTAAATGATGAAATAGCTCATTGGGACACACTTGAGAACTTAAAAAACGTTCATCGCTTTTGGGATATTCAAGTTCAAGATTTTCTTGCTAACAATGGTTTGTTATTACTAGATAAATTTCAAACCATTGGTCTTGATAAAGTTATAGAAAGACTTGTAACAAAACAAATAAATGAAAGTCTACTTTCAGCCGTTCATTTATTTAAGTCTTATTCTGATGAAATTGTAGAAGTTTCTGAGAGTTTAACAGAAAAAGCAAAATTGTTCCCTCATCAGGTTCGCGGCATAGCAGAAACAATTGCCCGTTTAAGACGCTTTAATGTTTCAATGCTAGCTGATTCTGTTGGTCTAGGTAAAACTAGAACTACTTGCGCTGTTATCAAAACAATGCGTGAGCAAAACACATTAAGAAAAGCTGCTATTTTAACACCTCGTAAATTAGAACGAAATTGGCGAAAAGAATTAGCTGTTGTTGGTTTAGAAGAAGGTAGAGATGTTGTAATCATTAATAAAGACATCTTTAAACGTTTGCCTGTTCAAGAAGCAGCTAGCCAACTTCGCACAATTGATCTTGTAGTTATTGAAGAAGCTCATCAAGATTTGCGAAACCCTGGTAATAGATTTCATCGCAACTTAAGAGATGCTAGAGGATTAGCTAAGGGTATTTTACTTACTGCTACACCTTGGAATAATAGACGAGGCGATGTCTTTGCAATACTTTCACCATTTATTAGAGTTTCTTTTAATATTTCAGATGGAGTTTTTGATTGTTTTAAGAAAGGTTTTCGCACAGGAAGAAAAGAATTTGAGGAATCAGACGAAATCTTTCAACGTGTTTATGGTTTAACAGTTTTGCAGCGAACCCGCCGACAATTACGAGAAATGGGAAACGCTGGTGTTTATTATGCTCCTAGAGAACCTAAACTAGATATAGTTGCTTATTCAGCTAATGAACAAGCTGCTTTTCGCACATTATTAAGCGTAGTAGAAAGCATTAAGCTACCTTATTTTAATCCTGTTCGTTATCTTACTGCTGATACAGATGTAGAATGGAAAATTTCTGGTACACATCGATTTTTCTTATTAAAACGTGCTGAATCCTCTATGGCTGCATTTCGTCACACTTTACAAGGGATGCAACAGAAAGCAAAAGCACTAAAAGATCAGCTTTTAGAAATTAAAGACTCAGAAGATGACATAGCTAGATGGCTAGCTTCTTATTACAACATTTCCGAAGATATTATTGAGGATGCTTTAGATTCTGCCCGTGAAGGTTATTTAGTTGAAGAACGAATAACAAAAATTCGTCAAAAACGAGTGCTTAGACTTATTGAGGAAGCTAGAAAGAAAAAAACCTTAAAACCACTTAAAAATAAGCTAATTAAAGATAGCGAAGCCGACATTCGTTTATTAGATAAAGTAGAAGCAGAATTTTCTTCCCTCTTTCAATCTGACCCTAAATTAGCTTTAGTGCTTAAGCATGTTTACAAAACCATTGCACAAGGGCAAAAAATACTTCTTGTTAGTCAATTTGCTGATACAGCATTTACTGTTTATAAAGCTTTGCTTTCTGATCCACAAATCCAAGCTTTAGGAATAGGGCTAGTTATGAGTACAGCTAAAGGAGGTGAAGACCCTATACAAATCAATGGTTTGCGGGCAAGCCGTGAAGAAGTATTTCGCTTATTTGCTCCTAATGCCTGGGCCCAAAGCGAAGTTGAAGCAGGCCGCAAAGAAAAAGCAAAAACAACATTACAAAGCAATATTTCTATACTTGTTGGTACAGATACCTTATCTGTAGGCCAAAATCTACAAGATGCCCGCATTATTTTCCACCTAGATCTTACCTGGAATCCAATGGTTTTAGAGCAACGCATAGGACGTTTAGATAGACCTCGCCATGAAAGTGATAATGCCCCAATAGAAATTCGCTATTTTCTTAACCTAGATATTATTGAGGCAGAACTTAAGCTTAAAAAGAAAATTGATGAACGACTCCAAGCTACTTACAAAGATACTGCCTTTGATGATGAGATTTTACCGGGTTATTTTGAGCTAATCGAAAAAATGCGTAAGCTAAGAAATGATAATGAAAATGCTCAAGAAATAGCTCAAGAAATAGATTTGCTACTTGAGCAACTTGCTACAGCCAAGCCAAAAGAAGTACGTTTTGAAGGTGTAGAATCTCGTCGAGAAGCATTAAATCAACTTGCAACCATAGTAAAAAATTATGTCTTTCCCAAACAATTACCAGACTTTATTTTAACCCTAGGACAAAATACTAGTGATAATTTTTTAGAAATAGCCGCAGAGCTTTCTTTTCAAGTCTTTGATAACAATAACCAAGAAATTAATCGCCCAACTTATCGGCTAGTTTTAGTTAAAATTGGTGAAAGTGTAGAAACTTTTTTAGACGACCTTCCACAAATAGTTAAGGCAATGTTACAGCCTGCTTATAAAAAAGCTAGCATTGACATGGAAAAATTATTGTCTAGTTTTAGAATCTTTGATCAGCAAATACAAAAAATAAGCGAAGAAATCCGCCAAGAAATGAATCGCCTTCGTGATAAACGTAAGCAAATCCGCGAGCGTGTTAGACCTTCCTGGTTGCAACCATTAGTTCAATCTGTTAGATCTTTTTTGGAAAAACTATCTGAAAAACAATATGAAGCATTTTTAAGCCGTTACAATGTTTCTGATGAACAATTAGGAATTTGGCTTGATACACTTGCAGCAGGAGTTGATTTAGATAATAACGAAATGGTTAACCGCTTACGTAAATTAGAGAATAGCCCAGCCTTAATTTTAGATGAATTTGGTTACTTGCGGGAACTAATTATAGAAAGTGACCCTAGCAGCGATCTAGCAGAAGATTTGCCTCCCACCCAGCTTTCATTAGAGCTTGAACCATTTGTTCATCACCTACAAGCAAGTGTTATCAACCTACGTGTTAATTTACCTAGAGACTCAAAGGCTTAGAAGGAAATAAAATTCAATGAGTAGACTAGCATTAGAGAAAATACAACCTGACAAACTAGATGAGTTTTTGCGCAAATTTTTTATTGAGCATTTAGAGTACGAACGAATTGATAAAGATCCTGATGCAGAAAATCCTAAAAGCTCAGATGCTTGGCGAATGGTTGTTGCTGTTGATAAGGCTCGCCCATTTGCTATTGCCTATCAAGCTAACCTTTCAACAATGCAGCGACGCGATGTTAGCCGACTTTATATTGAAAAAGTTGTAAAACATCGGGATGGTAGCCCTTCGGTTAACCCTGTTTTATATGTTTTTACTGATGGTGCAAGGCTAGTTTTCTTTAGTGCTGACACGGCACGTAACCGCGATGACCGTTTTGATGTTAATAAAGATACGGAAGGGTTTCAAGGGGTACGGAAAAAGCTTGATAATCTTCATAAAGATAAACTTGAGTTTTTAGAACGTTTAGGAAAGAAAATTCCTAAAGTTGATTTTCTTTTTGATTCAAGAATCCTTTCTGTTGACGATAGTTTCAAAAGCTATATGGCTGCTGTTAGAGAACAGCTTATGAAGTCTGTAGTTAGTAATAATCAGTCTTTAGCGGCTGTTGTCTACTATTTACTAGAATCTCCTGAAAATCGAGAAAATGGAAAACTTCGCTTTACTAATGAAAACAAGGAACTTATTAAAGAGTTGCGAGAATTGCACTTAGAATTAGGTATGCGTCTTGGAGATGCTATTGCGGCGGCGGTTGATACTTTAATTTTGCGTTATTTAATGGTTAGGTTTTTAGAAGCTTATCATCCTGATGCAATGAAAGGGTTATTATCAACAAAAGAAATTGTTCAACGTAGTGGAGTTTCTCATAAACAAGTAAACCTTTCTAATATAGCTAGCAAACAAGGAACTCTTTTTAGTAATAATGCGGCAAGTGTTGCTAATTTTACAGATTTAGAACTTGAAGTAGTAAAAATAGTATTTGGGAAATCAATAAAAATTAATCTTTCTGATGCAAGGAAAAAAGCTAAAGGTGATGACAAACAACTAGATTTTTTTTCTTTAATAGATGGACAACTAGGTTCAGAAACAATTATTGAAGAAGAAGAAAAACGTAGTCAAACATTAGGCGGAGATTTCTACCTAGCAGATTTAGGTAAAGCAGCACAAGAAATAGAAAAAGTTTTGCTTAGTAATACTACTTCTTTAAGTTCGGCACTTATACAAGATTTTTTGGTTCGTATTAGTGATAAAGAAGATATTAAAGCACATTGGGAATTTCGCTATGAAGATCTTCGCCCTCAAACCCTACAAGATTACTACGAATCATCACTTAGTACAGCAGTACAGCTAGCCTACAATGAAAAAGATAAAAGTTTTGAAATCGCTGTTGGTGAAAGCAAACGTCAGCGTAAAGAATTAGGTGCATATTACACGGACGCGCGGCTTTGTCGCTATATGGTAGAGCAAACCGTTAAGCCAATTTTTGATGAGCGTATCGAGCAATTGCGAATAGCAGTTGAGGACAAAGATTTGGCTACAGCTAGACAAACTTTTTATTCAATTGTCCATATGTCCATTTGTGACCCAACAATGGGTAGCGCACCGTTTTTGCGTGCTGCTTTTGATTATTTAGCTGAATCTACGCAATATTTTAAGCTTTGTAGATATGTCAATGAGTGTAAAAGCAAGCTACCAGATTTTTACAGCGAAGTAGCTAAAAACTATCCGTTCCTTGCCGCCAAAGGTGGGCGAATGGATGAAGATGGCGTAGGGGCTTGGGAACTACATATTTTACGCCAAATGCTTTACGGCGTAGACATTGACCGCAAAGCCGTTTGTATAGCCTGCCAGACCTTTGCCTTATCATCAATGCGCTACTTAAAACAAGGTGAGCGTTTCCCATCATTTTTTAACTTAAATCTTAAGTTAGGTAATGCGTTAATTTCGCCTACAAGACCAAGCGACAGACCGCAACTAGCCAAAGATCAAGGTAAAGAGCTTGCAAAATTAATTCAACTTCGCCGCAAAGCGCGATTAATTCCCAATGATGAAAAAGCTTATGAAGAGCTAGCCAAAATCTTTAAGCAAATTCAAGACATAAAAACCCCGATTTTAGAAAAGCTTGTGCAAGAAAATGTAGCACCTATTTTAGATAAATTTACCGAAGAGTTATTGCCATTTTGCTGGGAGCTAGAATTTCCAGAAGTATTTTTTAATGATGATGGAACGCTTAAAGAAAACCCTGGTTTTGACGTTGTGATAGGCAATCCACCTTGGGAAGCGATTAAGTTTAATGACAACGAATTTTCGCGCTCAATTGGAGTTACGGATATTTCAATTCAAAGCTTAATCAAGACAAACAAAGAGGTTGACATAGCTTATAAACATTACCGTGAATCTATAGATGTTTGGAAAGAATGGGTTAGCTCAAACTATCAATATCAATATCAGCAAGGCGGGGCAGATCGTAACAAATGGCGGCTAGCAACAGAAGTTTCTTGGAAGCTTACAAAATTAAATGGTTCAATGAGTTTAGTTATACCAAGTGGAATAATTGCTGATGAAGGTGGATTTGCTCTTAAACAATGGATGTTTTCAGAAGGTAAAGCAGGGACATTTATTTCTTTTGAAAAAGAAAATAATGTTTTTTCCGGCTCACAAGCTTTTACAGTAATTGATTTTCGCAAAAGAAAAATAACAGAGCAAATCAAACATTTAGAAGGATTGAAATTTGCCGAACAAATAGCAACTTGGCCTTATATACCACTATCTTTACCTGTTCAAATGCTTGAAAAAATGAGTCCTAAAATTTTAGCTATTCCAAGCATGCGGGATGAAATAGATTTATCTTTGCTAAAAAAGTTATATCAAAATCCATTGATTGTTGACACTAATGCTTCTTGGAATGCACAAACAGTTTCTTATGACTACCACATGGCAGGAGGAAAAGAAAATTTTGAACAAGGTGGCCCAATTCCACTACTTGAAGGAAAAAGCATAGAACAATATGAAGTTGCTCAACCTGAACAAATAGAAAAACGTGTTGCTTTTAGAAAACAAGTTGAGCCAGATGGACAATATAGGGTTGCTTGTGCAGATGTAGCAGGAACGCTTGATGCTCGCCGGATGTTGTGCAGCGTTTTACCTCATGGTTATGCTACAGGGGATAAACTTAATAGCTTTCTGGTTACAGGGAATAATGCTGAACGTCTTTTTCTTGTAGCAATACTTAATAGTTTTGTTATTGAATGGCGGGTTAGACAAATTGCTAGAAGCAACAATATTAAAAAATTTATGCTTACTCAACTTCCTATTCCGCGACCACCAAAACAGGACGTTGAAAGAGTTGCATCACTTGTAGCATCGCTTATAACCACAGATGAACGCTTTGCAGACTTAAAACCATTGCTGCAAGATAAAATGCCTGTCTTTCGAGAAGATAAACGACACGAAACAAAATGCTTAATTGATGCGGAAATTGCTCATTTATTTGGCCTAACAGACATTGAACTTAGACGGGTCTTGGAACGATTTGATAAAGTCCCACAAGAAACTAAAGATTTGGTTATGAAATATTTTCAAGAAATAATGGGTGAAGCTTAGGGGCAGGAATGGAACGCCAGAATTTATATTTACAACTAAGTGCTGAAGCAGAAGATTTATTAAAAAATAATTCACAAAAAAATTTGTCTGGTCAAACGCTAAATAAATGGCTTGTGGATAAATATAAAATTGTGCCTCAAGAGCCAGTTCAAACGACATTTTTTAGCGTCCATGTTGAAATAAATATAGATACTTGGTTGATGTTGGAAGGTCTAGCCAAAATCACTAATTGCACACCTGAAGAATTAATTGAAGAATGGGCTAGCGATAAAAACAGCCCTTTACTTGTAGAAGAACAAGGTAAGTTTATTTCTCAAGAAACCTTAGAAAAAGTAGCCAAAGTCTTAAACATAGCTGAAATGTTCTTTAGTAAAACTATTGCTGATACACAACAAAAATTAGGTGATAATTATCCAGAAGGCGAAAAGGTGGCTAAAACAACTCAAGAAATTTTTAGCGCGTTACGCGAGTTATTAAATATTGAAATAGAAAGGTGAAAATTTATGTCAGCAACCCCAAAACATTACTACACACTTGAAGAATACTTTGCTTTAGAAAAAGTGGGTGATGCTCGCTATGAATATTGGGACGGCGACATTGTTTGCATGAGTGGCGGAACTAAAGAGCATGCACAGATTGGCGGAAATATCTTTGGTGAGCTTTACAGCCAACTTAAAGGTAGAAGATGCAAAGTTTTTACAAGCGAAATAGCTATTAATACTCCAGCTTTTCCCCCTTATCGTTATCCTGATATCAGTGTTGCTTGTGGAGATCTGGCTTTTGAGAAAATATCCGATATAGATACATTAGCTAACCCTACAGTTATTTTTGAAGTGCTTTCTTTAAGCACCGAAGTAGCGGATCGAGGGCGCAAACTTCAAGCTTATAGAGCAATTGAAAGCTTACAAGAATATGTGCTTGTTTCTCAAGTTAGGCCACAAATTACCCATTATGTTAAACAAGACAATGGAGAATGGCAGAGCTTTGATATATCAGGTCTAGCCGTAACCCTTACATTAAATAGCATTGGCTGTAATTTGTCCTTGCAAGATATTTATGATGGCATAGTTTTTAATTAAAAGTTATTGGAGGATTTATGGCTTTTAGCGACTATAAAACTATTTCACAAATACAAAAAGAATTTGGTATCAAATACCAAGAAGAAAATTTTATTCAAATTCAGCCCTTTGAAGCCTCCCAAGCTTTCTTAGAAGATATAAAATTTAATTTAGAGAATATTGATGTTTATACTTCGGAAGCTTCGCGTACAGAATTAATTGTCACACCTATTTTGCTGGAAGTTTATAAAAAATATTATGAAAAATATTCTTTTTGGATTCAAAAATATATTACCTATACAGATAAATTAAGTGGTACACCTGACTATATGATTGCTACTAAATCTCCTTTAGGAAAAACTGTCTTAGATACCCCATTAATAGTAATTGTAGAAGCTAAAAAGAATGATTTTGAACAAGGTTGGGGGCAATGTTTAGCAGAATTGGTAGCAGCACAAAAAATCAATGAAGATAATTTATTGCCTGTGTATGGAATAGTAACAGATGGAGAATTATGGAAATTTGGTAAATTAATTGACACAACTTTTACAAAAAATATTGATGGATATACAGTTACAGCACTCTCAAAACTACTAGGAGCAATAGATTTTATATTACAAGCAGCAAGTCCAAAATAATATTTTTAATTAAGGAAATAATTTTTCATGAGTGGACGAGAAAAAATATTAGAAATGCTAGGCCAAGTGCTAACTGATTCTGCTAGTGGGTTGCAACTTGAAGTTTTAGAACTGGAAATAGCAAAAAAATTAGGTCGTCCAATATCTCGAAAAAACTTAGAAGAATTACTTGTTAGACATCCAGACCGCTTTGAGGTTGATGGCGGCGGACATTGGCAATTAAAAATCCGCGCTCAAGCAATTGAAGTAGAACAACCAGCCCTATTAAAAACCTCGTCATCTTTGAAACACGGCTGCTATGTAGTCTTTGACCTAGAAACCCTTGGCAAAGACGCAGAAAGCGAAGAAACGGAAATTATAGAAATCGCCTATGCCCGCTATGAAAACAACAAACAAGTTGAAAGCTGGCAAACATTTGTAAAACCAAGTGTTGATATTCCTCAACTAATTACTGAGCTTACAACAATTGAAGATAAAGATGTTTGCAATGCACCAAACCAAAAAGAAGCTTTAGAAGAATTTTTTAAGCGCACTCAAGGCTATCCATTAATTGCACATAATTGTTTTGCTTTTGATAGGGTTGTTTTACTTAATATTGCTGCTAGATTAAACATAGAAGTGCCTAAAGATTTAGTTTTTCTTGACACTTTGCCGCTAGCACGAATATTTCACCAAAAACCAGGTCAACGCCATACTAATGAAGATTTAGCACAACTTTACAATTCATATCAGGAAGGTGCGCATCGTGCTGATGTCGATGTAGCAATGCTTTGTGGTGTTGTGTCAGGGTTGCTAGCAGAAACTAACAACCACCCAGCCGGAGTTTTAATTTATGAGCTTTTACATAAAGCAAATGAACCTTGGGCCGATTTGCTAGACAAACCTAAACAACCTTTAGATTTAGACAATGTGCTAGCTGAGTTAGGCAAGGCTCAACTGCCTTTGCTACCAGCAAAAAACAAAGCTAGCGGTATTGGTGCAGAAACCAAAGCAGTTGACGCAATTTTTGACGAAATGCTAGCGCGTGGACGTGATAGCCGCGCTTCTCAAAAACGCTTTTCACACTTGGCCGCAGATGCTTTTCGTACAAAGCAATTTGCTGTTGTAGAAGCTGGCACGGGAACAGGAAAAAGCCTTGGCTATCTTATCCCTGCGGCACTTCAAGCACATAGCCAAAGCCAAGCTGTAGTTGTATCAACTTATACTAAAATACTACAGAATCAATTAGTAGAAAAAGATATAGCCTTTTTACAAGAATTAATTCCAAATCTAACGGCTGTAACTCTTAAAGGTCGTGGCAACTATTTAAGTATCAATAAATTACAAGAAGAATTGCTGGATGCTGTAGAAGAAGATTTTTTATCGCGTGCGCGTGGCTGGACATTATCGCTACTAACTTCACTAGCTATTGATAGCCCAACTGGTGATTTAGAAACGACTTGGTTTACTTTAGAAAGCCTGGATGAATATCTTGATAGCCAAGGCGAGCCGTTTATTATTCAAAACAATGTGTCGGCTAAAGGTGCAAGTCAAGCAGATAAAACAAGCAATAAATTAGATTTTTATGACAGAGCAAAAGAAAATGCCTCTCGTGCTGATATAATCGTGGTCAATCATAGCTTGTTGCTTGCTCAAGCGGTGATGACAGAAGATGACCGCCTGCCAGAACTGATTTCCCCTTTTGTTATCTGCGATGAATCACATAATTTAGAAGATGCAGCAACTTCTGTCTTAAAACAAGAAATTAGCGAAAAGCATTTACGCCGATTAATTTATGCTATTTATGATGAAAAACGCCGCACAGGACTTTTAGCAAATGCTCGTAAAATAGGCATTTCAGCAGAAAATGAAATCTTAAAAAAAACTACTCAAGCATTATTTGAAAGCAATCTACATATTGATAATATTTCAACAAGGCTTCAAACATTTGTTGGGGCTAATACGGTTGTTTCAACTGCTGAACGCGCCCGTTTTGGAGTTAGTTTAGAGCTAAGGTCTTCATCCTTAAGCGCGTCCGGCGGCCCTGCTTTAAGAGAGTCTGCTATAGCTTTGCTTGACACATTGGACAAACTTTCTACAGCTTTAACGGATCTAGCTAAAATAGTTTTTGAACAAACTTATAAAGCTAGCAATCGAAACAGTCAACGTGTTGCTAGACTTGCTTATAGTTTGGCAATGGATCTTTTTGATGCTAAAAAAATATTAAATTGGTTTTGGAAATTTTATGAAGCTACAACTTACGTTAGAGTAATTAAGCTTGAACCAGATAGACAAAATAAATTGTTTTGGACTTTAGAAGGCTTACCCATAGATGTAAGCGCGTTGCTGCATGATAGGTTATGGTCAAGGCTAGATGCAGCCGTGTTTTGTTCTGCTACTTTAGCAACTCATGGAGATGAGTTTGGGTTTTTCTTAAGGCGTAATGGACTAGAGCGTTTACAAAAAACCAAAGTTGTTACAGAAATCTTGCCGCATGTGTTTGATTATAAACAAAATGCCCTGCTTATGTTGCCAGCACATTTACCAACACCGCGAGATGAGGCATTAAAAAAAGAATTTCCTCAAGCTGTTGCTGCTGAATTACTAAGATTTATTCCATACTTTCGAGGTCGTACTTTAGGCTTATTTACTGCACGATCAAGAATGAGAATGGTTTATGAGCAAATAGGCTCAACACTACATCAAAAGGGCTACCCAATACTTTGCCAAGGCGAAGGTGCTTTAGCAAAACTTCGAGAAGAATTTGAAAAACGTGAAGAAGTTAGCTTGTTTGGAGTAAGATCTTTATGGGAAGGTGTAGACGTGCCAGGACGCTCACTCTCTTTTGTTTTTATGAGCAAAATGCCTTTTCCGTCTTTAGGCGACCCTTTGGAATCTGCCAGAATGAACGCGGTTGAAAGAGCCGGAGGAAATGGTTTTTATGATTATTTTCTTCCTAAAACTATTTTTACTTTTAAGCAAGGCTTTGGACGGTTGATTAGGTCAAAATCTGATCGCGGGGTTGTAATTTTTCTAGATAAACGGCTTAGAGGTGCAACTTATCGCCCAGATGTACTTAACTCATTGCCAGATCCAATGGTTGGTTATGAATCTGATTTAGATATGTACAAGCGCGTTTGTGATTGGATGGGTGAGCCTTTTAATGAATCGCTACTACCACCAGTTGCAATACACGAAATAGAACGCATATTAGCCGAACATACACTTAAAAAAGCTACTTTTTCTGACTCTGAATTTGATAAAGAAGTCTTGCCACATCTTTTGGCAGTCTTAAAAAGCGTTTGGGGCTTTGATAGTTTTAGAAAAAATCAATTAGATATTGTTCGCGCTGTTTTAACTGGTAATGACTTGCTAGGTCTATTCCCTACAGGTGCAGGAAAAAGTTTAACTTTTCAGTTGCCTGCTTTAGTGCGCCCAGGTCTTACCCTAGTAATATCACCATTAATTGCATTAATTCGTGACCAAGTTCAGAAATTACGCCATGAGGCAGAAGTAAAATATGTTAACTGTTTGGTTAGTGGTATGACTTCTATGGAACAAGAAGAAGTTTTAGCCGAGGCGAAAAATAAACGCTTACGTATTTTATATGTATCGCCTGAAAGACTTCGTGACCCACGTTTTAGAATGTTTTTAGCTGAACTTCCAATAGTTCAGCTTGTAGTTGATGAAGCGCATTGTATTTCTACTTGGGGGCATGATTTTCGCCCTGATTTTTTAGAAATCGCTACACTTTTGCCAGCAACTAAAAATATTGCTATTCAAGCATTAACAGCAACGGCTACAACGCCTGTTCGCAGTGAAATAGAGAAAACCTTAGAGTTAGGAAAAAGAGGCTTACCATTTGTTACAATGACAGGGGATTTTAGACGAGATAACTTAGTTTTTCGTGTTTTTCATCCTTCATCAGCAAAAGACCGAGATGCTTTAACAATAAGCCTAGCTCAACAAATAGTAAGCAACTCTGAAAAAGGCGGAGCAGGCGTTATTTATGTTGCAACACGGCGGGAATCAGAAAGACTTGCTACATTTTTACGTAGTCGCAATATTGCGGCACAAGCCTATCATGCAGGCTTACCAACATCTACACGTCATCATGTCCAAGAACTTTTTATGCAAGGTGAAATTCAAGTTGTAGTGGCAACAAACGCTTTTGGAATGGGTGTTGATAAACAAGAAATTAGATTTGTTATCCATTATGATCATCCAAATTCTGTAGAAGCTTATGTACAAGAATCAGGCCGCGCCGGTCGAGATGGAAAAGAAGCTTATGCTATTTTAATTTATTCATCAGCAACTCAAAGAACACATAGATTTTTAGCTAAAAAAGGCATTCCTACAGTAGAAGAAATTTCAGAAATAGCTGAACGTATCTTAGCAGCTAACTTTTATGGTGCAGTTCGCTCTAGTGATGGCAAGGTTTTTACTTCATTTGAAAATATGGTGACGGAACTTGATTTTGAAGAAGCTAAACTAAGAGTAATTGTTCATGCTTTAGAACAAGCCGAGGTAATAAAACGAGAAGAAGATTTTGTTTTAGAAGCTACTATATTACTAAATAATGACCTAGATGATATACTTAATAAACTCTCAAGCTCAGAACAAGAATTATTTGAAGTTCTTATAAAAGAATTTAGCCTTAAGCCTAATGTTCGTTGTTATTATCGAGCATTACCATTAATTGAAAAAACAAACTTTAGTCCATACATTGTAGAGGCGTTGTTAACTAAACTAGCACAAAATGGAGAGTTAATTTTTAGAGCTTATGCTAGAGGTAGTAGTTTTAACGCTTCAATTAATGCAAATAATAAAGATGTAATTAAAAAAATAGCCACAGATTTTTTAAGTCGTTTTCAACAATTTGATAATAGATTAAAAGATATGATTAAGTTTGCTGAAATGAGTGTTAATTCAAGAGAATGTCGGGCTGCTTACTTAATCAATTACCTAACAGGTGACACAAATTCGCCTCGTTGCGGTAAATGTGATTTATGTTCGTCTAGCTATCCTGTGCCTTGGAATATGAGTGCGGTAGTTGCTCCAGAACCGCTAAAAGTTGAACCCATAATAGCTATTTTAGAAGCTGTTCGAGACCATAATAGTCAATATGGAAAAATGACTCTTAAAAAAATGCTACTTGGAGAAGGTTTTGGAAAAAGTGGTGGCAAAACCTATGAATTACCAGCTTATGCTAGGCGTTCAGAGCATTTTGGCGTTTTGAAAAATGCTCTAAACCATGAAAAATTACAACATTATTTTGATCGTCTAATTGCAGATGGTTATATATCGGAAATAGAAAGACAGCTTTCAAAAGATAAAGGTATCTATACAAGTATACAGCTTACACCACGAGGGCGAGATATCCTTGCTGGTGCTGAAGCTCTGCCAGGCTCAATTAGCTGAATACCTTCAGGAGATACACCATGAAATATGTCCAACACAAAGATTTTTATCTAAATCCACGCAAGCCAATCAAATTTTTAGACCAAATAGTTAGTAAATTTTCTAGAAGTCGCTATACATTCACAGAGCAGGAAGCCTTAGAAGAAATATGGAACAGCGGCGAAGATGTTCGACTTAGAGAAGATCCTAGGTTTTGGGAGATTTATGGATTAAACCATTTTCATTTATCTAATCAATGTCTTGCTAATAAACTGCTTGTAGATCGTCTTTGGAAAGGGATGTGGAATGGTCAGGATTTAGAGGAAGAATTAAGTAAACTTGATAGCTCAAATAAATTTTATGTTTTTTGCCCTGCTGATGCTCGCTTTACCCAAAATGATAAGGCTTTGATGTTAACGGCTAGGCCAATTATTAAGCTACCAACAGAACTTCAACAAGAAATAAATATAGTTTTAGATAAATTCTTACATCTTCACCAAAAACAAGCAAAACCCCTTACTACACATCAAATAAATGACAAGCTAGTTTATATAAATGAAAAATTTGGCGAAAAAGATAATATTCTTGATATTTTAGAAAGCTGTTTATATCAAAGATCTGATTGGTCAGAAATAGCAAGATCTTTATGGCTACCTACTAGCTTAGTACCTAAATTAGACTTACCAAAACATTTTAGAGTCTTGCAAGTCAATAATAACTCTAGCTTTAAGAGCATAGAAGTAATAGAAAATAATAACGAGTTGTCTATTTCTGATAGCAATACTATAGAATTTCCTGACCCTCCTATAGAAAAACATTTAGATACATCTATTAGTTGGGTACAAGTTTTAAGAACTATTCATATTTATAATAAATACTTACCTGTTCCTACTCAAGCACAGTTTAGATATCCAAAATTTGTTGGTCATAAAAGCAATGTTATTGCTGTAAAAGGTGTTTTTTTTGATACTGGAGAAGAAGATTTTCTTTGGTTAGACATAAAACAAAACCGATTTTTTGGAGAATTTTTAACAACAATTCTTGAGTGGGAAACATCTGGTCGGAAGTTACACCTAACATGGTTTGCTGAAGCTATAGTAATTAAGCTAGGAGAAATAGATAGACAAGTACAACTAGAGGAAGCTAGACATATTGATCCTGAAAGTTTACAAAATTTAAGGTTAAAACAAGGTGAGTCCTATAGAAAAACTCTTAGCGAAATCCTTCGCAATAACCCAAATGGATTAGATTTTCGTGCTTTATATGAAAAACTTTCACAACAACAAAATCATTATCCAAATCGCAACACAATTCGCATTATTTTGGCACAGTCACCAGAGTTTATAGCTAATGGCAATATTTGGAAATGGCAAGAAAAAGAAAATGCTTCGCAAGTTCTAAATAAATTTTTAACGCTAGCTGATTTGGCTAATAAATCTGGCAAAGAAGTTAACAATTTAGCCGATCTAGCTGATGCAGTAAGCAACGCCTTAAAAAATATAGTTAATAAATCTGATTCTTCAAAAAACAAATAAATTTATTGCTTATTTTTCCTAGCCAAAAATTACTATATTTCTCCAATGTCCCCTAGATCAATTTCATTTGTTCCACTCTCTTCTATAGTGTCGGTTCGTCTAGGAACATAAATAGAGCGTACATACTCTTCTAAATCAGTGCGTTTAACTTTCCAGCCATGTCCTTTAAATAGACCTCGCAGTTTACCTTTTTTTAAGTCCTCACGTAGTTCTTTTTCAGGTATATGAGTTAAGATGGAAACTTCTTCTACCGTCAAAATTAATTTTGCGGCAGCTTCTACAGCAGATATTGATGTTTTAATGCTTTCTTTGGTGTTTGTACTACTTTTAGCTTCTTCTTTAAGAATTTCCTTAGCTTCCAATGTAATAGGTAAAGGGCGAAAAGGCTCTTCTACTAACTCTATTGCTGATGCTGCAACTATAGGTTGTTCTAAAATTATAGTTGGTGGTTGTGGGGGAGGTTCTTCTAATGGTGGAAAAGCAGATGATTTTACTACAGGAAGTTCTTCATTATTTTCCCTTGCGGCCTTAATTCTTTCTAACTCAGTAAGTGGAAAGTAGGCTGTATAACCACCATGATATTTTTTCTTATAAACTGTAATGATTTTGTCTTTGCTAGAGAGTCGTTGGAGCGTTTTTTCTGAAACGTCTAGAATTTTGGCAGCTTCTTTTTTAGAAACTAGCCCTGTTAAATCGCTATCTTCTAAATCTGTGTCAAATTTATTTTCTTCCATTTTTTTCTACTCCCAATCTTTATTAAACTTTATGATAGCTTTTGTCCAAGTATTTGTCCAAGCGTGGATTTTAATTATAAAATTGCTAGCAAAACTTAAAAAATTTTGTTTTATAACTAGAAGTAAAAAAAGCTTTTCTGCGTTTGAAAAAATTTGTTTTGAGGTCTAACCAAATAACAAAAAGCGATCAATTCAAGATTATTTGCTCTTAATCACAGCGAACAATCAGGTTAAAAGACTCCCATATGAGTTAAGAAAAATGCTAGTGTTAAATAAATCAAACAAAATTTAATTAATACTTAATCAACAAGGTCATAAATCTATGAGTCAACAAAACGAAATGGAAGTAGCAACATTGGGCGGCGGTTGTTTTTGGTGTGTTGAAGCTGTTTTTCAAGAATTAATGGGGGTAAAAAGTGCTATTTCAGGCTATGAAGGTGGTGCAACACTTAACCCTACTTATAAGCAAGTTTGTAGCGGAACAACTGGACATGCCGAAGTTGTCCAGGTAACTTTTGATCCAAAGGTAGTTTCATTTAAGGAAGTTCTTCAGATTTTCTTTACTGTTCATGACCCAACTACGTTAAATCGCCAGGGAATGGACGCAGGCACTCAATATCGTTCAGTAATTTTCTATCACAATGAAACACAAAAACAAATTGCTCAACAAGTAATTAAAGAACTAACAGAAGAAAAAATTTGGGACGATCCAATTGTTACAGAAGTGTCACCTAGTACAAGCTTTTATCCGGCTGAGGATTATCACCAGGAATATTTTAAGTACAACACCTATCAACCCTATTGTTTAGGCGTAGTTGCACCAAAAGTTATGAAGTTTCGCAAACAGTTTAAGGATAAATTAAAGAAATAGTTTTTATGGGTTTTTAGCTAATTAAGCCTAGTTTTTTTTGTAACTCAGTAAAACGAGGGTGTCCTTCTAATGCTTCATAACGTCGATCAGACTTTACCCAAAGTAACCAGTCTGATCGCTCAGGATAGGCTTTTTCTAACCAATCTAAAGCCTGTTCAGGCTCTTCAAGCCCAATATAAACAAGACCCATAGCAGCAGGCGAGACATAAGTAGTTTTTGACATTTCTTTTAGCTCGTCAATTATGCGTTCTGCTCCAACTCTATCGCCAGACATAGCTAAAACATTTCCAAGTGCTGCAATAAACCCAGGATTATTACCAGCTTTTTTAATTGCTGTCTGAAATGATTCTATTGCCTTATCAAACCTCCTTTGATGTTGATAAACTAGCCCAAAACTAAAATAAAGCGGGTGGAAATTTTCATCCATTGCTAATGTTTCTTGAAATTGTTTAAGTGCTTCATCTCCTTTACCAGAACATAAAAGCACCATTCCTATACCTTGATTAATTGGTATAGAAAAACTATCCAGCTTAAGAGCTATTTTCATTTCATCCATTGCTTGATCAAAATGCCCTAACATAGTCAAATACCAACCATACCATTGATGAGCCGTAGCATATGAAGGATTAAGCTCTATTGCTCTAAGAAAATCTTTTTCTGCTCCTTCCCAATCCCAATCATAACGATATTTGATCATTCCTAATGAAGTATATGCTTCTGCTGATTGTTCATCTATTTCTAATGCTTTTAGAGCAGCTTGTTTTGCTTTAGGGAAATATTGGTCTGCTGGAACAGCACCATAATTGCCTAACAAAGCATAACAGTCAGCTAACCCTGCATAAGCATTAGCACAAAGCGGATCCTCATCTAATGCTTGATTAAAAAAACTAATTGCTTTTTTTATAGCTTCTTGACTACGCTTATTCCAGTAAAATCGACCCTTAAGATAAAGTTGATAGGCTTCACTATTTTTAGTTTGGCGTTTTGCTAGCTTTTTCTTTTCTGAACCACTTAACTTAACTTTTAATTTTTCAGCAATTTCTGTAGCAATTTCCTCTTGTATTAAAAAAATATCTGTAAGCTTACGCCGGTATTGTTCTCCGTATATTTGTGAATTATCAGCAACATTAACCATTTCTATTCTGACATTTAATACTTCCCCATGCATCATTACACGACCTGTTATAAGCACAGAAACATCTAGCTCTTGCCCTATTATCTGTAAATTGCTTTGACGCTCTTTATAAAGAAATACTACGCTACGAGCAATTACCTTAATCTTTGGTAACTGTGCAAGACTATCTATTAAATTTTCTGTAATGCCATCGCTTAAGTATTCCATTTCCACATCACCACAAGCATTTTTTAGCGGCAAAATAGCAATTGTTGTAAGTGTTTTAGCTTTACTTGAACGGCTATTTAATTTACTTTGGGATGAAGTAGTTGTACCTAATAAACGTGATGAACCAGATGCACGAATTGATCTAGCAGATTTAGGTTCTGAACATATTTCTTTTAAGGCTGTTAATAGCTCACTCATTGATTGGAATCGCTCATCTCGGTTTTTCATTAGACAACGGTAAATAACATCATTTATTAAAAAAAGCAGTGGGTTTGAACCGGTAATTTTTGGGGTACTATCTTTCAAAATTGCAGCCATTATTTCTGCTGAATTAGGGCGGGAAAAAGGACTAGTGCCTACTAACATTTCATATAAAACACAACCAAAAGAAAAAATATCTGTTCGTAAATCTAAAAACTCTCCCCTAACTTGTTCTGGAGACATATAAGGTATTGTACCCATAATTGTCCCAGGTGTTGTTTCTGCCTTGATTGTTGGCAACATGTCTTGTTCTTCACAGGGTACATTTCTATCAATTCGTGCTAGTCCAAAATCTAGGATTTTTACTAGCTCACTACTAGTAATAAAAATATTTTCTGGCTTTAAGTCTCTATGTATCACACCTTTAGCATGTGCTGCTACTAGTCCTTCTGCTAGCACAATTGCAAAATTAAGAGCTTGTTCAATAGTAAATAGATTACGGGAAATATATGAGCGTAAAGTTTCTCCAACAAGCAATTCCATAACATAATAACAAGTTTCTTGTTCAACGCCAAAATCAAAAACAGTAACAATGTTAGGATGTGAAAGTGTAGCTAAAGCGCGGGCTTCACGCTCAAAACGGGTAAGAGCTTCACTATTTTTAGCTAAAGATGATGGCAAAACTTTAATAGCAACTTCTCGACCAAGGCGCAAATCTCTTGCCCGATATACTTCACCCATTCCACCTACGCCCAATTGAGTAGCAATTTCATAATGTCCCAGTATTTTTCCAGTAGTTATCATTAAAAACAAATCCTATTTTCTGTGTTTAATTAAATGGTTTTAGCATCGTCTGGAATTAGCTTTTCTTCCAAGGTGCTAATAATGCTTTTTCTTACTTTTTCAGAAATTTCTGGAATGTATTTTTTTAATTCTGCCCCAGAACAATTTGGCGGGTAAATAGCTGAATGAAAATAAACTACTATTTTACCTGTTAAACGCGGAAGCGTTTGACCAGGAGGCCAAACATCATAAGCACCATTAATTGTTACTGGAATTATTGGTACTCCAGAGCGCAAAGCAATCCGAAAAGCTCCTACCTTAAAAGGATCTAGCTTTCCTGTTGTTGTGCGCCCACCTTCTGGGAAAATTCCTACTATTTGCCCATTATTAAGATGCTGTTGAGTTTTTTTTATAGCAAAACGGTCATGCCCATCTAACTTTACAGGAAAAGCTCCAAATAAATGACCTAAAGAGCCTAAAATAGGAATTTGCATCATCTGATCCCAAGTCATAAAAAAAATTCGTCGTTTTATTGCTACACCTACAAGAAATGGATCAACATAAGAAATATGATTAGGGGTGACAACTACCGGGCCAGTAGTAGGAATATTTTCTATTCCATAAACTTCTATTTTATAAAGAATCCGAAAAAGCACCCAAACAACTGGCCGAATTATATTAAGTATAATAAAACTATCCAAAAGAACTTGCTCCTAAACAAAGTATTTTCAACTACTTATGCAGCACTATACATAATATCTGTGCGTAGCACATATTTTTGTCCCTTAATTAAAGCTTTGCCTTCATGCAAAAGATAATGGTCAAAACATAATGCCATACCTTTTTGTGGAACTATAGTCACATCAAAATATGGATAGCGTAAATCAAAGCCAGTTTCACCACCTACAAAACCATCATTTAGGTAAACCATTAGTGTTAGTTGGCTTTGTTCTCCATTTGTACGACGAAAACAACCGTCATAATGCGGCTTAAAATACTGACCTGGAGTATAGCGATAAAACCGAAATCTTTCATTTAACCCTAGCACTTGTCTATCTTCAAATACAGGTGGCACAAAAGCTTTTAACTTTTGCCAAATAGTTTCTGCTAATTTTATATCATCTAAAATTACTCGGTTATTATTGCGAACTTCTGGCCGAATGACATGACCTCCAACAGCATTAATTGTTGCTATGTCATAGCCTATTTTTTCACTCATAGCAATATATTCATCACATTCTGCTGGGGATAAAAATTTAGTTATAGTAAAAATTCTATCTGGAGGCATATATTCTTTTTTTTCCATACTTTCTCCTAGCACATTTAATTAATTTATTAATTAATCAGCCTTTTTATTTGATGAAAAAAGAGAAATTTTTCCTGCTTTTGCTCTTAAATTTTTTATTGCACTTAAAAATTGTGGAGGTAGAAGTTTAGGTGTCGGCACTTCTTCTTTTATAGAATTTTCTTCATTACTTTCTGACAAATTATTATCAGTAGAAACTACTTTTTCTTCTACTTTATTATTATTTTGTACAGCTTTACTATTTACATGTTCTTGTAATTCTTTACAGAAATTGTCTTGCTCTGCCTTGCTAGCCTGCTTCCAATTATAGCGCAACTGAGACCATAAAGCGTCAGATTGGCTAATTTCTTGTTTAATTTCTTGCGAATAATTAATAAAATTTGCTTCTAGTTCTTTAACAAAATTTTCTTTTTCTTTTATGGTCAAATTAATCTTAGTTTTTTTTATTAATCCTTGTATAAACACCACCATTTCTACATAACTTTCTGCTGCCTGTTGAGAGAGTGGAGGATTACCTTTAACCAATAATTTATTTTTTGCTTGATAGACATTGCTAACTAATTGTCCAAGCGGATCTTCTTTTCCTTCACTTTCAGCGTGTATATAGAGTTGCCGACCAAATTCGCGCCAAGCAAAGGGACGTTTTTCTAAGGGTAAAGCTTCTATTTCAGACTTAATTGCTTGAAACATTTTTTTTGATTCTAAAATAGATTCTCGTACTTCTTTTTTAGCTTCTTTCCAATCAATTATAAGTCTATCTTGAAATAATTTAATTTGTTCATCTGTAAGCTTACTATCTAAAGCCTTTTCAATCATTTGTTGCAGCAATTCAGCCGTGTTTTGAGTTAATGGAGGGGTTCCAGTAACTAAAATTTTACTTTGATTTTTAGCCATAATCCTTAACCTAACAAAAATTTTGGCTAACTATAACTTTATTAAACACTTGTTTTCAATAAGGAAATATTTTGTAAAAATGCCATTTTTATGCTGTCTGTCATTTTTGGCATCGTTAAATAATTTATTGTCTGCCAAAAATGACAGTTAATTAATCAATAAAGTTTTTTTAATATTTGTTGCTAAAATTTAATAACTTGAAAATAAACAGATTAAACAAATAAAAAATTTTATCCTACTCTAAAGCTACTTAGGCATAATATTTGTTATAGCTTTCCACTAAAATAAACTAAGGATATCTACTTTTATTAGCAAAATATATAGGTTATACTACCTGAACTAATTTTGAGATCCTTTGTTTAATTATTAGTTTTTATTTATCTTAAAATACAATGTGGAATGCTAAATCTAACATTATGAGCAATATAAAAGGTTATACACTTCTTGAACTTCTAATTGTACTTATTATTATTAGTTCCGTTCTCATAGGCGTATCCGTTAATTTTGGTAGTGCTGCTTTAGGTATAAAGGTTGAACAAGTTGCCGCTGAAATGGCTTATTCAATTGCTGATATTAAACGCCAAGCTCAACGTGGTAGCAACGACCCAGAAAAACTTAACTTTTCCTTAAGTAAAGCTGATATTCGCCCTCATAGCGGCGTAGTAGTCACCACCCAACCACCTAACAACAATGGTTCAAGTTGCCAAGCACGCTGTGATCAAAATCAAGCCGTGATTTGTGTTTCTAATCAACCGTTTTGTTTTAGCACTAGCTCTAATTTTTCTTTTGATAGATTTGGAGGCACATTAAAAGAAGCACACGCAATTTTTATTCTTAGCAAAAACCGCCAACTAGCTTTATTAGTTGATAAACATGGTGACTTTCAAGTAGCAGAATTTTCTGGCGGACAATGGCGTTCTCGCACCGACTTACAAAATCTTTTTAATCCACCATCAAAAGGCAAATAACTATTTAGGGGATAAACAATGTTTAATAAACTTAAAAACAAGCTTAACCGCACCCACAAAGGCTTTTCTGCTATTGAGTATATGATTGCAGCAATTTTGCTAGTCATAATTTTTATTAATTTAGGCAAATTGCTAATCACAGGTGTTAAAAACGGCCAATTTGTTAAAAAACTTGCTGATGTTGGCGCGATTGCATCACAAAAAACTACAGAGTTATTTAATGACACTCCAAATCAAGTTAAATTAATTCCTAATGGTCAAACCCAAATAGGCTCAATCGACCCTAATTTCCCAATGCCAGGCTATTTTGATCTACTCAATGAATCAGGTTGTTTGATTACAAACTCTACAGGATCTCCTAATCCACCTAACCCACCTAACCCAAAAGGAAAAGATGGTAGAGGAATTGACCCAATTGATGATATTGACAAAGGCACAGGCACTATTAACACACTTGATTGTAGTAAATCCACTGTTCCAAATCCTAGCAACTCAACAATTGCTAAATTTCGCCGTCAATGGCTTATAAAAAAGAACTTTCCAACTACAAGTGATGTCACATCTTATGTAATTGTAGTTAAGCAAGATACAAATGATATTGTCCGAGTCAGATATGCAACCAAGTCTGATGGAGTTGTCACCAAATAAAATATTTTAGAGGGTATTATGAGAAAACATTTATTTATTAATAATAAAGGATTTAGCTTATTAGAAGGGGTTGTTATTTTAGTTGTTAGCAGTGTAGTTTTGGCCTCTGCCGCAGGTGTTTACATACAATTTCTAAAAACTAGCAAACGCCAAGATCGAGTTATTCAAGTAGAACGCTCATTGCTTTCCACTCAATCATCCTTAAAACAATCCTTAATAACACTTCCCGGACGAGGGCTTGCAACTTCTAACGGACAAGCTTTTAGTATCCCTGCACTTCCTGTTGCAGGCGTTCTACCAGATGCTACAGGTAAAATTACTCCAATTCGTCTAGGTATTATCACCCCTTACAAAGTTAATGGTTTTGATGCTTTTACTGTTGTTTATGCTGACGCAAAAATCCCAAGGCTGCCAATTGCCGAAGCTTCCATAGGCTCTGGAACTACAGGTAGAGTTAGAGTAGCTGTTCCAAATGTCGGCACGACGACAAACAGCGGAAACAATGATCAAGACCCAACCAAAGGCGATGGCAAAGACGATAAAACTGGGAGAAATTTAGTTAATACCGACTATGGCACAGAGCAACAGCAAAAAGTTCCTGTAGGTGGCTTTCCAACCCCAACCCCAGCTTCTAGCCCTAACCCTAGAGGCCCACGCGAAACCCCAACCCCAACTCAACCTGGCGTTGCGCCAAATATCCCAGATGACCAAACTTTATTGGGGCTTCCTTGGATTCCAAATGCAAATATGTTTCAGCCAGGCGATTTAGCTTTATTAGTTGCTATTCCTCCATATAGCGAGGGAGGAAACGACATTCCAAACTCAAGAATTAATTTCCAACCAGGTTCACGATTAGTTAGACTTACTAGCATTAACAATTCAACTGTAATTCCAGGTCAAAACGGACGTAGTTTTATAGAATTTAACTATGATCTTTGCACAAATGGTGATTGTGGACAGTCTATACCAGGGCTTTCTAATGCTCCCGATGCTCCACAAAGATTTCTTATTGGCTCTATCCTAGTTCCTCTTAGAGTAGCAAGTTTCTATATCAAACAAGATCAAATGGGCAGCAGACTTATAAGAAACGATGGTGGGACAATCCTACCCGATGGCAACGGCAATTTCTTTGTTCAAGGTGGCTCAGAAACTAATCTTGGCGAAACGGATTCAATAACCGTAACCTACCGGTTAAAAGATGGTACAACCCAACCTACACCCATAAGCCCAATAGTTTCTTGGCTAAATGATATTTCATCCGTAGATGTTTCACTCTCTCGTGAAGTTCCACCCATACAGGGCAATGAACGCATCGCTCGCAAAATTACTCAAACCTACCCAATTTTTATACGCAATATCGAATAGGAGACCATCATGAGCAACAATAACAATGTAACTAAAAAATCTACCGTGAAAAAACTTAAGAAGTATGCAAAGAAAGTTGTTAGAAAAGTACATAGTCCGCGAGGATGGGCAATCCTATTTGCAACGTTTTTCTTCTTTATAATAAGTTCGGCAGCAATAATAGGCCCAGTATCAAAAACCACAATGCAGCTAAAAGACACCCAATTAGAAATAGCCTTAGCAACAGGTGGAGATATAGCCCTATCAACATCAGGCCCAATAAGAAATTACATAGTTGACCAGGTGTATCAGAGAGTACAAACCCAATTGGTAGACCACTTAAGAAAAGCACAAGG
>Ga0268299_1000376_pt1 | contig 148212 bp, 131 predicted proteins | sample NOBtaG_FD_193484 | JGI IMG/M metagenome (GOLD analysis project Ga0268299, IMG submission 193484) | Activated sludge microbial communities from bioreactor in Nijmegen, Gelderland, Netherland - NOB reactor | ecosystem: Engineered > Bioreactor > Aerobic > Activated sludge | place: Netherlands...
TCGGGCGGGCGCAGCGCCTTCAGCACCGCCACCTTGTTGCCGCGCACGACGTCGGCGTCGAGCGAGGCGGGGGCCTCCATGCAGATCAGCGACAGCACCTGCAGCATGTGGTTCTGCACCATGTCGCGCAGCGCGCCGGTGCCGTCGTAGTAGCCGCCGCGGCCGTTCTCCATGCCGAGCTCCTCGGCGACCGTGACCTGGATCAGCTCGACGTGCTCGCGGTTCCACACCGGCTCGAAGATCGCGTTGTGGAAGCGGAACCCGAGGATGTTCTGCACGGTCTCCTTTCCGAGGTAGTGATCGATGCGCAGGATCTGCTCTTCCAGCAGCACCTCGTGCAGGTCGTGGTTCAGCGTGCGAGCGGTGCGCAGGTCCTTGCCGAACGGCTTCTCGACGATGATGCGGCGCCACGCCTTCTTCGCGCCTTCGCGCTGCACCAGCAGGCCCTGCGAGGCGAGGTTCTTCGCCGCGGAGCCGAACAGCTCGGGCTTGATCGACAGGTAGAAGAGCCGGCCGGTCTCTTTGCCGCCGGGCAGCTGATCGAGCCGCGCCGACAGCTTCGCGATGGCCGCGGTGTCGCCGACGTCGCCCGCGAGGTAGTGGATGCTGGGGGCGAGCTTGTCGAACGCGCCGCGCAGGCCGGGCTCGATGGCCTCGCGCAGCTCGGCGCGCCAGGCCTCGCTGGTCTTCTCGCGGCGGGCGACGCCGAGCACGCTGAAGCCTTCGCGGGGGCGGCCCTTCTCGCACAGCGACGCGAGCGCGGGGATCAGCTTGCGCTGCGTGAGATCGCCGCTCGCGCCGAAGATGACCACCTGGGAGGGACTGCCGAGCGGCGCTTCAGGAGCAGAAGGAGCAGGAGCAGACATGCCGCGAGTCTCGCAGAAAAGACCGCGGCCCCGCGATCGAAGTGATCCCGGGGCCGCGGCAAACCGTAACGCGCGCTGATCAGCGGCGGGCGAGGATCTTCTTCTCGGCGTCCTCGTCACGGCCGCGCAGGCACGAGAGCTGGTACCAGGCCGTCTGCTCGTCGTCCTTCTTCGCCGCCGCGCGGATCGCCTGCAGGCCGCGCTTGTCGCCGAACTGGCCGAGCTTCTCGACCGCGTTGCGGCGCACGTCGCAGCTCTCTTCCTTGGTGTCGGCGATCCACAGCGTCATCCAGTCGTCCTTCTGCGCCTTGCCGAGCTTGTCGAGCGCGGCGACCGCGTTCGCGCGCACGACGACCCGCTTGTCGCCCACGAGCTGCCGCAGGCCGGCCTCCGCGCCCACGACCTTCCGCTTCGTGATCACGTGGTACGCCGCCGCCTGCTGGGCGGTGCCGAAGCAGCTCACCAGGTTGCCGGCCAGCCGGTCGCTCGCCAGCTTCGGGTCGAGCGCCAGCGCCGCGTCGTAGGCCGCCAGGGCCGTGTCCTTCTTCCCGGCCTCCCAGGCCGCGTGCCCGTAGTCGAGCTGGAGGTCGGCGTTCTTCGGGTCCTTCGCCACCGCCGTCTTCAGCTGATCAAAGGTGGGCGCGAGGCCCACCTTGCTGTTCACCACGTCGACGATCTTCACGTCCGGCCGGATGATGATCAGGGCGGCCACGCCGCTGATCAGGATCAGCCCGAGCGCTGATCCGACGATGATCCGTCGTGAGATCAGCGTCTTGGCCTTCTTCGCCGCCGCGGCAATCTTCGCGACTCCGGACTTCAGAATCGTGTTCTTGTCGGTCTTCGCCATACATCCTCCTTGGCTTGGGGGAAGGGTCCACCATGCCCCTCGGCGATGTGGGAAACAAGCTCCCATCCCTCGCGTGGTAGGTCTATGTGCCGAGAACTCCTACTGATAACTGTTGTGGGCAGTGGTCGCACATGAGCGCCGGTGCTATGAGCGGCGCCCGTGCGCTCGCTCATCCTGATGCTGTCGTGCGCTGCCTGCGTCGGAGACATCCGGCAGCCTCCGCCGGTCGCCTTCGACGAGCACGGCAACCCGATCCCCATCGGGGGCACCGGCGGTGGAACCGTCACGATGGAGCCTCCGCCCGAGGTCATTCCTCCCTTCGAGCCGGCGCCGCTCAAGGGGCGCACCCTTCTCTCGTGGCAGTACGCGAACGCGATCCGCGACGTGCTCGGAGAGAGCGCGGCGGCCGCGGTCACTCCGCCGCCCGACGTGCTGCTCAACGGCCTGAGCGCGATCGGCGCGGGCAGCGTCTCGCTCTCGACCGCGGGCGTCATCCGCTACGAGACCAACGCGTACGCCGCGGCGGCCGCGGCGACGCTGCAGTACGGCTGCACGCCCACCGCCGCCATCGACGACGCCTGCTTCGGCCGCTTCCTCGACCTCTACGGCAAGCGACTCTTCCGCCGGCCGCTCACCGCCGAAGAGCGCGCCACGTGGACGGCCGTGCAGCACGAGGCCGCGATGGCGTACTCGAGCTTCGGCAAGGGCGTCGAGTTCGCGCTCGCGGGCCTGCTCCAGTCGCCCGGTTTCCTCTACCGCTTCGAGACCGGAGCGCCGGAAGGGCAGTGGGTGAAGCTGAGCCCCTACGAGCTCGCCACGCGCCTGTCGTTCTTCATCACCGGCTCGACGCCCTCCGACGCGCTGCTTCAGGCCGCCGAGAACGGCGAGCTCGACACCGCCGACGGCGTCCGCAACCAGGCCGCGCTGCTCGTGGGCCAGGCGGGCGTCGGCGAGGCGGTCGCGCACTTCTTCGACGAGGTGCTCGATCAGCACGAGCTCGAGCACCTGGGCAAAGACCGCACGACCTACCCTTCCTTCGACACCACGCTCGTCGCCTCCATGCGCGAGGAGCTGCACCGCTTCATCCAGGCCGAGGCGTTCGCGACCGACTTCCGAGACCTGCTCGACGCAGATCACACGTACGTCGACGCGAAGCTGGCGGCGCTGTACGGCGTGCCGGCTCCGGCGAGCGGCTGGGCGCGCGTGGCGCTGCGAACCGACCAGCCGCGCGCCGGCCTGCTCGGCCAGGCCGGCTTCCTCGCGCTGAAGGCGCACCCCGTGAGCAGCTCGCCCACGCTGCGCGGCAAGCTCGTTCGCGAGAAGCTGCTCTGCGAGGCCGTCGGCGCGCCGCCGCCCGACGTCGACACGAACCTGCCCGAGCCCGCGCCCGGTCAACAGACGACGCTGCGCGAGCGGCTCGATGCGCACCTGACGTCGCCGAGCTGTGCGGGCTGCCACAAGCTGATGGACCCGCTCGGCTTCGCGTTCGAGAACTTCGACGCCATCGGAGCGCACCGCACCCTCGACAACGGCAAGCCCATCGACGCGTCGGGCGCGCTCGACAAGGTGACGTTCACCGACGCGAAGAGCCTCGCCGCGGCGCTGAAGGCCGACAAGCGCGTGGCGCGGTGCCTGACGCGCTCGCTGTACCGACAGGCCGCCGGCCACGTCGAGCTGGCCGGTGAGACCGCACCGCTGCGCGCCGCCGAGAAGGCGTTCGCCGAGAGCGGGTACCAGCTGCGGTACCTGATCGTCGAGCTCGCGGCCTCCGATGCGTTCCGCTACGGGAGGGCGCCATGAAGCTGTCGCGCAGAACGATGCTGCGCGGCGCCGGCGCAGCGCTGGCGCTGCCGACGCTCGAGGCGATGCTGAGCTCGCACGGCACCGCGTACGCGCAGGGCATGCAGCTGCCCCTGCGCTTCGTCGTGTGGTTCTTCGGCAACGGAGTGCTGCGCTCGCGGTGGACCCCGGCGGCGACGGGCGGCAACTGGCAGCTCACCGAGCAGCTGCAGCCGCTCGTCGACGTAAAGCCCTACGTGAACGTGGTGAGCGGCTACGACGTGAAGACGCCGAACGCGCGCGGCCACCACAACGGCGTCGCGGCGATGCTGTCGGGCGCTCCGTTCATTCCGCTGCAGCCGACGAACGGCGCGCCGTACGCGTCGAAGTTCGGGCTGAAGTCGATCGACCAGGTGGCGGCCGACGCCATCGGCCAGACGAACACGTTCAAGTCGCTGCAGCTCGCGGTGTCGAAGCGGTACACGACCGGCGAGGGGCCGACGCTGCAGTACCTGTCGCACCGCTCGCCCGACGCTCCGATGCCGCAAGAGACGAACCCGGCGGCGCTGTTCTCGCGGCTGTTCATGGGCTTCACGCCGAAAGACCCGACCGACCCGCGCGACCGGCTGCGCGCGAGCGTGCTCGACGCGGTTCGCGACGACGCCCGGCGGCTGCAGGCGAAGCTGGGCTCGGCCGACCGGGCGCGGCTCGATCAGCACCTGACGTCGATCTCGGAGCTGCGCACGCAGATCCTGGCGCTGCCTCCGGTGATCACGTCGTCGTGCGTGCTGCCGCCCGCGGTCACCGAGCGCAACCAGGACGTGATGGGCGTCGAGCCCTACGAGGCGGTGAACAAGGCGTTCAGCGACATGATGGCGCTGGCGTTCGCGTGCGACCTGACGCGGGTGGTGACGTACCAGTTCAGCGGCTCCGTCGGCGGTCAGTGCTTCAAGAATCTGTCGCCGAATGATCCGCGCGACAACGAGCACGCGCTGACGCACGACGCCGCGCAGCAGGGCGCCGTGAACGACGGCATCAAGTTCACGATGCGCTGCTTCGCGTACACGCTCGACGCGCTGAAGAGGTCGGTCGAGGGCCCGGGCAACGTGCTCGACCGCTCGTGCGTGCTGTGCACCTCGGACGTGGCCGAGGGGCTCGACCACTCGATCAAGGACTACCCGATTCTGGTGGCCGGCCGCGCCGGCGGAGCGCTCAAGTACCCCGGCATTCACGAGCGCGGGCCGCTCGCCGGCATCTCGGGGCCGAACACGTCGAACGTGCTGCTCTCGTGCCTGCAGGCCGTCGGCACCGGCGTGACGTCGGTCGGCTCGGGCGCCGGGCTGTCGACGACGCGGTGCCAGGCGATCATGGCGTGAGTTGAAATCGAGCGCCGTCTTGGCTACCAATAGATGGTAATGAGCAAGACGACCAGCATCAGCCTCGGGCCCCACTTCGAAAGATTCGTGGCCTCTCAAGTCAAGACGGGCCGCTATGGCACGGCGAGCGAGGTCGTGCGCGCGGGCCTTCGCGTCCTCGAACAACATGAGGCGAAAATGAAGGCCTTGCGCGCCGCGATCGAAGAGGGCGACTCGAGCGGCCTGGTCGAGGACTTCTCGATGCAAGACGTTCTCGCCGGTGCGAGGCGGAAGAAGCGTTGAGGTTCGTGCTGCGGGTCAGTCGAGCGGCCCGCAGAGATCTCGACGAGATCGCCTCGTTCACGATCGAACGCTGGGGCGATGCACAGTGTGAAAAGTACCTGGCCGATCTCGAGATCCGCTTCAACACCATCGCGCGAGCGCCTGAGCGAGGCCGCAAGTGCGACGACGTGAGCCCCGGCCTGATGAAGCAGCCCGAAGGACGCCACGTCGTCTTCTACCGGGTGCGCAGTGACAGGGTCGTCATCGTCCGCGTGCTGCACGACTCGATGGACCCCGAGCTTCATCTGTGACTCGGCGCCAGACTCGGCGTTCGCTGCCGGCCGGGGGCCTCAGCGCGGCGTCAGCTCCACGACGAACACGGTGAAGCGCGCGTTGCCCGTGGTGTCGACGCGCGTCGCGGTGACCTGGTTGCCGGGCCCGTTGAGCGAGAACCGCGCCACGTAGTTGCCCACCACGTCCGAGCCGGTCTCGTTCGTCTCTCCGATCGCGCCCGGGCTGTGCCCGACGCCGCCGGCGAACAGCAGCGTTCGCGTCGGGTCGACCGCGTTGATGCCGTTCGTGACCGACGCCGCCCCGTCGTTCATCGCCAGCGTGACCTGCTGCACGACGGCGCCGAAGGGGAACTCGACCCGCTGGAAGCCGATGTTCGTCGCGCCGTTGTCCCGGCACGCACTGCCGTTGTTGCCGTTCGCGCGATCGAAGCGCACGTCGCTGATGCCGCGCGTCCCACGGAGCGACCGCTCGCAGACGTCGCCGCCGGTGCCCGTCGCGTCCCACGAGTACAGCACGACGCTCCGGCTCTCATTGCAGGCGGGCAGCCCGCCCTGCGTCACGGAGGTGGCCCCGTCGAGCACGGCCGTGCCCGCATTCACGATCGCCGCCTGCAGCTTCACGACCTGGAGATCGTGCTGCCCCAGCCCGACGCACGCCCCGCTGGCGTGCGCCAGCGTGACCGACGTCGGCGAGGCGAGCGTCACGACGTCGTGCTCGTCTTCGTTCACGTTGCCGTTCACCATGCTCAGCCCGTGCAACACGAACACGTCCGAGGTCGACCCGACGTTGCTGATCGGCACCGTGGTGGTGTTGCCCGTGCACGCGATGCCGCTGATGTGTTGCACCGTCGCCTCCGTCGGCCAGGTGAAGGTCTGCCAGTGCGCGACGAGCGCCCCGCTGTTGCTGCCGCGCACGCACTCGAGGCTCGACGTGTTGACCAGGTGGCAACGCGCCAGCGCGTTGCCGGAGCCGTTCGCGCCCTGCGGTGGAGCCACCTGGTAGATGAGGACGGTGCGGTTCAGCGCCAGGAGCGCCGGCGCCGGTATGGAGCACGTGGCAGACGTGTCGCCGTTGCCGATCGTGCAAGTCCCCCTGCGCGCCGCCGGGTGAATGGTCACCGGCTGCCCTGCGCTGGCCAGCCCGCCCGCGGCCGCCGTCAGCGTGTCGGCCCCGCCGGTGTACCCGCGGAAGTAGAACGTCGCGTTGCTCTGGCCCGACATGATCGTCACCGTCGTGATCGGCGTGGCGCACGACGAGTCCGAATAGAAGTCGAAGCTCGCGGTGGCCGGCCCCAGCGTCACCAGGTGGTTCACGGTGACCGTCACCGGCGTGCCGCCCATGCTGCGGGTCTCCACGGTCACGGCGGCCGAGCACTGCCCCGCGTAGAGCGTCTGGGGGCTGGTCGTAAACGCGAGCTGCGTGGCGGCCGCGCCGCCGGCCGTCGCGCCTCCTGCCGTCGCGCCTCCTGCCGTCGCGCCTCCTGCCGTCGCGCCGCCCGCCGTCGCGCCTCCTGCCGTCGCGCCGCCCGCCGTCGCGCCTCCCGCCGTCGCGCCGCCCGCCGTCGCGCCGCCCGCCGTCGCGCCGCCCGCCGTCGCGCCGCCCGCCGTCGCACCGCCCGCCGTCGCACCGCCCGCCGTCGCACCGCCCGCCGTCGCGCCGCCCGCCGTCGCGCCGCCCGCCGTCGCGCCTCCCGCCGTCGCGCCTCCTGCCGTTGCGCCTCCGGCCGTGCCGCCCCCAGCGGTGCCGCCGCCTCCGCCGGAGCCTCCACCTGCCCCGCCGTCGGTGGCCGGGTCGATCAGCGTCACGGTGACCTCGTCGACGTTGCGCCCGGCGGGAAAGGTCGCGTCGACCCTCTGCGTGTCGAGCGGAACCGCCTCGCCGCAGCGCGCGGCATACAGCTGCCCCGCGACCTGTACGCTCGCCGGCCAGCCCGCACGGTGGGCCGCGGCGATCTGCAGCGTCCCCGCTCTCGCGCGGCCCGTCAGCGAGACGTCGGTCGACCCGGCGTCGTCACCCGGCATCACCGTCACGCGCACGCAGCCGCCGTCGGGCGCCGCGAGCCGGTAGTCGACGCTGATCTGCAGCCCGCCGAGCGCGCCGGACGACCCACACGCCGCCGCGCAGCCGATGAGCACCATGAGCCCGACCGTGCGCCTCATGGGGCGAGTGTACCGCCCCAAAGATCGAGCAATCCAACTCCCAAAGTGGCTAAAGTGGCCGGCGCCCCATGGAGCGTCGCGTCCTCATCGTCGAGAGTCAGAACGACTCTGCCCTCACCATGGCGTCGGTGCTCAAAGACGCCGGTTATGCCACTTCGATCGTCGGCTCCGCTGGCGACGCCGCCCGCGAGATGGACAAGCGCCGGCCCGATCTCATCGTGCTGCGCGCCGAGCTGCCTGATCAGAGCGGCTTCACGTTCTGCGGCACCATCCGCAAAGGCAAGTACGGCCAGAACCTCCCCGTCATCATCGTCTCCGACGCGCCCGCCGCCACCCTCGAGCAGCACAGCCAGAGCGCGAGCGCCGCGAACGTGTACCTCCCCATACCCTTCGAGATGGGCGAGCTCACCCGGCTCACGCAGGACATGGTGCCCATCAACGGCGACGCCGGCCCGCAGCCGGGCGCCGACGGCGAGGCCGGCGACGACATCGAAGCCTCGATGACCGAGGCGCTCCAGGGCAGCGGGCCCAAGCTCGATGCGCCTCCGCCCATGCCGCCGCCGATCCGCACGTCGGCAGGCGCGCCGCCGAAGCTCCCCAAGCGCGAGCGGCGCAGCGCCATCACCGACGAAGACCGCACGTTCCTCGACCGCGCGTTCCAGTCGATCGCCGACCGCAAGGCCGAGCTCCTCGCCGAGTCGAAAGAGGTCCGCCGCACCGCTCCGCGCAGAGATCTCCTCGGTACCCCCGAGGGCAAGATCCAGATCCTGCGCGACGAGCTCAAGGCCCGCGAGGCGCAGATCGCGCGCATCAGCGAGATCTGGTCGGTGCGCGAGCGCGAGCTCACCAGCGTCGAAGACCGCCTGTCGGACAAAGACGTCGAGATCCAGGGCCTCAAGAACGGCCTCGACGACGCCCTGCGCCGCTTCAACGAGTCGCAGGCCCTGATGGTCGAGAAGGAGCGCGAGCACGGCCGCGCCGTCGAAGACCTGCTGCTGCAGAAGTTCATCGGCGAGAAAGAGGTCATCGAAGTCGTCTCCGCCAAAGAGAAGGACATCAACGTCCTCCGCAAGGAGCTCTCGGCGAAAGACGACGAGCTCACGCGCCGCGCGCAGGAGATCGAGGCGAAGACCAAGGAGTACGAGCAGCTCGAGAAGGAGTTCAACACCTCGACGCTCGAGAACGAGGTCCGCGAGCAGAAGCTCAACGAGACCGTCAAGGCGCGAGACGCCGAGATCGCGGAGCTCAAGAAGAACGTCGCCCAGCTCGACGGCCTGCTCGGCGACACCAAGTCCGAGCGCGACGCGAAGTACGCCGACTTCCAGGGCCAGATCGAGGCCCTCACCACCGAGCTCGAGAAGACGCGCGACGAGCGCGAGTCGACCGTCGCCGACCTCACCCGCAAGCTCGAGACCGCCACCGAGCACTTCCAGAAGTCCGACGCCGAGATCGATCGGCTGCGCGCCGAGGGCTCCGACCTGCAGGCGAAGTCGTCCGAGAAGATCGGCGAGCTCGAAGGCGAGGTCGCCGACCTCAAGGGGCGCCTCGAGCAGCTGCAGGCCGAGAAGAACGACCTCGAGCAGACGCTCACCGAGCGCCTCGCCGACCGCGAAGGCCGCATCACGAGCCTCGAGCAGGAGCTCGCGAGCACGATCGAGCGGAAGGATCAGACGGAGGCCGAGCTCCAGGCGCAGATGCAGCAGCGCATGGAGCGCATCGGCGAGCTCGAGGGCGAGGTCGAGGCCGGCAAGGCCGCCCTCGCCGACCGCGAGGCCGAGCTGCAGGCCGAGCTGGGCGAGCTCGGCGCCGCCAAAGACGCGCTCGAGACCGATCTCAACGATCAGCTGAAGGAAGCGCGCGAGCGCATCTCACTGCTCGAGAACCAGGGCTCGAGCCTCGCCGACACGCTGGCGCAGCGCGACCGCACCATCGACGAGCTGAACGCCGAAGGGTCGGACAAGCAGCAGAAGATCAACGACCTCACCGATCAGCTCAGCACGACCCGCGAGACGCTGGCCGCGCGCGACGGCGAGAACGCGGCGCAGAAGGAAGAGCTCGAGGCCCTCTCGACGCAGATCGCGCAGCTCGAGAACACGCTCAAAGAGCGCGACGAGATGCTCGCCCAGGGCGCCCAGCACCTCGAGGGCCTCAAGGGCCAGTTCCAGGAGACGCGCGCCAGCCTCGAGCAGACGACGATCGCCCTGCAGCAGAAGACGCAGGAGCAGCAGCAGACCGCCCAGCTGCTCGCGAACACGCAAGGCGAGCTCGAGAAGACCCGCGCCGAGCGCACCGAGCGCGAGGGCGAGATCAAGGCGGCCCGCAACGAGATCGGCCGGCTGCAGGGCATCATCAAGCAGGTCGAGCAGGCGCGCCTCGATCTCGAAGACAAGCTCAACGGCGAGCTCGGCGCGGTCAAGGCGCAGCTCGCCGAGGCCCAGGGCAACTACGAGGCCGAGAGCGCCGAGCTGCAGAACCTGCGCGAGCAGACCACCGAGGCGATCGAGCAGCTCACCCAGGAGCGCGACGGCCTCGCCCAGCGCCTCGAGCAGACCAGCGTCGAGCTCGCCGCCACCAGCGCGAACCTCGGCGACGAGAAGCAGGCCCTCGCGAAAGAGCGCGCGGCGCACGACAAGCTCCGGCAAGCCACCGAGGCCGAGATCAGCCGCCTCACCGCAGAGCTCGTCACCGCGAAGGACCGCGGCATGGACCTCGACGAGGCCCTCGCCGCCACCAAGCAGGAGCTCGGCCAGCGCGTCGCCGAGGTGACGCAGCTCACCGCGAAGCTCGCCCACGCGCAGGACACGCAGGGCCACCTCGAAGAGCGCATCGCGACCCTGAGCGAAGAGTCGCAGCGCCGCGAGGAGCTCCTGCAGAACGATCTCGCGGGCAAGTCGAAGGAGCTGTCGGACACGCTCCGCAAGCTGACGGCCCTGAGCCAGGAAAAGGTCCGCCAGGTCGACGCGCTCACGCGCGACGCGAACGCGAAGGGCGAGGCGGCGAAGCAGCTCGAGGCGAAGCTCAAGCACCTCTTCGACGAGTCGAAGAAGAAGACCGACGAGATGGCGCACCGCATCGCCGCGCTGCAGAGCGACCTGCAGGCGACCCAGTCGGAGCTCGCCGAGCGCAACCAGCAGCTCGAGCAGGCCGGCAACGCCCAGGGTGCGCTGCAGACGCAGATGCAGCAGGCCGCGCAACAGGCCCAGCAGCAGCTTCAGGCCGCGAACGCGCGCAACGCCGAGCTCACCGCTCAGCTGAACCAGGAGAAGGCGGCCGCGAAGAAGGTGCAAGACGAGGCGAACGTCCGCGTTCAGCGCGCCGAGGCGCGCATCAGCCAGGTCAGCGGCGAGGCCCAGGCGCGGGCGCAGGACTACGAGAACAAGCTGAAAGAGGCGCAGGGCCAGCTCGCGCTGCGCGCGCGGAAGGTCTCGGAGCTCGAGCAGGCGATGGAGGCCGCCGCCCAGGCGAAGGCCCGCAGCGACAAGGAGCTGCAGGCGAAGATCGCCGCCGCGGAAGGGAAAGCGCAGGAGGCCGCCCAGCGCCTGCTGCAGGCCGCCAAAGAGAAGAAAGACCTCGAGGCACGGCACCTCAAAGAGGCCGAAGATCAGATCGTCAAGCAGAAGGCCGAGCTGGAGCGCCGCGAGGCGGTCAAGGCGCAGGAGGTTCAGCGCCTGCAGGCGGCCGTGCAAGAGAAGAGCAAGGCGCTCAAGGTCGTGGAGCTCGAGCTCGCGCGCTACAAGAACAAGCCGGCCGGCGCGGCGGTGCCGAACAAGACGATCCCCTCCGGAGTGCCGGGCAACGCGCCGCGGCCCGAAGCGAAGACGTCGATCGGCGCGGCGGTGCTGGGGCTCGGCGACGACGGCGGCGGCGACGAGGCCACGAAGCTCAACGCGATCCCCGTGGATCCGAAGAAGGCGGCGCCGGCGACGAAGCCGCCCCCGCCGAAGGCCGCGCCTGCAGCGGCGAAGCCGGCGGCCGCGACGTTGCCGCCGAAGAAGAACGACAAGGAAGACGACTCGGACTTCACCAGTCTGATCGACAACCTCGGCGAATAGGGCCGGCGGGGTGGAAACCCGGCGCGGACTACCTCCGCGCCACGAGCTTCAGGTATAGCCCCATGCCAAGCATGCGCCGCCTCCTCGTTGCCCCAGCCCTCCTGCTGGCCGTCTCTGCTTGCAAGGAGAAGCCGAAGTTCATCCCGCCGCCCGACGCGGGGCCGCTCTGCGAGGGTACGCAGCAGCTCGTCGACGGCGAGTGCCGCTTCGTCTGCCAGCGCGACGGCGACTGCGCCGCGGGCGAGGCCTGCAACCTCTACACGGGCCAGTGCCAGCCCAAGCCCCCGCCGCCCGATGCGGGCCCGCCGCCGGGCATCTGCACCACGGGCGCGGTGCGGTGCAGCGCAGACCGGCGCTCGATCGAGACGTGCTCCGCCGATGATCCACCGGTGTGGCAGGTGTCGACGACGTGCCCGCCGCCGAACGGGTTCTGCCAGAACGAGCGGTGCCTGGTGTGCCAGCCCGGCGAGGCCTCGTGCGCGTCGACGACCGAGCTCGCGATCTGCCTCGACGACGGAAGCGCGACGCGGACGGTGACCTGCAGCGGGGCCGCGACGTGCCAGTCGAACGAGTGCCGCGAGTGCACGCCGAACGCGTACCGGTGCAACCCGATGGGCACCGCGGTGCAGCAGTGCCAGCGCACGGCCGACGAGACCGCGACGTGGAAGTGGGTGAACGTCGGCGACAACTTCGACGGCAACTGCATCACCGGGCAGTGCCGCGTCGGCGGTGGCAACGGCTACGAGTGCGTGCCGCCCATGTGCTTCCCCGGTCAGATCCAGTGCAAGGACTCGAACACGGCGCAGACGTGCGGCGCGACCGGGTCGTGGGTCGACATGCCCTGCCCGAACGGCAACGAGTGCCAGGCGGGCGTGTGCGTCGACGAGTGCGCCGACGCCGTCGCCGCGAAGAGCTACTTCGGCTGCGACTACTGGACCGCGATTCAGGACAACAGCGTCGACCCGTTGTTCAAGGGCGGCACGATGAGCGGGCAAGGAGCGCTCAGCGCGATCTCGGACTTCGCGTTCGTGGTGACGAACCGCTCCGTCGGGCCGGCGCAGGTGACGGTGACGCGCTGGTTCGGCGGCGCAGTGCAGACGGTCGCGTCGGTGACGGTGCCGGGCCGCAACGACCCGGCGACGAAGGGGCTCGCGACGATCCTCGTGCCGTGGCAGTCGATCGGCTCGACGACCGAGGTCGTCGGCGAGGCCGCGACGGGCCTGCAGCGCTACGGCTACCGGCTGCAGTCGACGAAGCCGCTGACCGTCTACCAGTTCAACCCGCTCGCCGGCCTCAAGTTCACCAGCCGGACGTGCAGCGGCTCGGCCGGAGCTCCCGACTGCAACTGCGATCAGGGCCAGGGTGCCAGCTTCACCGCCTGCCTCATCTTCGGCGACCTCACGGGCATCGGCGTCTGCAACCCGCCGCCGGGAGGCGGCGCGCGGCGCTGCCAGTACAACACCTACAGCAACGACTCCTCGCTGCTGCTCCCCGCGCACATCCTCGGCATGAGCCATGTCGCGCTCACCGAAGAGCAGACGATCTTCTCGTCGACCTCGTCGGGCTCGACCATCAACGGCAAGGGCAACGGCTACGTCACCATCGTGGTGACCCAGAACAACACGACGGTGACGGTGAGATCTTCGGCCGTGACGCGCGCCGGCGGCTCGGTCACCGCGATGGCGAAGGGCACGGTGCGCACCTTCAACAACCTGAACAGCTACGACGTGCTGCAGTTCGGCTCCGATGCGCTCGGCCCGAACCAGGTCATCGAGTGCTCACCGAACCCGTTCGGCGGCGCGGGCTTCATGTGCCGCCAGGACAACGACCTCACCGGCACGGTGATCACCTCCGACAAGCCGATCGCCGTGTTCGGCGGCTCGTCGTGCGCGACGAAGCCCTTCGATCGCATCGCGTGCGACCACATCGAGGAGCAGATCTTCCCCTTCAACACCTGGGGCACCAGCTTCATCGCGCAGAAGAGCAACCCGCTGCGGCTCAACAACGGGTCGTACGCCACGAACTCGCCTCCCGATCAGTACAAGATCGTCTCGGGCTGCCCGGTGAGCCAGTGCCCCAACGGCACGAACATCACCATCACGCCCGCGAACGCGGTGGCGGCCGTGCTGCCGCCGAACACGCGCTGCGCCGCTCCGTCGAACCTGGGCACCGGCACCTGCCGTCTGATGGGCGTCTCATCCGTCGAGTTCAAGAGCTCGGCGAACTTCCGCATCGAGGCCGACCAGCCGATCTCGGTGGCGTGGTTCCTCCCCGGCCAGGGCCCCGGCGGCACCGGCCCGACCGCCGTCGCCGAGGGCGACCCCTCGATGATCCTGCTGCCGCCGATTCAGCAGTGGCGCACGAACTACACCGTGCTCGCCGGCCGCGACTTCGTGTCGAACTACATCGGCATCTCGATCGACAACACCCGCGTGCAGCGCGTCGAGATCGACGGCATGGCCGTGACCGGCCTCAACGCGATCGCCGGCACCAACTACCTGGTGAAGAACCAGCCCGTGACGGGCGGCACGCACACGATCAACGTGGTGCCGCGGTCGCCGCAGCCGACGATGCCCGACGGCGGCGTCTTCACCAGCCTGCCGGGCGCCGGCATCACGGTCTACGGCTACGACGCCTACGTGAGCTACGGCTACACCGGCGGCCTCGACCTGCAGAGCATCGTGACCGGCATCAACCCCGGCGGGTGACGAAGCCGTGCCGCACGCGCTCGACCCGGTCATGCGCCGGCTGATCGAAACGGTCTCGAGCGCGCTCCCCGAGACCGAGGTGCGGCACCTCTACGAGCTCATCGACGCGACCCAGCCCGCGCTGGCGCTGGAGTGGATCACCGACGCCGTGACGCAGCGCGGCCTCACCAGCGACCCGTCGCTGCGGCAGCTGCTCGTTCAGCTGGGCACGCAGCTCGGCATCGCCGCGTCGATCCGCTCCCGGCTGGGCGGCTGAGCACGCGACACCACCGGAGGTCTTCGACGAGCACCGGCACCGTCGCGAGATGCAGAGCGTCGAGCGATCGGATCGGCTCCACGAGAAACGGCTGCTTGGCCCGGCTCAGGACTGCTCCATCGAGCGGCAGCAGCTAAAACCGCGGGAGGAGCTCGGCAAGTGCGGCCACCACGGCCCGGGGCTCCGCGGAGACCGCGATCACCGATCCGCCCGATCCTCGTCTTGCCAGCGCCGCAGGACCTCGGCCGACGTCCTCTTCGGAAGCGGCTTCCATCTGGGTAACGGCGGAATCGCGTCGGGGAACCCTGCCGCCAACTTGCAGCGGCCTGCGCGAGCGAGCTCGAGGACCTTCTGCACCAGCACCGCGCTGGCATCTTCGCGGTGAGGTACGAGCTCGGCGACGACCACGCCACGGCTCGAGACGAGCAGACGCTCACCCTTCGCGGCCGCGCCACGTAGGCCGACAGCCGAGCCTTGAGGTTCTCGAGGTCGATCGATTTCGGCTTCGCTAAACCCAGCTGCCGCTACGGCTTCTTCACGAACACGCCGCGGTTCTCGATCTCGTTCAGCGCGCCGGTCGCCTCGATGAACGTGCCGTACGTCGAGATCTGCGAGTCGGTCGCGAACGCCGTGTTCGTCGCCGGCACCGAGTTGCCGCCGCTGCGCGGGTCGACCGCCTTCGTGTCGCTCATCTTCAGCGCCGGCGGCTTGAACCACCCCGCCCCGCCGACGGGTGAGCCGGCGTCGAACGCGAACTCGTTCGAGTACGCGTAGATGTCGCTCGCGCCGCCGCTCATGCGCTCGCCGGCCAGGAACATGATGAAGATGCGCCCGTCGCGCAGCGCCGCCACCTGCGGCGCGAACGCGTCCCACAGCCCGAGCGTGCGCTGCGGGAACAGCGGGAAGTTGCCGTTGAAGTCCATGAACACCGACAGGTCGGCGCCGGTCACCCACTGCTTGTTCGAGTTGTTGAAGAAGCCCAGGTACACCGTCGTGTACAGACCGGCGCCCTTGTTCTCGAGCGTCGTCCACACCGCGACCCCGCGCTGCGTCAGCGGGTCGATCGCGATCTGAGGCCAGTCCTGCGCGAAGGTGCTGCCGTTCATCACGCTGCTCCGGTTGATGAACTGCGGGTTCGAGAACACGCTGCCCGTCGTCGAGTCGCGGTACACGCCGAAGATGTCGATGTCGGTGAGCCCCGACACGATGCGGCTGGCTGTGAAGCCGATGTGCACGATGTCGGCGTTCGGCAGCGTCGCGATCGTCGGGTGCCGCGGGTAGAAGATGTTGTAGCCGCCGCCGTCAGGGGGGCTCGGCACGAACGCGACCTCTTCGCTGCCGGTGAGGCCCAGCGCCTGGTTCACCTGCCGCACCACCAGGTAGCCGTCATCGACCGTCACCATGAGCGCGGTGCCGTTCTTCCACGCCGCGATGTCGCAGTCGCCGATCGACGCGGCCGTGCCGCCGTCGTCGACGGGCTCGAACGTCACCGCGCCCGTGCCCCACGTCTTGCCGAAGTCGTTGCTGCGCCGCACGCGCACGCCGCGGCCGACCGTGTAGCAGGCGTAGATGACCTGGTTCTCGGGGGTGTAGGCCACGTGCACGCCCGAGCCGACGGTGTCGATCGACGACGTGCTCTGCGAGTCGACCGCGAAGTCCTTTCCGCGTGAGACGGTGTAGTGCCCGACCGGCGCGTTGCCCTGCTCGAGCGCCACGAACTGCCGCGCCGAGTCGACCGCGATCATGTCGGGCCGGCGGCCCGGGAAGCCGCCGATGAGCTCCTGCGAGAACTGCGGCGGCCCGGTCGTCACCTGCACCGGGTTCGAGATCATCTTGAGAGAGCCCGACATGCCCATCATCATCATGCCGGCGTCGATGACCATCGAGTTGCCGGTGCGCAGGCACTCCATCGGCATGCCCGTCACGTTGCAGATGTAGTCCGGCTGCGGGCAGGTCGAGGTCATCATGCACGACTGCGGCTTGCACATGCCGAGATCGCACACCTGCGTCACCGGGCAGTGCACGTGCTGCGTGCAGGTGCCGCCGTCTCCGCCCATCATGCCGGCGTCCTCCACCTCGACGAAGCCGTTCACCACGTTGCCCATCGAGTCGAGGCCGGCGAGGTAGAAGCGCCGCTGCGCGTTCGGGCCGACGTTCGTCTGCTCGAAGAGCCGCGTCGTCGCGCCCGGGATGTAGACGTCGGGCAGGCGCGTGCCGCCGTCGAGCTTCGTGCCGCCGTCGCTCTCGCCGAGGTCGAAGCCGTTGAGCTCCCACGTCTCGTAGTTGCCCTTCTGCAGCGGCACCCAGGCGAACGCGAAGCTCCGGTCGTCGGCGACGGCGACGAGCGAGATGCCGTGACCTCCGTCTTCGATCGGCTGGCGGCCTGCGTCGATGGGCGGGCCGGCGTCGAAGCCGGCGTCTTCGCCGGGGAGGACGCCTCCGAAGAGTGCGTCTTTGCAGGTCTTGGAGAGCGACGAGAGCTTCGCGTTGCAGGCCGCCTGGTCGGTCAGCCACTTCGCCTGGTCGGCGGTGGTGCAGGTCGGCAGGGCCTCGAAGCACGTCAGCGCGTCGCCGAGGGTGCCCTGCTCGGTCATGTCGCACGCCATGATCCGCATGGAGCAGGTGTCCGGGCTTCCGAGCACGTTGCCCATGGGCACACCGGTGCAGACGCCCGCCTTCGCGGTGAGATCGACGTTGCGGTCGCACGGCTGCTTGTTGCCCGGGCACGCGGCGAGCACCGCCGCCAGCGCCACGATGGGAACGACTGGCCGAAGGGTCATGCCCCGCGCTTACAGGGTCTGCTTGGCGGAAGTCCAGACATCGCGGAGCCGCACCTGTGCGAACGCCCGTGAGATCCGCCGGCCCGTGGTGCCCTCTTCGCGGCTCATGCCTTGCGCGACCATGCGCGCCAGCACGAACGCCGCGAGGAAGAGCAGACCACCGGGCAACACCGCCATCACCAGAAGCCCGATCACCTTCGCCACCGCCGCCATCGAGGTCATGCTCTCCATTAAGAGGACCCCAGGCCCGATTGCAGTGTGTGTGCCCGGCGTTACGGCCTCGGTACGGCCAGTCGTATCGACCGGTTGCGTCAGGCTGGAGCACGGATGACGCGGCTGGATTTCATCCCCCTCTGTCATTTTCGCCACGGTAAACCCTCGACCCTTCGCTTAAGGTGCAACGTGTGACGTCGAACCTGATTGCGGACATCGACGACGCGACGAGACGTCTGGAGCAGACCGGATATTTGCCGTCGCCGCAGATCTCGACGGTCGCCTTCCTGGTCGACCGGCTCGAGAAGCCGGTGCTGGTCGAAGGGCCGGCCGGGGTGGGCAAGACCGAGCTGGCGAGGGCGCTCGCCGTCGCCACCGGCCGGGAGCTGATCCGCCTGCAGTGCTACGAGGGGCTCGACGAGACCAAGGCGCTGTACGAGTGGGAGTACGCGAAGCAGCTGCTCTACACCCAGCTGCTCAAAGACAAGATCGGCGAGCTCCTGGTGGGGGCCGCGACGCTCACCGAGGCGGCGGAGCGGGTGGCGTCGTCAGACGCGGTCTTCTTCTCGCAGCGCTTCCTGCTGCCGAGGCCGGTGCTGAAGGCGCTGCTCAGCGAGAAGCCGGCGCTGCTGCTGGTCGACGAGATCGACAAGGCGGACCCCGAGTTCGAGGCGTTTCTGCTCGAGGTGCTGGCGGACTATGCGGTGACGGTGCCTGAGCTGGGCACGCTGAAGGCGAAGCACGTGCCGCGGGTGGTGCTGACGTCGAACAACGCGCGGGAGCTGTCGGACGCGCTCAAGCGCCGGTGCCTGCACCTGTACATCGACTACCCGACGCGGGAGCGGGAGCTGAAGATCCTGCGCAAGCGGCTGCCGCAGGTCTCCGAGAAGCTCGCGGCGGCCGTGGTCGACGCGGTGGGGAAGCTGCGGAAGATGGATCTGAAGAAGGCGCCGTCGATCGCCGAGACGATCGACTGGGCGCAGGCGCTGGTGCTGCTGAACGCCGACTCGCTGTCGGCCGAGCTGGTGGCGAGCACGCTGAACCTGGTGCTGAAGCACGAGACGGACGTCGAGAAGGCGAAGGCGCAGCTGCCGCAGCTGGCCGGTGGCTGACGAACCACCGACCACCGACGTCCAACCACCTACGGCTTGTCGAAGTAGCCCTTGTAGCCGAGCTTCACCGAGTCGTTCGTGAACGTCTCGCCGCGCTTCTTGTCGACGACCCACCACTTCCCGTCCTTCTTGCCGACGAGGTACGTCGCCATCTCGCCCTCGACGACGCCCTTCTCCTGCACCTGGAAGTTGTCCTCGGCGGTCTCGACGATGAAGGTCCCCACGGGCCCCTTCACCACGCTCTTCAGCTTGTAGTCCTTCAAGTAGTGCTCGGTCTTCTCGTACGACTGGGGCGACATGGGGTGGTCTTCCTTCCCCAGCCGCTTCTTGCGCTCGGCGATCGCGTTGATCGTCTGCGGGTGCAGCATCTTCTTGGCGTCCGCCCACTTCTTCGCCTTCACCGCCGTGAGGTACTTGTTGACGAGCTCCTTGGCGGCGTCGGCCTCCGGGCCGGTCGCCTCGGCGCCCTTGGGGGCCTCCTCCTCGGCGGGGGCTTCGGTGCCCTGGGCGAGCGCGATCGACGACGACACGACGGCACACAGGAAGACGGTTCGCATGGCGGGTGAGTACCACAACGGAACCGGAATGCAGTTCATTCACACGGGGAGCCGGCTCGTCGGCCGCATCCTTGCATTTTCATAGTCTGCATATGTAAATGTCATGGTGGCCATCGAGCGGAAGGCACTCGTCGAGCGCATCGAGGCAGCGCTCCGCCGCCAGCCGATCTGCGTGCTCCTCGGTCCCCGCCAGTGTGGAAAGACGACGGTGGCCCGCCAGCTCGCCCAGCGCCGGAAAGCGCATTGGTTCGATCTCGAGACGGCGGCCGGCATGCGCGCGCTCGAGAACCCCGAGCAGGCGCTCTCGGAGCTGGAGGGCCTCGTCGTCATCGACGAGGCGCAGCGCCGGCCCGAGCTCTTCGCTGCCCTCCGCCCGCTCGCCGATCGGCCCGCGGGCTCCAGCCGCTTCCTGCTGCTGGGCTCCGTCTCACCCGAGCTCGTGAGGGGCGTCGCGGAGTCCCTGGCCGGGCGCGCCCACTACCTCGAGATGTCCGGCTTCTCGCTCGCGGAGATCGGCGAGAAGAACCTGCGCCGTCTGTGGCTTCGCGGAGGCTACCCCCGCGCGTACCTCACTCACTCTGCGGACGACAGCGTCCAGTGGCGAGAGGATCTGATGCGCTCCGTGGTCGAGCGCGATCTGCCGCTCGCGGGCGTACGAATCGCTCCGGCCGCGCTCACCCGCTTCTGGCAGATGGTGGCGCACGTTCACGGCCAGCTGTGGAACGGCTCCGAGCTCGCCCGCTCGCTGGGCGTCACCGAGCCCGTGGTGCGCCGCTACCTCGAGCTCCTCTGCGGCGCGTTCGTGCTGCGCGCGCTGCCCCCGTGGTTCGAGAACATCGCGAAGCGCCAGTACAAGTCTCCCAAGGTCTACGTGCGCGACAGCGGCCTCTTTCACGCGCTGCTCGGCGTCGTGACCCAGCAGGACCTCCTGGGCAGACCCCAGCTCGGCTTCTCGTGGGACGGGTTCGTCGTCGAGTCGCTCATCCAGGCGGCTCCCGGCAGCCAGCCCTTCTTCTGGCGAACCCAGGGGGGCGCCGAGCTCGACCTGCTGCTGATTCGGCGCGGCAAGCGCGTCGGCTTCGAGCTGAAGGAAGGCGACGCACCGGGGATGACGAAGTCCCTGCACTCGGCGCTCGCCGACCTCTCGCTGTCGCGCGCGTACATCGTGTACCCCGGGCCGAACAGGTACCGCGTGCACGAGAAGGTCGAGGTCCTCCCTCTCGCAGACGCCCTGCGCATCGCCGCGGAGCTGTGAAACCCCGCTCAAGCTTGACCCGCTGAGGTATACCGACACGGTAAGTCAAGCGATGGCGCCTCCGAAGACCATCAACGTTCTCATCGTCGACGACGACCGCGCCACGCAGCGCATGCTCGCCGACGCGCTCACCAAGCAGGGGTTCACCGTCACGGTCGAGCGCGACGGCGAGTGGGCGATCAAGACGTTCGAGAAGAAGAGCTTCGACGCCGTGCTGCTCGACCTCCTCTTGCCGGCGCTCAACGGCTACGAGGTCGCCCGGCAGATGCGCTCGCTGCCGAAGGGCAAGCGCACGCCGATCATCATGATCAGCGGCGTGTACAAGAACGCGCTGCACCAGCGCGAGGCGGTGCAGAAGCACGGCGCCTACGCCTTCCTCGAGAAGCCCATGCGGCTTCAGGCGCTGTACGACACCCTGAAGCAGGCGCTCGGCGACAAGTACCCGAAGCCGAAGGCGCCCGAGCCTCCTCCGCCGCCCGTCGACGACGACGATGACGAGAAGACGGGCGAGCACCTCGCCGACTCGAGCGCGCGGGAAGAGAAGACGCAGGTCGAGCTGCAGGCGCAGAAGGTCGAGGCGAGCGCGGGCAGCTACCAGGTCATCCGCGGCGACTTCGCGCAGAAGCCGTTCGCCGAGGTGCTGGCCGAGATCCACCGCTGGCGCGGCTCCGGAGCGCTCCTGCTCCGCCGCGAGACCGTGAAGAAGATCGTCTACTTCCGCGACGGCACGCCCGTGTCCATCAAGTCGAACCGCCTGTCCGAGTGCCTCGGGCGCGTGATGGTCGCGCAGAAGATGATCTCGGAGGCCGAGTGCGAAGAGTCGCTGCAGCGCATGAAGAGCAGCAAGCGCCAGCAGGGCACGACGCTCATCGAGATGGGGTGCATCAGCCCGCACAACCTCCAGCACGCGCTCGTGCTGCAGCTGCAGACGAAGCTGTTCGACGTCTTCACCTGGGACGTCGGCGAGTACCAGTTCAACCCGAAGGCCGACCTGCCCGCCGAGCCGGTCGACCTGGGCATGACGTGCGCCCAGGTGATTCACGAGGGCATCAAGCGCTGCTTCGACGAGCCGCGCCTCAAGAAGTGGCTGGGCGACGTCGACGCCAAGTACGTGCACCCCTCGTCCCAGCCGCTCTACGCGCTGCAGGACGCCGGCCTGGGCGAAGAAGAGCAGGCGCTGCTCGCCGCCGCCGAGGGCCACAAGACGGTCGCCACGCTGCGCGCGATGGCGCTCTTGCCGCCGCTCGACACCGACCGGCTCATCTTCGCGATGAAGTGCGCGCAGATGATCGAGCTGAAAGACAAGCCGGCCGAGGGCAAGGCGCACCCGTCGATCGCCGAGCTCGCGCGCGCGATGGCGTCGCAATCGGCAAAGCCTCCCCCGCTGCCGAGCATGCCGCCGCCGCTGCCTCCGAAGCTGCCGCACGCGGCGCCGCAGACGGAAGGCAAGCTGCCGCTGCCGTGGGACGACGCGAAGCCCGCCCCGAGCCTGAGCGGCGGAGCACCGCCTCCGCCTCCGCCCGAGGCCTCGCCTCCGGTGCCGAAGTCATCGCCCAAGAAGGCGCCCAAGACGCAGGGCCCCGTGATCGCGCGGCCGGGCGGGTCGCTGCTCCCCGAGCTGTCGGCGGTGGTGCCGGTGAGCCGGCTGTCGGGCGAAGAGAGCCTCTTGCGCGAGCGCCTGGCGGCGAAGGTCGCGGCGATGCGCAAGCTCGACTACTTCGAGATCCTGGGCTTGCCGACGACCGCGAACCGCGAAGACGTGAAGCGCGCCTACTTCCAGCTCGCGAAGGAGTACCACCCCGACAAGCACTTCGGCTCTTCGTCGGCCGAGATCCGCCAGCTCGCGCAGCAGATCTACGATCTCATCTCGAGCGCGCACGACACGCTGGCCGACCCCATCGAGCGCGAGCGCTACGTGAAAGAGCTCGCGAGCGGCGTGAAGCGCGAGATCGGCGACGAGGTCGGCAAGATCCTGGCGGCGGAAGGGAAGTTCCAGCGCGGCGAAGAGCTCATGCGCCAGCGCGAGTACCAGGCCGCCTGGCGCCACTTCGCCGATGCGATCGCGCTGTACGCCGATGAGGGCGAGTTCCACGCGTGGCTGGGCTGGGCGCGCTTCCAGATGGACCCGAAGGACGAGGCCGTCGTCACCGAGGCCACCGGCAACATCGAGAAGGCGATCACGCTGAACCCGCGCCTCGACAAGGCGTACCTGTTCCTCGGCTACATCCACAAGGCGTCGGGCCGGCCCGACAAGGCCGAGAAGCAGTTCGAGAAGGCGATCCAGTCGAACCCCGACTGCACCGAGGCGCTGCGGGAGCTGCGCCTGCTGGGGAAGTCGAAGCGCTAGGCTCTTCAAAGTGCGGTTCGACGAACGGTTCGCGCTGATCCGCCCCCTCGAGCAGATGGAGATCGCGCTCGTGCGCGGCGCCATCGCCGACCCCGCGCTCGTCGACGCCCACGAAGAGGCGGTCTTGCGCACCGCGCTCTCGCTCGCCCGCCTCTACAAGGTGCGCGGCACGGCCGGCCGGGACATCGGGGTCGGCGCGTGGCTCGCTCCGTTCCGCGAAGAGATGGAGCGGCGCCTCAAGCCCGTGCTGCTGCCCGCCCGCGGCCGCATCGCGCGCACCGAGCTGTTGCCGCACCTCAAGGAGCTGAAAGACCGCACGCTGCGCACCCGCGACGATCTGCTCGGGCGCCTCAAAGACCGCGTCACGTTCGAGGCCGTCGACCAGGAGCTCCGCCACAAGGCCCTCGTGCTCGTCGCCGGCGGAGGCGGCGGCACCGGCTACGTCTACATCGGCGTGATGAGCCTGCTCGACGAGTACGGCCTCAAGCCGAAGCTCCTGTGCGGCACCAGCATCGGCGCGGTGCTCGCGCTGTTCCGCTCGCGCCTGCCGCGGTTCGATCAAGACGAGATCGTCAACATCGTGCGCACGCTCTCGTGGCGGAAGCTGTTCCGCGTCATCTCCACCGAGAACCGCTACGGGCTGCCGGCCGCCCTGCGCCTGTTCCTCCGCGCCGGCATCGGCCGCTGGTTCGGCACCGACCGCGAGGGCGCCGAGGCCGTGCGCCTGCGCGACCTGCCCATCAAGACGATCATCACGGTGAGCGGCATTCGTAAGGGGAAGCTCCCCCACCCCGTCGAGTTCTACGAGGGGCTGTTCTCGCTGCCGCGCCGCGCCCTGCGCGACCCGATCGGCGTGGCGAAGTCGGTGCAGGCCACGTTCGGCGCGCTGGCCGAGCTGTTCACGCGGCCCGAGATCATGGTGAAGCTGCACCTCGGGGCCGACGACGTGACGTCCGAGTGGGACGCGCTCGACGCCGCCGGCTTCTCGTGCGCGCTGCCCGGCGTCATCCACTACGACGTGCTGCGCGCGGACTCGCGCATGCGCGAGCTCATCGAGACCGAGATGGAGTCTCACCGCATCTCGCGCTTCGTCGACGGCGGCATGGTCGACAACCTGCCCTGCCGCGCCGCCTGGCGCGCCGTGCACCGCGGCCAGATCGGCACGCGCAACGCGTTCATCCTGGCGCTGAACGGGTTCGCGGCGAAGCTCTCGCAGCCGCTGTGGCTGCCCCTGACCCGCCTCGCAGAGGCGAACGTCGGCCCGAACCGGCCCTACGCGCACCTGGTGCACGACTTCTCACGCACGCTGTCGCCGCTGGCGCTGGTGCCGTCGCTGCAAGATCTGTCGGTCGCGCTCGAGCTCGGCCGCACGCAGCTGACGCCCGAGGTGCCGTTCCTGACGCGCATGCTGGCCCCGCTGCCGCGCCTCGACTCTCATCGTTGATCTGCTAAACGCCCGAGGACGATGAGCTCGACGTCGACCAGCGTGTTGCGCGCAGACAAGGTGTGGATGGACGGCCGCCTCGTGAAGTGGGACGACGCCACCATCCACGTCATGACCCACGCGCTGCACTACGGGCTGGGCGTGTTCGAGGGTATTCGCGCCTACGAGACGAAGGACGGGCGCCTCGCGATCTTCCGCCTGCGCGAGCACATCCGCCGGTTCCTCGACTCGGCGCACATCATCCTCTTGAAGATCCCCTACACCGAGCAGGAGCTCTTCGACGCCTGCATCGAGCTGCTGCGCGAGCAGCGCCAGCGCTTCGCCAAGGGCGCCTACCTGAGGCCCATCGCGTTCATGGGCGACGGCGCGATGGGCCTCGGCGCCACCAACCCGACCCGCGTCGCGATCACCGCGTGGGACTGGGGCGCCTACCTCGGCGACAAGGGCATCCGCGAGGGCATCCGCGCGAAGGTGTCGAGCTTCACGCGCATGCACGTGAACGTGAACATGGTGCGCGGGAAGATCACCGGCCAGTACGTGAACTCGATTCTCGCGAAGCGCGAGGCGGTGCTCGCCGGCTACGACGAGGCGATCCTCCTCGACATCTCGGGCTTCGTCGCCGAGGCCAGCGGCGAGAACATCTTCTGCGTCGGGCGCCACCACGTCGTGCGCACCCCGTCGCTGTCGTCGCCGATCCTCGCGGGCATCACGCGCGACACCGTCATCAAGCTCCTGAAGGACATGGGCCGCGAGGTGCAGGAGGTCAGCTTCACCCGCGACGCGCTCTACATCGCCGGCGAGCTGTTCTTCACCGGCACCGCCGCCGAGGTCACGCCGGTGCGCGAGGTCGACAACCGCTCGGTGGGCGACGGCAAGCCGGGGCCGCTCACGAAGGCCGTGCAAGAGACCTATTTCCGGGTCGTGCGCGGGCTGGAGCCGAAGTACCACGAGTGGCTCACCTACGTGTGAAACACGACCGGCGCACGCCCGTACACCGGGCATGCGTCAGAACTCCAGATCTTCGTGCGTCGGTGCCCCCGCTCACCGCGGGGTAGCGCAGCCGGCAGAGCGTCGGGCTCATAACCCGAAGGACGCGGGTTCGAGTCCCGCCCCCGCAACTTCCCTCATCGTCGTCGTGGCCTTCGCCCTGGTGGCGTCTGGCTGCTTCACGCGGCGAATCGCCGAGCGCGCCGGCCGCGCCGGTTGGTTTCAGGTCCGCGAAGATCGCCTCCAGCCCGCGGGCTTCGACTACCCAGGCTGCCCGGTGCTGTTCGGCGACGCCTCGAAGCCCCTCGTCGTGCTCGTGCACGGCATCGGCGGCGAGGGCCCCGAGATGGCGCAGTCGCTGCCGCTCTTGCGCGGGTGGGACACGTTCATGCTGCGCTGGGTGCCGTACGACGACCGCGACGAGGTCGCGCAGCGCCTCGCCGAAGGCGTGACGCGCCTCTCGGGCTGCGCGCCCGGGCGGCAGCTCGTCGTGATCGCGCACAGCGCCGGCGGAGTCGTCGCGAGCCACGCCGCGAGCCGCGTGAAGCTCGGCCCCGGCAGCACGCTCGACGTGTGGACGGTGGCGTCTCCCCTCGCCGGCACCGTGCGGCGCGCCGGCAACCCCGACGGGCGCGCCGAGGCCGTGCTGATGCTCGACCTCGGCTCGCGCATGACCTGGTACCCGGCCGCGGCTTCCGGCGTGAGCGTGAAGCACCTGCGCACGAGCGCTCCCGCGGACCACATCATGAAGCCGGTGGGCGACCTGTTGCCCAATGACCCGAAGATCGGCGTGCCCGGCGCGCCTCAGCTCGAGCTGCCCGAGGGGCTCGACCACGGCGGCGCGCTGGTCTGGGTCGTCGGCGCGCTCACCGACGGGCGCGCAGCGGCGTGGCTCTCGGGCTCGACCGCCGCGCGAGCAGCCGCCTCGCCGTGGCGATGAAGCGGTCGCGCGCGAAGGCGTGGCGCACGATCGGCGGCGGGTAGTCGGCTGTCCCCGCCTCCGGCACCCAGCGGCGCACGTAAGCGCCGGTGGGGTCGAACTTCTCTTGCTGAGCTGATGGCGAGAAGACGCGGAAGTAGGGCTGGGCGTCGAGGCCGCAGCCGAAGCTCCACTGCCAGCCGGCGTCGTTGTTCGCGGCGTCGCCGTCCGAGAGCCACTTCATGAACCACGCCTCACCGCGGCGGAAGTCGATCATCAGGTGCCGCGTCAGAAACGAGGCCGAGATCATGCGCGCGCGGTTGTGCACGAAGCCCTCGGCGAGCAGCTGGCGCTGCGCGGCGTCGACCACCGGGTAGCCGGTCGTGCCGGTCGTCCACGCGTTCCACCCCTTCTCGTCGTCGCGGAACGGAAAGCGCCGCCACGCCTTCCGCAGCGGCTGCTCCAGCGCGTCGGGAAAGTCCCACAGCGTCGAGTGCGCATAGTCGCGCCACACGAGCTCGTTGCGGAAGGCGGGCGACGCCGCCGTCGCCGCCCAGACCTCGCGCACCGAGATCGTCCCGAGCCGCAGGTCGGTCGACAGCCGGCTCGTGGCGTCGAGATCCAGCCGGTCGCGGACCTGCGCGTACCGCGAGACGTCGAACGCCGCGAGGCGGTCGAGCGCCGGCCGGCGCTGCTTGCGGCCCACCGCCGCCAGCGGCCGGCCGATGTGCTCCGAGCGCGCGAAGGCCCGCGAGAACGGCGTGTAGATCGAGTACGGCTGGCCGCTCCCGTTGCGCAAGCTACCGGGCGGCAGCAGCGTCTCGCCCTCGAAGAGCTCCAGCGGCACGAGCTCCCGCAGGCGGCGCTCGAGCTCCCGCTCGGCGGGCTCCACGCGTCGCAGCGCCACCACCCGATCGGCCCTCCACCTCCGGAACAGCTTCGGCACGACCTCGAGCGGGTCGCCGGGCTCCACGGTGATGCGATCGCGCAGCTCAGCGAGCGCCTCACGCAGCCGCCGCGTGTAGTGCGGCCGGCTCTCATCGGCTCGCGACACGTACACGGGCAGCACCTCGCCGGCCTCGGCGGCGTCGCTGAGCGCGGCGTTGTCAGCGAGCCGCAGGTCTTTTCCACGAAACCACACGAGGGTCCTCACGCGCCGCCCTACGAACGTGACGGGCAGCGCGTTTCGATAAAACCGGCGGCCGCGCTGCTCCGGATGCGGGATATTCGCGCGCCCATCGACATGCTCCGACTCATCGTTCTGTGCTCGTTCGCCGCAGCAGGCTGTGCGCGCCTCACCGAGGCCCAGCGGCAGGAAGCGCTGCAGAAGTCGCTGGCCGCCATCGACCCGGACGCCGAGCCGGCGCCGCCCCGTGCCGAGCCCGCGAGCGGCATCCCCGAGCTCAACACCGAGTACTGGCTCGGCGGCAGCGAAGAGGCTGAAGAGAAGCTCATCACCGACTTCGGCAAGCAGATTCAGGAGCTGCAGAAGAAGGCCGCCGCCGAGCGCGGCACCGCGACCTTCCGCGGGTTCCACGCGAAGTCGCACGGCTGCCTTCAGGGCGAGCTGAAGCCCCTCGACAGCCGCCCGCCGCGCTCGCGCTTCGGCATCTTCGCCGACGGCGCCGCGCCGATGCCGGTGTGGGTGCGCTTCTCGAACGGCGTCGGGTGGAAGCAGGCCGACGACGAGCTCGACGCCCGCGGCATGGCGATCAAGGTCATGGGCGTGCCGGGCAAGAAGTACCTCGACGACGAGCAGTCGACGCAGGACTTCCTCATGACGAACAGCCCCGTGCCCGTCGGCAAAGACGCGATCGAGTTCATGGAGTTCGCCGAGGCCAACACGAAGGGCCGCCTCGCCGGCATCTTCTTCCTGCTCGGCCACCCGCGCACCGGCTCGGCGCTCACCAAGACCGGCGCCATCGACAGCGCGCTCACCGCCACCTACTGGAGCGGCGGCCCCGCCCACCTCGGCGCCCACCAGGCCATCAAGTACCTCGCGAAGCCGTGCGACCCGAAGCTCGAGCGCGAGCCGCCGAACGACGGCCCCGACTACCTGCGCGACGATCTCGCCGCGGCCGCGAAGGGCGAGACCTGCATGCGCTTCTACGTGCAGTTCCAGGTCGACGCCGAAGAGACGCCGATCGAGAACGCCTCGATCCGGTGGGACGAGGAGCTCTCGGTGCCCGTGCCGGTCGCCGAGGTCGTGATGCCCGCGCAGGAGCTCGCCGACCCTGCGTTCTGCGACGGCCTCGTGTTCACGCCCTGGCACGCGATCGCCGCGCACAAGCCGATGGGGAATCACAACCGCGCGCGCCGGGTGGTCTACGCCTCGAGCGCCGCGAACCGCGCGCGGGGCGCCGAGCCGACGCCCGCCGCGAAGTGACGTCAGGCTTCTGCAGACGCCCGCGTCGAGCCCCCGTCATGTTCACCTCCCGCCGCCGCTCTGGTTCGAGTCGCTGAGCTCATCAGGGTGGTGAAGTGCGTGCGGACGCACACCGGCTTCGAACACCGGCGGTGGTGAACAGCCACAGAGGTTCGACTCCTCCGCTACCCGCTGCTTCTCCAAGAGGAACACGCGCTCGTCGCCCGAACGGATCGGGCACCGGTCTGCGATGCCGGAGGTTGCAGGTTCGACTCCTGCCGAGCGTACTTTCATGCGGACGTCGTCTATCGGACAGACATCGGGGCGCCACCCCGAAGACGCGGGTTCGACTCCCGCCGCCCGCACTGGGGAGTACGCGCATGGCGCGCAACCGCACTGCTACCGCGGCGGATCGGCGAACCCGGTCGCTGTTCGATTCAGCTGCTCCCCGCAAATCACTGCATCGTCGTCGAGCAGTACGTCTCGCAGCTCGACGGCCGGCTCGCGAACGCCGAGCAGCTCTGCGTCTCTTGATCCTCGATGCACTGGTCGTGCTTCGCAGCGCTGTACGACGACGTCGACCCGCCCGGGCACGCGTTCCGGCTCGAGACCGTGTCGCAGCGCCGCGTCTCGCTCGTCGAGCACTGCTCCTCGTTCTCGAAGCTCACCGTCACCCCGGCGAGCGTGCCGAGCTGCACGCACGCGAAGAGTCGCTTGCAGTACGTCTTCCGCTCGGTGACGCAGCGCTCGTAGACCGGGTCTCCACCGCACGCCGCGAACACCAGCAGCACCGCCATGAGCTTTCGCATGCGAAGAGGAACACCGGCGAGCCCGCGGGTGGATCGCGTCCCCGCGAGCGTTACCGCGCGGTGCTCTCGGACACTTTCGGCAGCACCAGCAGCACCGCCACCTGCGCCCACGCGAGGGCGGCCACCGCGTAGACCACGGTGTTCCCGAAGCCCACCCCGCCCTCGGCGATCGCCGCGACCGCGAACGGCGTGAACGCCGCGGCGAACGCCGCCACGTGGTAGCACAAGCCCGTCCCGCGGGCCCTGAACCAGCCGGGAAAGAGCGTCGCCAGCCACACCGGCGTCACGCCGGCGGGCCCTCCGGCGAACGCCCCCACGAGCACCGCGCCGGCGAGCATCCACTCGCGGCCCGCCCACCCCACCGCGAGCGGAGCGCACAGCGGCGCGAACACGATGCAGCCCGCGATCGCCTTCATCGGGTGGACGCGCGACGCGAGCCAGCCGCAGACCGGCGCTCCGATCAACATGCCCACGTTGAACCCCGCCAGGTGCTTGCCGACGAGCTGCTCGTCGAAGCCGTGCTCCTTCTGCAAGAGCGTCGGCAGAAACGTCGTCAGCGCGAAGTACACGGCGAACCCGAACGCGAGAATGAACGAGGCGTACGCGACGCGGCGGAACAGTGCGGGAGTGCCCCGCGCCTGTGGCGTGGGCGGCGCCGGCTCGCGCTTCGGCTCGCTCACGAAGAAGCGGATGGGCAGCACGATGAGCGCCGGCGCCGCGGCGATCACGAACAGCGCGCGCCAGCCGTAGACCGGCGTCACGACCGCGTAGACCGCGGAGGCGAGCAGGTAGCCGACGGCCCAGCCCGCCTGCAGCACGCCCGAGGCGAAGCCGCGCGACCGGGCAGGCCACTGCTCCATCGCGAGCGTGGCCCCTGCCGTCCACTCGGCGCCCATGCCGAAGCCGAACAGCACGCGCAAGAGCACCACCACCTCGAACGACGGTGCCACCGCCACCAGGCCGTCGCACACCGAGAACCACACGATCGAGATCATGAGCGGCCACTTCCGCCCGAAGCGGTCGGCGGCCCAGCCGGCCACGAACGAGCCGAGCAGCCGTACGAGCAGCGTGAGCGTCACCGAGGCGGCCGTCGACTTGATGGTCACGCCGAACGACGCGGCGATCTTCGGCATCACCAGGAAGAAGATCGAGAAGTCGAACGCGTCGAGCACCCACCCGAACCACGCCGCGCTCAAGCTCGCCCACGCGCCGCGGGTGGGCTTGTCACCGCCGTCCACGAGCCGGGAATGTACTGCTACAGTGCGGCCCGATGCCGACGATGATTGGCAACCCCCGCCCGAAGAAGGGCCGCACGGTCGGCGACGACGCGAGCCAGGAAGAGACGGGCAACTACACGCCCCAGGACCTCGCGCGCGACGGGGGCAACCCGTTCAACCTCGACAACCCGCGCATCCTCGAGATCGCTCCGCCCGAGCCGAAGTCGCTCGAGGAGTGCGGCCTCAAGATCGGGCTGCTCTCGGACATCAGCCTCAAGTACCTCTACTACGCGGGCAGCGCGACCGGCGTCGAGGTCGCCCAGGAGATGTGCCTGCCGTGGTCGGGCGTCGTCGAGCACGTCATCGACTTCGTGGCGACCGAGAAGCTCGTCGACCTCAAAGGTGGGAAGGGCTTCGGGCGGGCCAGCGTCGACTTCGTGCTCACCGAGAAGGGCCGCGAGTACGCGCGCGACGCCCTCACCCGCACGACGTACGTGGGGCCCGCGCCGGTGCCCATCGAGCAGTACAACGCGCTCATTCAGCTGCAGACGCAAGAGAGCCCGGTCATCTCGAAAGAGACGCTGGTGCGCGCGATCTCGCACCTCACGGTGCCGGGCAACCTGGCCGACAAGCTCGGCGCGGCGGTGAACTCGGGCAGATCGCTGTTCCTCTACGGCCCGCCGGGCAACGGCAAGACGTCGCTGGCCGAGGCGATCTCGAACATGTTCGGCGGCGAGGCGTACGTGCCCGCGTGCCTCGAGATCGACGGGCAGATCGTGAAGGTGTTCGACCGGCTGCAGCACACGGCGATTCCGCTCGAGCTGGGGCGCGACACGCAGGGGCGCCGGCAGACGTTCGAGATGGATCACCGCTGGCAGCTGTGCCGCCGGCCGAGCGTGATCGTCGGCGGCGAGCTCACGCTCGAGACGCTCGACCTCATCTACAGCGAGACGGCGCGGTTCTACGAGGCGCCGTTTCAGGTGAAGGCGAACGGCGGCATGCTGCTGATCGACGACTTCGGCCGGCAGAAGGTGCACCCCACCGATCTGCTCAACCGGTGGATCGTGCCGCTCGAGAAGCGCATCGACTTCCTCACGCTGCACACCGGCAAGAAGTTCGAGATCCCCTTCGATCAGCTGATCGTCTTCTCGACGAACCTGGACCCCAAGGAGCTCGTCGACGAGGCCTTCCTCCGCCGCATCAAGTACAAGATCGAGGTCAGCAACCCCGACGAGAAGGCGTACCGCGAGATCTTCCGGCGTGTGTGCGACGCCTCGGGCATCCCCTACGTCGAGCAGGCCGTGACGTACCTCCTCGAGCACTACTACAAGCCGCGCCAGATGGACCTGCGCGCCTGCCACCCCCGCGATCTCGTCTCGCTGGTGCGCGACGCGGCGCGGTACCGCCAGATTCCTCCGTCGCTGTCGCGCGAGCTGATCGATCAGGCGTGCACGGTGTTCCTCGTGGATCTGTGATGACGGCGCCCGGCTCCTTCAAGATCCGCCCCGCGCGGCTCGGTGACGGTGAGCCCGTGAAGACGCTGCTCGCGGAGCTGGGCTTCACGGGCGACTCGGCGACCGTCACGTGGATCGTGCGCCACCCCGAGATGGAGATCCTCGTGGCGGCCGACTCCTTCGACAAGGTGGTCGGCTTCGTCGCGCTCTCGCACCGGCCGAACCTGCGCTGGGCCGGCCGCATCGCGACGATCGACGAGCTCGTCGTCGCCAAGGCGTGGCGCAGGAAGGGCGTCGGCCGCGAGCTGCTCAAGCGCGCGATCGATCGCGCGAAGGTGCTGGGCGTGAAGCGCCTCGAGATTCAGAGCCTCGAGGCCGTCGAAGGCGAAGACGCGAAGCCGTTCTTCGAGAAGTGCGGCCTCAAGCCGGCCGCTCTGGGCGTCTACAAGCTTTGAGTCCTTTGAGTCGGCAGTCGGCAGGTCGGCAGTCAGCAGTCGGCAGATCCGAGGCCGACGTCTGAAGCCCGACTCGCGAGCTGCGAACTGCCGACTGCCTACTTTTCCGCCTCGACCGGCGCGCCGCGCTCGATCATCACGCGCGCGAGCTCTTCGAGGCGCGCGCGCTGCTCGGGCTGCAGCTCGATGAAGCGCACCCCCACGACGCCGGCGCGCGTCCACTGCACGGTGCCCTTGAGCTCGTAGTCCTTCCCGTCGACGACGAGGTGCAGCTGCACCACCTCGCCGACGGCGTGCGGGCGGGAAGAGCGCAGGCACAGCCCTCCGGCCGAGAAGTTCACCGAGAACGTCTTGAACGCCTTCGCGGCGTCTGCGGCACTTCGAAAGCTCACGTCGAAGCGGGCGCCGATGCGGGGGTCGCGACGGCGCTCCGCGTTGCGGAACAAGGTCTGAACCATCTGGGGGCGCTACTGTAGACGAACCGAGAAGCTCCCGCTCGACAGACCTGCGCCGTCGACCCACAGGCTGTAGGTGCCCGCCGCAAGGGTACCCAGGTTCAGCACCGCGCTCTCGCCCAGGTTCGCCGCCGCCGCGCAGCCCAGCGTCGCCGACGCCGCGGTGCTGGCGCACATGCTCGGCCCCTTCACGTAGACCAGCGGCCGGTACAGCGCCCCCGTCATCGGGTCGGGCGTCACCGTCACCTTCACGCTCTGCGACTGCGACAGCGAGAACCTGTACAGCACGTCGCGCGCGTACTCGCCGTTGGCGCCCGAGACGCCGCCGCAGCCGCCGGCGCTGTCGTCGAGCGCCGCCCGCGTGTCGCCCGAGACCGGCACGCCCGGAGACAGCGTCGGAATGAACGTCGACCCGCACCAGTCGTTCTCGGGCGGCTGCACCGGCGGCGAGGTCACCACGCGCAAGGTGAACGCGCCTTGCGTCGCTCCGTCGCCCTCGACCCACAGCGAGTACCGGCCGGGCTCGACCTCGGGCAGGTTCAGCACCGTGCGGTTCGTGTGCTGGGGGTCTCCCCAGGCGCAGTCGAGGTTGTCGAGCAGGCCGTTGCTCGCGCACTTCATCGGCGGCCGCAGCGAGAACACCGGCAAGAGCGCGCTGCCGGCGGGCGCCTGGACGTCGATCGCCAGCGCCTGCTTCACCGGCACGTCGATCGAGTACACGACGTCGGGCGAGAACGCGCCGAGCGGCTCGGTGCACCACAGCGAGGCGTCGTCGCCCGCCGAGACCGTCGTGCCGGTCGCGGTCACCACGCCGCTCGCGAGCGCCAGCGGCGGCGCTGCCGTGCACACGTCGTTCTGCGGCGGAGGCGGAGCGGCCTGCAGATCGATCGTCAGCTCGAACGCCCCCGCGGTGCCCTGCAGGCCGTCGACCCAGAGGAAGTACAGACCGGCGGGCAGCGACGGCAGCGTCAGCGCGGCGGCCGAGCCGGCGGCCGAGGCTCCCGCGCCGCAGCCCAGCAGGTCGCCCGGGTCCTGGCTCTCGCACTGGCCGGGCCGGCGCACGTACACGAGCGGCCGCAGCGTCGAGCCCTGCTGCGGCTGCACGCGCGCCGCCACCCGCCGCGGCCCCGACAGCTCGAGGCGATAGACGAGGTCGGGCCCGTCGCCTCCGCAGCCGCGCGCGTCGTCGGTCGCGGCGGCGGTGTCGCCCTGCACCGTCACGGTGCCGATGCCGTTCATCGGAGCCGGCAGCGTCGCGGCGCCCGCGCACGTGTCGTTCGGCGGAGGCGGCACGGTGTCGAGCAGCGTCACGGTGAAGCGGTAGGGCCCCGCCATCGACGCGGGCGCGGTGCCGGAGCCGTCGACGAAGAGGTGGTAGCGCCCGGCCGGCAGGCGCGGCAGGTCGAGCGTCGTGCGCGTCCCGGGCGACGCGATCGCGCACGACAGCTGCCCGTACGGCGTCGCGTCGGTGCACGTCGCTCCGCGCACGTACACCGCCGGAGCGAACTCTTGCGACAGCGGCTCGACCTCGACGGACACCCGCTGCGGCTGCTCGAGCTCGAACGCGTACACGTTGTCGGGGGCGCCGCCGCCGCCGCACAGCCCGCGCGCGTCGTCGGTGGCACCGCGCGTGTCCGAGACGCCCTGCGCGCGGCCTCCCGAGAACAAGAGCTCGATGGGCGAGCTGCAGCTGCCGGCGTTCGTGTCCGAGAGCGCCAGCGTGAGCTTGAACGCGCCCGCGGTGCCGCCCTCACCGTCGAGCCAGAGGTACCAGGTGCCCGGCTGCACGTCTGCGGTGAGCGTGGCGCCGAGGTTGTTGGCGCCGCCGTACGCGCACGCGTTGTTGTCGGCGGCCGCGAGGCTGGCGCAGACCTTGCGCAGGCCGAGCACCGGCATCAGCGCGCTGCCCGGCATGGCGACCGCGGTCGCCGTGATGCGCTTCGGGCGATCGACCTGGAACGTGTAGACGAGATCGTTGCCGAGGCTGCCCGGGAGGGCGCACGCGAGCGTGGTGTCGTCACCCGCGCGCGTGGTGTCGCCGAACACCTCGAGCGGCGCGCTGCCGAGGAGCAGCGGCTGGGCGGTGGTGCAGCTGTCGGGCTGCAGCGCACAGGTGTGCAGGGCCTGGTCGCAGACGCCGGCGGCGCAGTGCGCGTCTTCGAGGCAGGCGACGCAGCGCTTCTCGCCGGCGAGGCAGTGGCCGACCGGCGCGCTGCACTGCAGGTCTGTCGTGCAGCCGGGGTCGCCGGCGTCGGGCGGGTCGATACACCCGAACGGCTTCTTGCACTCGCCGCCGTCGGGCGGAGGAACGCAAGCGCATGCCAGACAGGCGAGTAACGAGGTGATGCGGCGGAAGGTCAGATCGGTTCTCGAATTCGAGGCGGCCCGAACGAAAAACAGTCTACCCTAGGCCAGGGCCGCCGCACGATTGCAAGAGGGTAGACCTACATGTGGAGATGCTCGCTCCTGGCCGTCGCCGTTCTGACCGCGTGTCCCCCCTCGACCCTGCCCAGAGACGGCGGTGCGGGCGGAGGCGCCATGGCCGGCGGCGGCGGCAACGCCGGCGGCGCGGCCGGCGGGTTCGTGCGCGATGATCTGTGCGACTTCGCCGGCCCGCGCGGCTGCGACGCGGGCGAGACGTGCACGCTCACGGTCTTCGCCGACGCCGGCGTCGGCACGCGGTGCCTGGCGGGCGCGTGCGACCTCGTCGACCAGAACTGCGACGCGGGGCAGAAGTGCGCGTTCCTCGACGGCGGGCGGCAGTGCGTGCCCGACGGCACGCTGATGGAGGGCGCGACCTGCGCGAACCAGCCGGCCTCGTGCGCGAAGGGGCTCGCCTGCACGCTGGTCGGCTACGACGGTGGCTCGGCCTGCGCGCGCTTCTGCCGGCTCGACATCGACTGCGGCGCGCCCCAGCGCTGCTACGTGACGCTCGTGCTCCCCGAGACGATGGAGCGCCCGCTCGTCTGCGCCGACCCGCCGCTGGTGTGCGACCCGCTGACCCAGAACTGCCCGCACCCGTCGGAGGCCTGCTACCCCGGCATGGGCGGCCCCGGCTGCTACCCTGCAGGCGTTCGCACGGTCGACATCGGGTGCACGTACTCGAACGACTGCGCGCGCGGGCTCGCGTGCACCGGCGGCGGCGGCACGACGGCCTGCAAGGCGCTGTGCTCGTTCGACGGGGGCACTCTGCCGTGCGACGCGGGCGTGTGCACGCGGCTGAACAGCTCGCAGACGGTCGGGGTGTGCCTGTGATGGAGGTCGAGCTTCAGGGGTTCGGAGGCTTCGAGGGCGTCGAGCTGCTCCAGAAGCTGCACCTGTTCAAGAAGCTCACCTTCGAAGAGACGTCGCAGCTGGGCAGCATCATCGAGTACGTCGACGTGCCGCCGGAGACGGTGGTCATCGAGCAGAACGCGCTCGGCAACGCGCTGTACGTGATCGCGAAGGGGCAGGTGAAGGTGACGCGCGACACCGACGGCGACGGCCAGCACTCGGGCACGGAAGAGATTCTGCGGCTCGCCGACGGAGAGCTGTTCGGCGAGATGTCGCTGATCGACGATCTGTTGACCTCGGCGCGCATCACGACGGTGACGCCGTGCCGGCTGCTCAAGATGCCGCGCGACAAGTTCGAAGCGCTGCTGGCCGCCGACGACAAGCTCGCGGTGAAGGTCTACCGCTCGTTCTGCCGGACGCTGTCCGACCGCCTGCGCCGTACCACCGCACTCCTGGTGAAGTGATGGAACAAGCCACGTTCAACCAATTTCTCGCCGCGGCCGTGAAGAACGGGGCGTCGGACGTCCACTTCAAGGTCGGCTCGGCGCCCGCGCTGCGCGTGAACGGGCAGCTCTTGCCCGTGAAGGTGCCGGCGCTGCAGCCGGAGGACACGCTGCGCATCGCGGGGCACGTGCTGAAATCGAACCGGTGGAAGGGGCTGCTCGAAGAGGTGATGGACGTCGACACCTCGTACGCGCTCGAGGGCGTGGGGCGCTTCCGCGTGAACCTGCACCGCGCGAAGGGGCACGTGGGCGCGATCATGCGCTCGATTCCGTTCAACGTGCCCGACTTCGAGAAGCTGGGCCTGCCGAAGGTGCTCGAGAAGATCTCGCAGGAAGACCGCGGGCTGATCCTCGTCACCGGCGTCACCGGCTCGGGCAAGTCGAGCACGCTGGCGGCGATCGTGAACTACATCAACCAGCACTACCGGAAGCACGTGCTGACGATCGAGGACCCGATCGAGTTCCTGCACGAGGACCGGTTCTCGCGGGTGACGCAGCGCGAGATCGGGCCCGACACGCCGGACTTCGGCAAGGCGCTGCGCGCGGCGCTGCGGCAGGACCCCGACGTCATCCTGGTCGGCGAGATGCGCGACAGCGAGACGATCGAGACGGCGCTGCGCGCGGCCGAGACGGGCCACCTGGTCTTGTCGACGGTGCACACGACCGACTGCTACCGGACGATCGGGCGCATCATCTCGGTGTTCCCGGCCGAGGCACAGGCGAGCGTGCGGAACCGGCTGGCCGAGAACCTCAAAGGCACGGTGTCGCAGCGGCTCTTGCCGCACGCGTCGGGCAAGGGCCGCGTGGTGGCCGCCGAGATCATGGTGTCGACGCTGTCGGTCGTGGAGTTCATCAAGGACCCCGAGCGCACCCACGAGATCAAGGACTACCTCGAGAAGAACCACGACCTGCTCGGCACGCAGAGCTTCGACATGCACCTCGCGCGGCTCTTGCGCGAGAAGAAGGTGACGCACGAGGTGGCGCTGGAGGCGGCGACGAACCGCAGCGACTTCGAGCGGGCGCTGTCGTTCGAGTGAGGTGGTCGTGACGACGATCCGCGTGACCGTGCACCTGGACAAGGACCTGCTGGAACGGGCGCAGCGCGCGCGCCCACAGCTGACGAAGACGGCGGTCATCGAAGCAGGACTTCGGGAGCTGCTCGCGAGGGATGCGGCGGAAAAGCTCATCGCCCTCGGGGGCACCGCGCGGGGCGCCCGAATGCCCCGGCGGCGTCGCGGGCGCGCGCTCAGGTGATCCTCGTCGACAGCAGCGTGTGGGTGCGCCATTTCCGCGTCGCAAACCTGACTCTGGTACGGAGCATGCGCGAACGGCGCGCAGTGACGTGCGACGTCGTGCTTGGTGAATTGGCGCTCGGCGCCGGCATCCCCCGTGAGGCGGAGCTCCCGCTGGCGCGGCTTCCCCACGTGCCGAGCGCGTCGGCGGCCGAGACGTTGCAATTCATCCGGCGGCACGGAGCGGCATTCCGCGCGACAGGCGTCGGCTGGGCGGATGCCCAGATCATCGTGACCGCGGCGCAGGTCGGTGCCCGCCTGCACAGCGTCGACGGTCCACAAAGGAAGGTGTGGCGCGCGCTCGGCTTCAGGCTCGCTGACTGACCCGCCGGCGGCGGATCACCACGTAGGCCAGCAGCGCCAGCCCCACCGCGAGCACGCTGCCCTCGCCCGACGAGCCGCACGCGCAGCCCCCGACGGGAGGCGCCCCGCCGCCCGTGCCGCCGTTTCCACCGCCGGTGCCGCCGCTGCCGGCGGCGCCCGAGCCGCCCGCGTTCGGCGGGAACGGCACGTCGACGATCACGCTGCTCGACCGCGTCGCGTTGCCCGCGAGGTCCGTCGCAACCGCGATCAGCGGCTGCTTCCCACCCGGCAGCCCCGCGACCGGCTGGTATGTCGCACGCCACGGCGATGCCGTGGCCGTGAGCGCGGGGATCGGGATGTCGGCGATCCAGAACTCGACCTTCGCGATGCCCGTCGGGTTCGGCGCCGGGTCGGTGGCGATCGCCTCGAACGTGAGCCCGGCCGTCAGCGGCGTGTTGTTCTCCGGCTCGACCAGGGCGACCGTGGGGAACGTCGTGTCGGTCGTCGCCGGCAGGTTCACCGTGCCGACCGTCACCGTCGACGACGTCACGATGCCCATCGAGCGCGCCCCGACGGTGAACGGCCCGCCGCTGTTCGCCTGCGCCCGGAACACGTTGCTCGTGCAGTTCGTGACACAGCTGGTGCCGAACACGCCGCCGCCCATGCCGACGACCTCGTAGCGGATGTCGGGCTGCGGCATGATCGGCGCCTCGAACTGATCGACCGCGACCGCGTTGAACGTCTGCGTCGCGTTCGTCGCCAGCTTCACCGCGTACGGCGTCAGCTTGATCGCCGTCAGCATCGTGTTCACGGTGATCGAGAACGACGACGTCACCGTCTGGTTCAAGCTGTCGCGCACCGTGACCGTGACCATGTACGTGCCGCCCCGCGAGAACGACATGCGCGACGTCGACGCCGCGTTGTTCGCGTTGGGCGAGAAGCCGACGGCGCCGGGGCCGGTCGCGCTCCAGGTGTAGACGAGCGTGCCCGCCGGGCCGTCGTCGGCCGCCATGACGCTGACGTCGGTCGACTTGCCCGACAGCGGGTTCACCATCGCAGCCGCCGGCGTCGTGATCATCGGCATCAGCGCTCCGGAGCCCGGCATGATGTCGACCGTCCGGGTCGCGTTCGCCGAGCGGTCGCCGCTGGTGGCGCCGTTGCCGTTGACCGCGTTGCCGGTCGCATAGATCACCATCGGCCCGGCGGTCGGGGGCGCGCTCAGCGTGAAGGTGAACGTCTCGCCGCTCGGCCGGGGGTTCGCCTGGTACAGCTCGCGGAACGCGAGGCCGAGGTTGTTGCTCGTCGGATTGAGCGACGCGAGCGTGTTGTTCGACGCCAGCGCGATGTTCACGCCGACGCTGGAGCCGCCGTTGACGACGACGGTGTACGTGCCGGTGCCGCCCGCAGGCAGCGTCGCCGGGCCGTTGATCGTCACCGTCGGCGCGCCGCCGCCCGTGTGGCAGTCGTTGCACGAGCCGGTGCCGGGCGCTCCGGAGTAGCCGATCGCGCCGGAGGCGTTGGCGAGAGCGAGAGAGGACAGCGTCAACGCGGCGAGAAGAACCGGGCGGAGCATGGCCGGGTAGTCTGCAAGCGCACCGAGGCGCTTTCAATTGTGAACGACAGTGGGCAGGTCACTTCACCTCTGAGACGTCCCACTCGATCGTCTTCATCAGCTCTTTCCGCCGCTTCTTCACGTCCTCGTCGAGGTAATCGAGCGAGGCGTCGAGCTTGTCGATGAGCCGGAAGGGCTTCCGCCGCGAGCCTTTCAGCGACAGGAGCGCGTGCGTGAGCCAGGGGAAGACGGCGGTCACGTCGGTGTGCACGTAGACGCTACCGGTCTCGACCGCGTCGACCGAGACCTTGCCCCAGGTGTGGCCCTCGCCGGCGGGGCAGCTCGAGAGCGCCCCGTTGTCGACGGGGTCGACGCAGAACTGCACGTCGATGTCGAAGCCCTGGGTCGGCACGCTCAGGATCTGATCGAGCAGCGGCTCGCCCTGCAGCGTGTAGTTCTTCGGCACCCCGCCCCCGAGGATCCAGATGGCGAGGCGCTTCGAGTAGTGGTGCCGGCAGTAGTGCTGCACGGCGGCCATCGCGTAGACGTCTTCGTTGATGTCGATCTCGAGCTTGAACTCGTCGCCGAGCAGGCGGCGCAGCTTCACGATGTTGAGGAAGATCGACCCGTCCTGCACGGCGCCCACGAAGATGGGCACCCCGTGTCGGTAGCAGGTCGAGAGCAGCGACGGCTGCTTCACGCCGAGCTTCTTCTCGATCGCGTCGATGTCGCGGCCGAGCAGCCAGTGCAGCTCGGGCGTCGTCATCTTCCGCTGGTACTCGCTCTTGCGCATCAGGGCCGAGAAGAGGCGGTCGGTGTCGAGCAGGGCCTCTTCCCAGAAGCCGAGATCGTAGATGCGGATGATGCGGGCGAGCCGGTACTGGAGGTCGCCGGCGTTCGGGTTCACCTCGCGAATGGCGTGCCCGATGATGCGGTGGGCGTCGTGGTACAGGTTCGCGCCGGTGGTGGTGATGCACGAGATGACGCCGGCCTCGACGAGGGGAATCAGGCAGCTCTGGTGCAGGCCGGCGGGCGTCATCGCGCCCGAGAGCGTGAGGAAGACCGCGGCGTTCTCGTCGAGGCTGCGGCGCATCAGCTCGAAAGCGGTGCGCTCTTGCCGGCCGACGTAGGCGCCGAAGGCGTGCTCGAGGAGGTCGACGGCAGACTCCCTGCCGGTGATGGGCTTGGGGGCGACGCGGCGTGCTCCCGAGTACCCCTGTCGAAGTTTTTCCTGGGTCTTTGTGGCCATGGGGGGTCCGGGGGTATACCTCGCCCGATTCGGCCGCCTTTGAAAGAAAGCAAGAACGTGAACTTCGCCCGCTTCGCCATCGCAGTCCGCCTCGCCTTCGGAGTCCTGGCCCTCGCCGCCGCCGGTTGCAAGTGCGGCACCGGCACCACGAACAGCAAGCCCGACTACGTGGCGCTGCCCACGGCGCTGCAGTTCTCGGCGTGCCCGACGAAAGACGAGAACAACCAGCCGGTCGCCGACGGCGGCGTCGTCGCCGACGAGAAGAAGGTCACGATCGAGAACCGCGGCAACGCTCCGGGCGACTTCGTGGCGACGTTCTCGGGAGCCGACATGGCGCGCTTCTTCCTCGACCCCGATCGCACGCCCACGGAGATCACCGCGGGCGGCACGGTCGAGCTGCCGGTGAAGTTCAGCCCCGAGAAGTCGGGCGACGCGCGCGCGACGCTGACCATCGACGACGGCGACATGGAGACGCCGACCATCACGGTCGACCTCGTCGGCACGGGCAAGAACCTGCCGGCGCAGCCGACGCTCGAGGTCTCGGTCGAGAACTACGCGCAGCCCGGCATGTACGACCTCTGCGTGCCCGGAGTGCTCTGCCGCCAGGGCTTCCCCGACACGCTGCTGAAAGACTCGTCGACCCTGCGCATCAAGCTGAAGAACCTGGGCTGCCCGACGCTGCGCATCACCGAGCTGAGCCTCGAGTGGCCGATGGCGGGCGGGGAGCAGATGGCGTTCTTCCTCGACCAGCCGTCGAGCGTTCCGTCGCCGCAGAACCCGATCGAGATGTCGATCGCCGACGGCACGGACGAGAAGATCCTCGTCGTGCGGTTCTCGCCCGAGGCCGTGCCGCTGATGGACACGCAGCGCTTCGGCACGCTGACCATCAAGAGCAACGACTTCCAGACGCCGCAGTACACGATCTCGCTCGAGGGCCAGGGCGTGATCCCCGCGCTCGGCCCGATTCCGAGCTTCTGCAACTTCAACGACCCGAATGACCCGTGCAAGCGGTCACCAGGCGTGAAGGAGGCAAACAAGGCCGAGTTCACGCTGATCAACGACGGCAGCTCGATGCTGAAGATCGACTCGGCGATCTTCAAGAGCTCTGGAAACGGCACGATGAGCACGGGCGGGCGCTTCAGCATCATGACGCCCATCGACAACACGATGCTGGCGCCGGGCGCGAGCACGATCCTCACCGTGCTGCACAACGACCAGCCGCTGTTCGTGATCGATCAGATCACGGTGTCGGCATCGGTGCCCGGCATGGCCGCGGGCTCGCTCGGCAAGGTGTTCCTCACCGTCGCGGGCGGCACCGAGCCGTGCCTCGAGACGACCCCGGCGGACACGCTGAGCTTCCAGGACCCGACGGCCGAGCTGACGACGAAGACGATCACCGTCAAGGCGCTCGCGATGAACCCCAGCACGATGAGGCCGTGCGGTAACCTGATCGTCGACGCCGTCGAGATCCCCGCGAACCCGTTCTTCTCGCTGGTGGATCCCATGCTCATGCCCGGCCAGACCATCATGGCGGGGCAGCAGGCCGACATCACGGTGCAGTACAAGAAGCCGATCACCGGCGGCCGCCAGGCGGGCGAGATCATCATCAAGACCAACGACCTCGACTTCGGCGCGCCAGCGTTCAAGAAGCTGCTGCTCGAGTCCGAGTCGCCGCTCAACGAGCTGCCGCGCTGCGAGCTGAGGGTCTGCGACGCCCGCATGATGGACTGCTCGATGGGCGCCGATCAGTCGCTGATGGTGCGGCTCTCGATGCTGCCGACGCCGAAGAACATCACGCTGTACGGCGGCAACAGCTACGACCCGCCGGCGACGAGCGGCGGCATCGCAAGCTACAAGTTCGCGTACACCGCTCCAAACCCGAACGGCGCGCACTCGCTCACCGGCGGCAACGGCCAGACCTACTACCCCCAGAACTACCAGACGCTCACGCTCGACCCGTCGCTGACCGGCCAGTACCGCGCGTACCTGCGCGTGAAGGACGCGAGCGGGCAGGAGTCCGCGATGCAGTGCCAGGTGAACATCAACGTCTACCAGTAACGCTCAGTGCCGAGCTGAACCGCCGAGCTGGACGAGCTCGGCGGCCGGGGCGGCCGTCTTCGACAGCCCGCGCATCGCGAGGCGATCGAGCTTCGCGTGGCGGAAGACCTCGAGCATGCGCTGCTGCCCCAGCTGCCAGACCTCGGTCATGGTGCAGTCGGTGCCGAAGTTGCACGCGTTGGAGTGCTGGGAGCAGAGGTTCACCTGCACCTTGCCCTCCATCGCCTCGATGACGTCGAGGAAGCTGATCTCGGAAGCCGCGCGGGCGAGCGCGTAGCCGCCCTGGGCTCCGCGCGTCGAGGTCGCCAGCTTCTCTTTCACGAGCTTCTTGAGGATCTTGGCCATGAACTCGCTGGGAACGTTCATGCGCTCGGCGATCTCGCGGAACGGCACGAGCGCCCCTGCCGGCTGGGCGGCGAGGTACAGCATCGCGCGCAGGCCGTACTCGATCTTCCGGGAGATCTGCAGGGGGTGAGACATCGCTGAGAAGGTTTAACGTGCCTGACAGTTGATGCCAAGGCGGCGAGTCCGTGTCTGACGTTCCAATGTGAACGTGCGCCTCCGGTCGCGCCCGCCACGACGACTCAATAGGTGATGATGACGGTGCCGTTGCCGGCGCGGACCGCGGAGGCGTTGAGCTGCGCGGTGCCGTTGTTGATCGAGCCGCCGCCGCCGCCGGCGCAGCCGTCGTTGAAGTTGCCGCCGCTGCCGCCACCTCCGCTGTAGCCGCCGCCGCCGCCGGAGCCGGCGCAACAGAGCGTGGAGCCACCGCCGCCACCGCCGTACCCACCGCCCGGCGTGCCGCCATCGCTTCCGGCGGGATAGCCGCCTCCACCGCTGGTCGACGAGTTGACCGCCGTGCCGCTGCTCACGAAGCCGCCGCCGCCGCCGCCATAGCCGGCCGTGGCGCCGCTGCCGTTGGTGCCGCCGGCGGTTGGCATGGCCATGTAGGTCGGGTGCACCGCGCAGATGCCGGCGCCGCCGCTGGTCGTGACGACGCCGCCCCCGCCAACAACCGGACCCAGGTAATTGCAGTGGAAGCCGCCGCCGCCGCCACCCGCGATCACGAGAGGGGTGCCGCTGCGCACCACGTACGTGCCGCCGCCGCCCGCGGCGGCGCAGCGCTGGCTGCCGCCCATGCCGCCGACGCGGATCGTGAGCACCTGGCCGCCGGTGACGGCGAAGGTGCCGCGGGTGCGCGCGCCGAGACCGCCGCTGACGTTCTGGCCGGTGGTCTCACCGGTCGCGGTTCCGCCCTGCGCGCCGTAGGCGTCGATGGTCACCGAGGTGGCGCACGCCGGCACCGTGAACGTCTGCTGCCCGCCGGTGTAGGTGAACGTCGCGGAACCGGAGCAGCCGCTGAAGCTCGCCGTCACCGAGGTCGCCGCGGTGAGCGTGACGACGCACGTGCCGGTGCCGCTGCAGCCTCCGCCGGACCAGCCGGTGAACGTCGAACCGCCGGCGGGAGCCGCGGTGAGCGTGACGGTGGTGCCGTGGTTGTAGACCTCGACGCAGTCGGTCCCACAGTTGATGCCGCTCGGAGAAGACGTGACGGTGCCGGCGCCGGTGCCGGCCCGCGTCACCGTGAGGGCGTAGGTGTTCAACGTGAAGGTTGCACTGACCGAGGTCGCTGCGGTCATCGTGACCACACACGCGCCGGTGCCGCTGCAGCCGCCGCCGCTCCAGCCGGTGAACGTCGAGCCGCTCGCCGGGGCGGCGGTGAGCGTCACCACGGTCGAGGCGTCGTAGACCTCGGCGCAGTCGGCGCCGCAGATGATGCCCGCCGGGGACGACGTCACCGTTCCGGTGCCGGTGCCGGCGCGGGTCACGGTGAGGACGATCGGCTCGAAGGTCGCGGTCACCGTGCGAGCGGCGTCGACGGTGATGACGCACGTGCCGGTGCCGCTGCAGCCTGCACCGCTCCAGCCGGCGAAGTACGACTGAGTGCCCGGCGTGGCGACGAGCGTGACCACCGTGCCGAAGTCGTAGACCTCGCTGCAGTCGGCGCCACAGACGATGCCGCTGGGCATCGAGACGACGGTGCCGGTGCCCGCACCGGCGAGCGTCACCGCCACGGGGTGCCGCTCGAGCGTGAACGTCGCCGTCACCGTGTCGGCCTGGCTGACCGCAATGTTGCAGGCCCCGGTCCCGGTGCACGCACCGCTCCAGCCGGCGAACACCGAGCCGACGGCGGGCACCGCGGTGAGCGTCAGGCTGGTGCCGACGAGAAACGGCTCGCTGCAGTCGCTGCCGCAGGTGATGCCCGCGGGGGACGACGTGACCACGCCCCCGCCGTTGCCGGCGCGCACCACGGTGATCGGGTGGAGGTCGAGATCGAAGGTCGCGGTGACGGTGGTGATACCCGACACGGTCACGGTGCAGCTGCCGGTGCCGGTGCAGCCACCGCCCGTCCAGCCGGTGAACCGCGAGGTCGACCCGGGCACAGGCACGAGCTGCACCATCGTGCCGAACGGCCAGCTCTCGGAGCAGTCGGAGCCACAGTTGATGCCGATCGGCGCCGACGCGACGGTGCCGGTGCCGGTGCCGTTCTTCGCGACGGTCAGAACGTACGACTCGAGCGTGAACGTCGCGGTGATGGTGGTGGCCGCCGCGATCGAGACCACGCAGGGGCCGGTGCCGGTGCAGCTGCCGCCTGACCAACCGGCGAACGACGAGCCCGCGCCCGGCACCGCGGTGAGGGCGACGGTGGTGCCCGAATCGAACGCCTCGGTGCAGTCGGTGCCGCAGTCGATGCCGGCCGGCGACGAGCTCACCGTGCCGGTGCCGGAGCCCGCGCGGGAGATCGTGAGCGGGAACTGCGCCACGAAGGTCGCCGAGACCGCGGTCGCGGCGGTGATGGTGGTGATGCAGGTGCCGGTGCCCGTGCACCCGCCGCCGGACCAGCCGCGGAACACCGACCCCGCCGCAGCGGCCGCCGTCAGCGTCACCTGGCTGCCGCTGTCGAACGACGCGCTGCAGACCGAGCCGCAGTTGATCCCCGCGGGGCTCGAGGTCACCGTGCCGCTGCCGCTGCCGTTCGGCACCACCGTCAGCGGGAACTGCGGGAGCGCGAAGGTCGCTGTCACCATCACCGCGGCGTTGATGGTGACCGTGCAGGGGCCGGTGCCGGTGCAGCCCATGCTCCAGCCGGTGAACGTGGAGCCGCCCATCGCCGTCGCGGTGAGCGTCACCATCGTGCCGCTGGCGTAGAGCTCGTCGCAGTCGGTGCCGCAGTCGATGCCGGGGGGGCTCGAGCTGACCGTGCCGCTGCCGCTGCCGGCGCGCGTGACGACGAGGGTGTGCTCGAGCGCGAACGCCGCGGTCACCGTGACCGAGCTCGCCAGCGTGAGCACGCAGTCGCCCGTGCCGGTGCAGCCGGCGCCCGTCCAGCCGAGGAAGCGGGCCCCGGGGCCAGCCACCGCCGTGAGGGTGACCTGCTGGTTCGCGGCGAAGGTCTCGGTGCAGTCGGTGCCGCAGTCGATGCCTGCCGGCGTCGAGGTCACCACGCCCGAGCCGTTGCCGGCCTTGGAGACCGTCAAGGTGACGCCGGAGCTCCCGCCACCCGAGCCGCCCGCACCTGCGTTGCCGCCGCCTGAGCCGCCCGCACCTGCGTTGCCGCCGCCTGAGCCGCCTGAGCCGCCGCCGCCGCCGCCGGGGTCGCCGCCGCCGTTGCCCCCGGAGACGCCGCCGCTTCCTCCGGCATGGGTCCCGCCCGCGCTGCCGCCATCGGGGAGCATGCCGGCTTGCCCACAGCTGACCGCGACAGCGAGGGCGGCGATGCCGACGAACCGCAGGGGGGTTGGGCGCATGGGACCGCGAGTATCGAGCAGTCTCGGGCGCCGCGTACGAAAAGGTCTCGGCGCAGCTCTCGCGCCCACACCCGCGCACCTCTGCCCGCTGGGGGGCTCGGCACTGCAGCCCCTGAAGCTGCTCAAACACCTTGGACAACGGCCTGGGCGCACGTCAGCTAGTCTTCAGCAGGGCGATGATCGATCTGCACTCCCACACGACTGCGAGCGACGGCGAGCACCCGCCGCCGGAGCTCATGCGCCTCGCGCACGCCGCGAAGGTGACGACGCTCGCGGTGACGGATCACGACACCGTCGCGGGGCTCGCCGCGTGCCGCGCCGCCGCCGGCGAGCTCGGCATGACGCTCGTGAACGGCATCGAGATCACCGCGTTCTTGAACCGGCGCGAGGTGCACGTGCTCGGGCACTTCGTCGACCCTGGCGAGGCCCGGCTCGCGAGCTTCGCCGCGAAGCTGAAGCTCGAGCGCGAGACCCGCATGGTGAAGATGGTCGAGAAGATGAAGTCGCTCGGCTTCCCCGTGACCATGGAGCAGGTCCGCGCCCTCGCCGGCGACACCCACTTCGCGCGGCCGCACCTCGCCCGCGTGCTCGTCGAGCTGGGCTACTGCACCTCGACGAAGGAGGCGTTCGACCGCTTCCTCGCCGATGGGCGGCCGGCGGCCGTGCCGCGGTACGAGCTCGCCGCCGCCGATGCCGTCGCGATCATTCGCGGGGCCGGCGGCGCCGCCACCCTCGCGCACCCCGGCGTCTCGAAGATCCAGGCGCACGACCTCGGGGCGCTCAAGGCCGCCGGGCTCGTCGGCGTCGAGGTCGAGCACTCGGATCATCCTCCGTCGCTGCGCGAGAAGCTGCGGAAGATCGCCGCCGACCTCGACCTCGTGCCGACCTCCGGCAGCGACTTTCATGGGGTGAAGGTCGCTCCGAACCGGCACCTCGGCACCGAGTCGATGCGGGTGGAAGATCTCGAGCGCCTGCAGGCTCGCGCCGGCTGACGCCCTACTTCCACAGGTTCTTGTCGACGGTGACTCTGCGCACCTGCGTGTCCACCTCGACCGAGTGCGACGACTGAGCGTTCACGCCCCCGACCGACACCGCCTTCACGTCGAGCGCCTGCTTCCCCTCATCCAGCTTCACCGTCGTCGTGAACCGCCCCGTGGCGTCGGTCTCCACCATGCGCCCGCCGATCTCCACGCGCGCCCCCGGCTCCGTCTGCCCCACCACGGTCAGCTTCGTCTTGTTCGTCAGCGACACCGCCGGCAGCGAGACCTTGAGCAGCAGCGACGACGGCACCGCGATCGGGTCCGTCGGAGCCTGCCCCGGCAGCACCACCGACCTCTGCCCCGCCCGCACGATCACCACCCGCCCCTTGCCTTCCAGCTCCGTCTCGCCTTCTTCGGTGGCGACGGCGACCGTGCCCTCGCCGTTGCTCGCGATGCTGAACGCGCCGCCGCCCGACCGGGCCGCCGCGTCGCCCTTCTTCGCCTTCACCTCGAACGTGTGCTTGTTCCCCTTCCGCACCGTCGCGTGCGCCATGCCGCTGCCCAGCAACAGCCGCGAGATCGACTCCGACAGCTCGCCGACCTCGACCTCGGTGCCGGGCTCCATCTTCACCTCCCAGTACTCGCCGCCCACGATCACCGCGTACGCGCCGTCTTGCGTCCGCACCCCGTCCGACGGCTTCAGCACGTCGCCCGCCTTCGCCGGCTTCCACGTTCCGTCCGGGCTCTTCACCTCGACCGTGCCCGACAGCTGCGAGAGCCGCAGCTCCTGCGGCTTCGGCGCCGCCACCTGCGCCGGCCGCACGTTCGCCGGCCTCGGAGGAGGCGGCGGCTCCGAGAGAAACATGAAGTACGTCGCCGTCGCCCCGAACAGGATGATGCCGGAGAGCCCCAGGAAGAACGGGCCCCGGCTGCGGCGGCGAGCTGCGGTACTCAAGACGGCCGCGAGCTTACAACGGGCTACCTCACGATCCCCACTCCCTGACCGCCCACGTCGAGCCGGTTCCCCGTCGCCTGAAGCTGCCGTTCTTTCTGACGCTTCACGTCGAACGGAGGCAGCCGCACCGTGAACGTCGCACCCTGCCCCGGCGCGCTCACCACGTCGATGCGCCCCTCGTGCTCCTTCACCATGCGATACGCCACCGACAGCCCCAGGCCGATGTTCGACCACACGTCCTTCGTCGTGAAGAACGGGTCGAAGATGCGGCTCAGGTTCTCTTTGGCGATGCCCTTGCCGGTGTCCTGCACCTCGAGCTCCACCCCGGCGGGCGTCGTCCGCGTCCGCACCACGACGAGCTTCTTCGGGCTCTTGGCCACCGCGGTGCGCGCGTTCGACAGCAGCGCCGACAGCACCTGCGACAGCTGCTCGGGGTCGCCCAGGACCTGCAGCGGCCCCTTCGTCAGCTCGTCCCTCACCTGCACGTTGCCTTCGGCGAACCGCACCTGCTCGAAGTCGAGCGTGCTGCGCACCACCGCGTTCAGGTCGGTGCTCCGCAGCGTTCCTTCGGCCTGCGACTGCGAGAAGCGCAGCAGGTTCTGCGTGATGTCGCGGCACCGCTTCGCGCTCTCTTCGATCTTCTTGAGCAGATCGAAGTCCGCGTCGCCCGGCTGGTGGTCGAGCATGAGCAGCTGCGCGTTGCCCAGGATGCCGCAGAGCGGGTTGTTGATCTCGTGCGCCACGCCCGCGCCGAGCGAGCCGATCGCCGCCAGCTTCTGCGCCTCGATGAGCTGGGCCTGCGCCGCCCGCAGGTCGGCCGTCGCCTCGTCGACCCGCTTCTTCAGCTCATCGTTCCACGTCTGCAGCTTCGCGCGCGCCGCCTCGAGCTCGACGCCCATCTGGTTGAACGTCGTCGCGAGATCCGTCAGCTCGTCGGAGCCGCCGATCTGGACCCGCATCGACAGATCGCCCTGCGCATACGCCTCGGCGGCCGCCGTCACCTGCGAGAGCCTCGAGTTCAGCCGCCGCGCGAACAGCGCCGCCACCACCGCGAGCAGCACCAGCGTGCCCAGCGTGCCCCCGAGGATCAGCCGCCTCAGCGCGTAGACCGGCGCCAGCGCCACCTCGTCGGCGAGGCTCACCGCCGCCGTCAGCCCGATCTTCCCCGGCACGCCCGCGACCGCCACCCGCTCGGACTCCGAGGTGCGGCCCGCGCCCGCCTCACTCCGCCAGATCTCCTGCCGGCCCGCCCGCAGCGGCACGCCCGTCTCGCCGAAGCTCGTCGCCACCACCCTCCCCTCGGAGTCGACCAGCTCCAGCTCGCCCACCGACGGGCTCGCCCGCGCCTTCAAGAGCTCGCTCAACGGGCCCAGGGCGATCTCGGCCACCGCGAACGGCGCCTTCAGCGACCTCGGCCCCACCTGGATCGCCACTTTGAGCGACGCGTGCTCGCCGTGAAACGCGACCGGCAGCACCGCGACCTGGCCGCGGTCGCCGCGCGCGCCCAGCGATTCGAGCGGAAACGACGACACCAGCGGCGACGACATGTCGGGCGCCGGGTGGCCCGGCACGTTCTCGAGCGTCGGCACGGCCGTCTCGCGCGAGGGGTCGGCGAGCGCCACCGCGGCGATGAGGTCCGACTGCGCCATCAGGAGCTTCAGGCCGCCCTGCACCTCCTCCGGCGTCGCGCGCGGCCAGTCGATCACCGCGGCGCTGCTCGCGAGCGCGTTGATCGCCGACATGATCGCGTTGCCGCACTCCTCCGCGGCGGCGGCGGCCACGGCGCGCTGCTGCTCGGTGATGCGCGTGGTGAGCTCGCGCTCCGACTGGCGCAAGAGACCGAACGCGACGATGGTGAGCGGCACGATCGCCGCGGCGAGCACGAAGAGAATCAGCTTCTCGGAGAGCCGCACGCGAGGTGGAGCGTACCCCTACTTCGGCTTCGCGACCTTGTTCTCGAGCTGAACCGTCTTGCCCTCGAGGCCGGCCTGCTCCTTGTCGCTCGCCTTGTCGAGCTGCGCGAGGTAGCTCCTCGCGAGGGCGGCGGTGCGCTCTCCGCCCGACTGGTGCTCGGCCCTGGCCTGCACCTTCTCGAGCCGCTCGCGCAGCTCCACCCGCCAGTCGCGCTTCGCCGGCGCCGGCCCCTCGGCGGCCTTCGCCTCGGGCCCGGCCTCCTCCGCGGGCGGCTCCTCGTAGGGCTCCTCGGGCGGCAGCTCCAGAGTGTCCGGCAGGGCGCGGCGCCCGTCGAGGCGCTCCGGCTCGGCGTCGGGCTCGCGCGAGTCGAGCACCACCTTCACCGAGAGGCCCACGATGAGCGCGAGGCCGGCCGCCGCGGCGAGCTTCGGCCACCGCCGCCTCGGCAGCTCGGGCGCCGTGTCGGAGCCCAGCGCCGGCCGCGCCACCACCGGCGTCGGCCCCACCTTCCATGGGTCGGTGTCCGAGGTCGACGGCGGTTGGATCACGACCGGCCCCTGCGCGGCGAGCTGCGGCTCGGTGTCGCGCGACGGCGGCGGAGTGTTCGGCAGCGCGAGCCCCGGCTGGGTCGGCCGCTCGCGGTGATCTTCGTTGATCACCGGAATCGCGAGCTGCGTCGCGGCGGCCCTGAGCTGGCGGCCCGCGGCCTCGAGATCGGCGCGCACCACGGCCGCCGTCGGCCGTAGCGCAGGGTCCTTCGCCATCAGCTTCATGACGAGGTCGCGCATCGCGACCGGGATCGTGCCGTCGAGGTGCCCGGGGTTCGGCGGAGGCGCCGAGACGTGCTGCTCCATCACGTCCATCGCGGCGGCCCCGACGAACGGCACGCGGCCGGTGAGCAGGTGAAACGCCATCGCGCCGAGCGAGTACAGGTCGGCCGGCGGGCCCGGCGGCTTGCCGACCGCGTGCTCGGGCGAGATGTAGTCGGGAGTGCCGGCGACGCGGCTGACCTCGAGGTTGTTGCTGCGGCGCGCGAGGCCGAAGTCGAGCAGCTTCACGTAGACCCTGCCGCTGCTCTCGCGCGCGAGGAACACGTTCGCGGGCTTGAGGTCGCGGTGCACCACGCCCGCCGCGTGAACGGCCTGCAGCGCCGAGAGCACCTCGTCGAGAATGGGGATCAGCGCGGCGGTGGGGATCTTGCCCTCGCGCTGGAGCCGGGTCTCGAGGGCCTCGCCTTCGAGCAGCTCCATGACGAGGTACTTGCGGCCGTCGGGCGTGTCGCCGGCGCCGAAGATCGAGACGACGCCGCGGTGGCGCACCTGGTTGACCGCGCGCGCCTCGCCGAGGAACCGCTGCATGTCGAACTCGGAGTCGATGACGTCGGGGCGCAGGACCTTGATGGCGACCGTGTTGCCGATCAGCGGGTGGTGCGCGCGGTAGACGATGCCCATGCCGCCCATGCCGATGCGGTCGCCCACGACGTACTCGCCGAGCTTGCGCCCGCGAATGGGGTCGGTGACCGACTGGGTGAGGCGCGTCGGCTGCTCGTCGATGCCGAGCTGGGTGCCGCAGCGCGGGCACGTGCTCGCTCCGTCGGGGGTGAGGGTCCCACAGGCGGGACACATGACTGCCGTCGCCATTCGTGGTCCCGATTCAAGCACAGCTCGAGGCGGGCGGTGCCTTGACCCAAGGCCGGCTTTCGCTTCGTATTCGTATTGCCTCACGTGAAGATCTCTGCCCAGACGCTGTCGACCACCACGTCGTCGCAGACGGGCGGCTCTCCGTGGATCCACCGGCCCGAGGCCGGCCCGCTCGGGCAGCTGTTGTTCGGGAAGATGGCGCCGAAGCTCGTCGACCGGCGCCGCTACCCGTCGCTGAAGAAAGCGCTCAAGAAGCTCGACCTCTCGAAGCAGCAGATCGCCGAGGCGCTCGGAGCGCCGGAGTCGTTCTTCAGCGTCGAGCTCGCCGAGGGCTCGAACGCGAGCATCAACCGGCAGGGGCAGATCGCGTTCGGCCTCGAGCTGCTCGACGAGCACCAGAGAGACGACGAGCTGCTCGTCGGCATCCTGGCGCACGAGATCGGGCATGCGCCGTGGACGTGGCCTTCGGGAGATCTCGGCCACCTCACGAAGAAGCAGATCGATCACATCTACAAAGAGGAAGAGGCCAAGGCCGACCGCTTCGCGGCGCGGGCGCTCGCCGAGCTGGGGCTGTCGCCCGAGGCCGTGTGCGAGTTTCTGCTCGAGCACGCGAAGTTCGAGAAGCACCCGCCGAGCGACTACTACCCGGCGCCCGAGCGGGCGGCGCTGATCAGGGAGACGTTCGGAGCGCGGAAGCGGGTGCTGGAAAACGTGTCGCACCTGAGCCCGCGGGTGCTGCAGCGCATGCGCGAGCTGAGATAGTTGGTGGTTGGTGGCTGGTGGTCAGTGGTCAGTCACTACCGACCACCAACTACCGACCACCAACTACCGACCACTGACTCCCTCACGCGCTCTCGGCGGCCTTCACGGGCCCCGGCCGATCGCTGCGCAGATACACGCTGCCCGTCACCGCCTTCGCCCTCTTCTTCAGATCCGCCGCCAGCCGCGCCAGCTCGGCATGATCCGCGCTCTTCCCGTCGGCCAGCACCGCCACCACCGAGATGCTCATGATCGGAAACTTCCGCTTCTCGCCGAACCGATCTTCCGCCTCGATGTAGCCGCGCTCCCGATCGGCCTTGTCGTAATAGAGCGGGATGATCCGATCGAACGCCTCGATCACCTTGCGGCAGATCAGGTCGACCGTCTGCGGCGACGTGATGAACACGAAGTCGTCGCCCGCAACGTGCCCGAGGAAGTCGCCGGGCTGAGCGTCCTTCGCGAAGATCTCGCGCAAGAGGTCGCCCGTCTGCCGCACCACCCCGTCCGCCTTCGCGAACCCGTAGTAGTCGTTGTAGGCCTTCAGGTTGTCGAGATCGAGATACGCGAACGCAAACGGCGCCTTCAGCGACAGCCGGCGCTGCACCTCGCGCTCGATCGACGACGGCCCCGGCAGCCGCGTCGTCGGCGACGCGCTCGCCTCGGCCTGCCGCCGCCGTAAGACCGACTCGACGCGCGCGCCCAGCTCCAGCGCGTCGAACGGCTTCGTCAGGTAGTCGTCGCCGCCGAGCTTCAGCGCCCTCACCTTCGCCGAGGTCTCCGACCGGGCCGACACGAAGACGACCGGCAGCGGAGAGCTCGCGCGCTCGGCCTTCAGCTCCTCGAAGAAGCTGAAGCCGTCGCCGTCGGGCAGCATCACGTCGAGCAGCAGGAGGTCGGGCCGCACGTCGGCGACCGAGCGCCGCGCGGTGTGCACGTCTGTCGCCGACACCGCGTCGAAGCCCATGTTGCCGAGCACCTCGACGCAGATCGCGCAGATCTGCGGGTCGTCGTCGACCACCAGCACGCGGCCGCGCCTCGCCGGAGCCGACGCCACCCCCTCGACCGCCGCGATCAGCTTCTGGCTCTCGATGGGCTTCTTCAAGTACCCGCTCGCTCCGGCGCGCAGGGCCTTGTCGCGCTCGTCCCACCCGCTGATGACGAGCACGCGCGCGTTCCGCGTGTCGGGGTCGTGGCGGAAGATCTCCGAGAGCTCGAGCCCGTCCATGTCGGGGAGCTTGAGATCCAGCGTGATCACGTCGGGCCGCAGCTTGCGGGCCGCGGCCAGCGCCTCCTCCCCGCTCGAGGCCAGCACCACGCGCCAGCCGCGCTGCAGCAGCGTGGACTTCATCATCCACCCGAGCTCCACCTGGTCTTCGACCACCAGCACCGTGCCGCGCGCCGGCTTCTGCGCCGCCGCCGGGTCGAGCTCGCGCTCCTGCGGAGCGAGCGCCTCGGGTGTCGGCTGCACCGGCAGCACCACGACGAAGCGCGCCCCGTCGGCGCAGGGCTCGGCCCAGACGCGGCCGCCGTGCCCCTCGACGATCGAGCGGCAGATCGACAGGCCCAGGCCCGTGCCGGCCATGTTCTTCGTGCGTGGGCTCCGCGCCTGCTCGAAGCGGTCGAAGATCCGCTCGAGGTCCGCCTCGGCGATCGGCTCGCCGCTGTTCCACACCGAGATCGCCGCGAAGCCGGGCAGGCCTTCCGCGGCCTTCAGCGAGATCTTCACCTGGCCGCCCGCGGGCGTGAACTTCACCGCGTTCGTGAGCAGGTTGTTGAAGACCTGCATCAGGCGGTTCGGGTCGACCAGCACCTTGAAGGCATCGCCGGCCGTGTCGAACGAGACCTGCAGCCGCTGCTCGGCGAACGCGGCTCCGTACTTCTCGACGCAGGCCTTCGCGAGCTCGTCGAGATGCGTGATCTCGAAGCTCATGCGCATGCGGCCCTTCGCGAACTTCGACAGGTCGAGCAGGTCGTCGACCATCGCGTTGAGCCGATCGGTCGACTCGCGCGCCATCTCGAGGTAGCGCCGCTGGCGATCGTTGATGTCGCCGGTGATGTGGTTCAGCACGAGATCGAGCGCGCCGCTGACGCTGGTGAGCGGCGTGCGCAGCTCGTGGCTGACCATCGAGACGAACTCGTCTTTGCGCTCCTCGAGCCGGCGCTGCTCCGAGACGTCACGCAGCGCGATGAGCACGCCGCGCAGCGAGCCCTGCGTCTCGACGACGGGGCTCACGGTGAGCTGCACGTGCCGGTCGTGCAGCTTGATCTCTTCCCGGTAGATCTTCTGGCCGCTGTACTCCCAGCCGCGCACCATCTCGAACGGCGCGAAGCCGAGCTTCTCTTCGAGGCCGCGCATCGTGACGTGGCCCGGGCCGTCGTTCAGCTCGAGCAGCTTCCGCGCCGCGGGGTTGATGACGACGATCTCGTTCTTCTCGTCGGTCAGCACCACGCCGTCGGACATCGCCTCGACCATCTGCTCGATGCGGCGACGCGAGTCGGCCTCGGCGGCGCGCAGGTGCGCGATCGCGTCGGTCGTCTGGTTGATGAGCAGGTCGAGCAGCTCGCCGTCTTCCGTCGAGTACGCGTCGGCGTCGGACGAGAAGATGCCGAGCGTACCGACGACGTGCTGGCCCGCGACGAGCGGCACGACGACCGAGCCCGGGAAGTGCGACGGCGCCGAGGCCTCGGCCGTGGTGTTGCCGGTCACGCGCGCGAGGACCTTGTCTTCGGGCAGCACGACGCCGGCGGTCTTGCGGTACGCGGCGAGCAGCGACTCCTTGACGGTGAGCAGGGCCTTCTCGCTGGCGGTGCCGTGGCAGCGGATGCGCAGGGAAGCGGTGCTGCCCTCGTGCGACTGCACGAGCACGGCGCTGACGTCGTGCGGCAGCACGCGGCCGACGACGGCGAGCAGGCGGTCGACGACGCCCTCGGGGCTGGTGATGTCTTTCTCGCCGGCGCGGCTGAACTCGTAGAGCACCGAGAGCGCCTCGAGGCGCTTGCGCAGGGTCCCGAGCAGGCGCTCCTTCTCTTTGCGCAGGCTCACGACCTCGAGGGCGTTCTTCACCGTGAGCATCAGATCGTTGATGTCCCAGGGCTTGCTGACGAAGCGGTAGACGTGGCCCTGGTTGATCGCGGCGATCAGATCCTGCGGGCTCGAGTACGCGGTGAGCAGAATCGCGGTGACCTCGATGCCTTCGCTGCGGGCCTGGGCGATGAGCTGCGTGCCGGTCATCTCGGGCATGCGCTGATCGGTGATCAAGAGGTCGACGCGGCGGCCTCGCAGGATCTCGAGGGCCTGCGTGCCGCTGTCTGCGGTGAGCACGTGGCACGTGCGGTCGAACATCCTCGTGAGGACGTCGAGCACGTTCTTTTCGTCGTCGACGACGAGCAGCGTGTGACGGTGAGCCACGACCAGTGCGCAGTCTAGTCGCACCTTGGGGTGGGGCGATGACCTACACCCGCGTAGCGCCGTGTAGCGCAGCGGTGACGAGCCCGGGGCGCACACCCTCCGTTACTGCATGGGCGTGAAGGTGAAGCGCTGGCTGTTACGCGGAGCCGGGGTGCTGCTGGGCGTCTGGGCGGTCTACGTGCTGTGCGCGAACGTCATCTTGAACGCGGGCCTGGTGCCCCGCTGGGTGAACGGCGCGACCGACCGGGTGAAGGTCGGCTGGCGGCGCGCGATCACGGTCTGGCCGGGGCAGGCCTGGGTGAAGGACTTCAGGCTGCGCTTCGACGAAGGCAACACGGTGCAGCTGGATCTGACCGTCGACGACTCGTCGGTGCAGGTGTCGATGCTCGCGTTCGCGCGGCGCACGTTTCAGCTGACGCGCGCGCGCGCGACCGGCGCCTCGTACCGCATGTCGATCAAGGTCTCGGCCGAGGAGGCGAGCCGCTTCCCCGACCGCATCGCCGCGTTTCCGCAGGTCGAGGGCTTCGAGTTTCCGCCGCTGAAAGACCCGAAGCCCGGCGAGCGCAAGAGCCGCGAAGAGATCGACCGGCTGTGGCGAATCGAACTGAGCGACGTCGAGAGCGACATGCGCGAGATCTGGATCAACGAGTACCGCTACCTCGGCGGGGCGCGCGTGAAGGGCTCGTTCGCGCTCGCTCCGCTGAAGGAGCTCTCGGTCGGCCCCGCGACCGCGACGTTCCAGGGCGGCATGCTCAGCGCGGGCGTGCACCCCATCTTCCCCGAGCTCGACGCGAAGGTGCGCTGCACCATCGCGAAGGCCGACGTCTCGGGCTCGCCCGAGCCGATTCTTCCGGCGCTCACCGCCTCGCTGCACACGCGCACGCGCTTTACGGGCGCACAGCTGCTCGAGCTGTACCTCGACGGCGTGCAGGTGCGCGGCGCCGGCCCGTTCGCGGCCGACGTCGAGATCGAAGGCGGGCGCGTGCTCCCTCAGAGCACGATTCACCTCGAGCTCGAGGGGTTCACCGGCCGCGCGCTCGGCATGAAGCTCGAGGGCCAGACGACCTTCGACTTCGCGGTCTCGCCGTCGAACAAGCTGGTCGCGAAGGCGATCACGCGCGGCGAGCTGACGACTCCGCCGCTCGGCGAGCAGCAGGCCCTGGTGGTCGAGCTCCGCGATGCCTCGGCCGAGGCGTGGCTCAGCACGGCCGACCTCGGCGCCCTGCCCGCCTTCGAGCTGCTCTCGGCGAAGGCGGCCGAGGCGAGCGCCGCCGACGCGCGGCCGCTCACCCGCCTCGCGGCCAGGTACGTGCCGGTGGTCGCCCCGGCCGTGCTCGGTGAGGGCCCGCTCGTGGCGACCGCGCGCGCGAGGGTCACGCCGAAGAGCATGGTGCTCACCGTCGATCGCTCCTCGCTCGGCAGCGCGACGCTCTCGGGCGCGGCGCTGAAGGGCGGCTCCGGCTGGAGCGGGGCCGCCCGGGGCAGGTTCGGCAGGCTCTCGCTCGGGCTCGCGCTCGACGGCTCGCGGTTCGGCTTCCAGGTGATCGCCGACGACGCGTGGCTCGACGCGGAGCTGAAGCGGCTGGGCTTCGGCGACGACGACGTCCCCGGCGCGAAGAGCGCTACGCGACCGGCTGAAGCTGGGCGGGAGCAGCGGGCGGCGGCGGAGCCGGAGCCGGCACCGGCTCGCTCTCGAGCGCGGTGAAGCCGAAGAGGATGACGAGCTCGAACAGCGCGCCGGTGAAGGCGGCGAGCACGCCCCCGGCGAGCTGAGCCGCGAGGGTGGGCTCGAGCGCCTGGGAGTCGGGCGTGAGCACGTTGCCGAACATCGAGAGGACGATGTCGGCGGCGAGGGCTCCGGCGAGGCCGGCGACGAGGACTCCGAAGTAGGCGAGCGGGCGGGCGGCGATGCGCGAGACGGCGGTGGTGGCGGCGGCGAAGGGCGAGAGGCCGTCGCGCACGGCGGCGACGAGGGCCGCGCGCCTCAGCAGCGCCCAGAACAGCGCGAGCGGGAACGCGAGGGTGAGGAACATGGCGAGCGACGCCGAGGCGCTGACGCCGCCCGAGCGGGCAAAGAGAGCGTGGGCCCAGGCCCAGGCCAGGGCGGCGAGGCCGACCCACTTCCACAGGGCGCCGAGCAGCTCGAGCGGCAGCGTCCACAAGAGCCAGCCGAGCGCGTGCGGGGCGGCGAGGAAGATCTCTTCGAGCGTGGTGCCGGTGGTCTCGCCGCGCAGCCACCGCGCGCTCTGGCGAATGGCCCCGCCGTGCACCAGCGCGAGCATGATGCGGGCGGAGAGCAGGCCGAGGACCCCGGCGAGCAGCGCGGAGGGGCCCGCGCGCTCCTGCCCGAGGAGCAGCGCGAGGCCGCCGAGCAGCGTCACGACGCCGGCGACGACCTCGGCGGTCGACGCCAGGAAGGCGAACAGGCCGGTCGCCCAGCGCGAGGCGGCCTGCGTGTAGCCGAGGCGGATGGCGGCCGGGGCGGCGATCATTCCTTGATGAGCAGCACGTGAATGGCCTTCACGATCACGCGGACCTTGTCGCCCTTCTTCAGCTCCAGGTCGTCGGCGGAGTCGATGGTCATGACCGACTCCATCTGGGAGGCGGGGACGTCGAGCTTCACCTGGGCCATGACGCTGCCCTTCTTCACGGCGGTGACGGTGCCGATGATCTGGTTGCGGGCGCCGATCTTCATGCCGGCCGTTGTGGCACGGCATATCGGCCGCCACAAGCGCGTTGGTCCCCCGTGAGCGTCGGCCACGCCCTGGCGGTGCCGTTCCTCGCGCTCGGCGCGTACACGCTCGTCTGCGACGCGATCATCCTCGCGATCGTGATCGTTCGCGGCGGCAACACGTCGCTCGTCTGGATCATCGGCAGCGTCAGCCTCGCGATCGGGCTCGCGCTCTGGCCGGGCCTCGCGTGGGGGTGGGCCGCCGTGCCGCTCGCGCTCGACCCTGGCCTGCTGCTGGTGTTCGGGGTCGTCTACCTCATCCGAAGCGGTCGCCCTTCCGCTCGGTCGCGTACTTCTTGAGCTCCTGCGGAAGCTTCTCGGCGACGCGCGCGATCTCGCACTGGAGGCACGAGAAGCTCTCCCAGCCGTTCGCGATCGAGGCGTCGAGGCACTGCCCGTAGAACGGGCAGCCCATTCTGCGATGTAGAAGAATCTGCCGCTCAGAACGAAGAGGCCCGTCGAGCGGCACGGGGTGAGGTGTCACAGCGGTGAGCAGAACAGCCCCACCGCGGGGCTTATTTCTTCGGCGCCGGCGCCGGAGCGGGATCTTTCGGCTTGCCCACCGCGTCGAGGTTCTCGTTGTTGCTGATCGAGTACCGCACCAGCTCGCGCAGCACGCGGTTGCGCTTCACGTTGCCGAGGACCTCCTTCAGATCCTCGTAGACCGTCGGGTCGTTGATGACGGCCCCCAGCGTGCCCTCGCCGCTGCGAATGCGCGACGTGATGACGCGCAGATCGCCGGCCGCCTGGCCGAGGTCGTTGAACAGCCCGCGCGCGTCGCCGTAGACGAGCTGGTTGATCGCCCCGTTCGGCGACTTCTTCGCGTCGTGCACGATCGTCGCGACCTCGTCGGCGGCCTTGCCGACCTCGGCGATCGCGTTCGCGAGCCGCGGGTCGTAGATCAGCGCGTGCGCCGAGCCGTGCCCCTGCTGCACCTCGAGCAGAATCGCCTCGGCCTGCGCCACCGCCGAGTCGAGCCGCGCCGCCGTCTGCGCCACGCTCACGAGCACGTCGTGCAGATCGTCGGCGCTCTGCTTGTCGTAGATCGCCCAGTGCAGGGCGCCCTTCCCCGTCTCGACCTGGCCGACGATGTTGCGCGCGCTCTTGATGAAGCCCGACACGTCTTTGCGCAGCTCGGGGTCGGTGTACGCCGCGATCGCGCCCCGCAGATCTCTCGTGATCGCCACCGCGTTGTCGATGATCTCGCCCGACGCCTTCAAGAGCGACGACAGATCGCCCGACGAGCCGGTCGCGATCTCTTCGCCGGGCTTCAGCATCTCGGCCTCGGGGCTGCCCAGCGAGATGTCGATCGCCTTGTCGCCGAGCACGCCGCGCGACGCCACGCGCGCCACCGAGTCGCGCCGCACGCGCTCGCGGTACTTCGCGTTCACCTCCATCGTCACGACGATGCGCTTGTCGCCGAGGTCCGGAGCGAAGTTGATGTTCGACACCCGCCCCACCTGCAGGCCGCCGAGCCGCACCGGAGCGTCGACGCCGAGGCCGTCGACGTTCTCGAACGCGCCGATGTACGTGACCTGCTTGTCGAAGAGCATGCGCTCCTTGCCGAGCAGGAAGATGACGAGCCCGGCGAGCGAGAGGCCGATGGCGACGAAGAGGCCGGCGCGTACGGCGACGCGGCGCTCGCGGGCCTGCGGGTTCTCGTGTCCTTGAGCCATGGAAAATGCTCCTTCCGGAGGGAAGGGGGTGTGAAACCCCCTAGTTTCGTGCGTCGAAGAACGCGCGTACGTCGGGGTCTTTGGAGGCCTTCATCTGGGGCACCGTGCCGCACGCGACGATGCGGCGCTTCGCGAGCATCGCCATGCGGTCGGAGACGCGAAACGCGCTGTCCATGTCGTGGGTCACCACGATCGAGGTGCAGCCGAGCTGCTGCTTCATCGAGACGATCAGGTCGTCGATGATGCGCGTCGAGATCGGGTCGAGGCCGGTCGTGGGCTCATCCCAGAGGATCACCTCGGGCTGTGTCGCGATGGCGCGGGCGAGGCCCACGCGCTTCTTCATGCCGCCCGAGAGGTCCGACGGCTTCATCGCCTCGATCCCGGGCAGGTTCACCATGTGGAGCACCTTGTCGACGCGGCTCGCCACCTGCTCGGGCGACATGTCGGGCGTGTGCTCGTGCAGCGGGTACGCGATGTTCTCGCCGACGCTGAGGCTGTCGAACAGCGCCGCGCCTTGAAACACCATCGAGACGCGCCGGCGAACGTCGCGGAGCTCTCGTTCAGTGAGCGTGGTGACGTCGTGGCCGTCGAACAGCACCTCGCCGTCGTCGGGGTACATCAGCCCGATGAGGCACTTGAGCAGCACGCTCTTGCCGCTGCCGCTGCCTCCGATGACGGTGAGCGTCTCGCCCTTCTCGACCTCGAGCGAGAGGTCGTCGTAGATGCGCTTCTTGCCGAAGGCCTTCTTCACGCCCTTGTATTGGATGAGAGCGCTCATAGGGCCATCAGCAGCTTGGTCATGAAGAAGTCGGACAGGAGGACGGCGACCGACGCGATCGCGACGGTCTCGGTGGTGGCCTTGCCGACGCCCTCGGTTCCGCCGCCGGTCGAGAAGCCCTTGTGGCAGCCGACGACCGCGATGATGAACCCGAACACGAAGCTCTTGCCGATGCCCGAGCTGAAGTCGCGAATGGTCGCGGTCTCGACGACGCTCCGGTAGAAGTCTTTGAAGCCGATCTCGAACTGGCTCCACACGACGGCGCTGCCGGCGATGAGGCCGAGGCAGTCGGCGAGCGCGGTGAGCGCGGGCACGACCATCATGCAGGCGATGACCCGCGGCACCACGAGCTTCTTCACCGGGTCGGCGCCCATCGCCTTGATGGCGTCGATCTGCTCGGTGACGCGCATCGAGCCGAGCTCGGCGGTGATGCCGCTGCCGATGCGGGCGCCGACGGTCAGCGCGGTGAGCACCGGCGCGAGCTCGCGGAAGAGCGTCAGCACCACGACCTTGCCGACGGTGTGCTGAATGCCGAAGCGCTGCATGAAGAACGCGAACTGCAGCGAGATGACGAGGCCGGCGAACACGGCGACGAGGGCGCCGAGCGAGAGCGAGCGCACCCCGAGCATCTCGATCTGGTACGCGGTGTCTTTGAAGCCGAACGGCGGAGTCAGCGCGAGCCTGAACGAGCGCACCGACAGCACGACGACCTCGCCGAGCTCGGTGACCGCCTCGCGGATGCGCGCGGTGAGCGGGAGAATCGACTCGAGCTCCTGCTGGACGATCTCCGAGAGCGGAGCGTGCTCGGGCTCCTGGCCCGGCACCGTGCCGGGGTTGGTGTTCTCGTCGCTCACGGGGCCTTCGCTTCCTGCGGCGGCGCGTCGTCGTCGGCCGGCCGCACCTCGGGCGTGCCGAGGCGCACCGTCGCGGTACGGCCCGTGGGCTTGCCCTCGGTCGTCGTGAAGCCGTCGATGAGCGCGTCGAGCTGGGCGCGGTACTTCGGCCCGAAGCCCTGCGGCGCGACGTAGGTGAAGTCGTGCACGCAGCCGTCTTTCTTGAGCACCGCGACGGTGATGTCGATGGGCACGCCGTCGAGCTTCGCCGAGTACGTCGACTCGAGCGCGTCGCGGCCGTCGAGCACGAACGTCTTGCGCTCGACGAGCTGCTTGTCGGTGAAGCCCATCAGCATGTGGTTCGTGAGCACCTCGAGCGAGGGGTCGCCGTAGTCCTTGCAGGTCGCGTTCATCGCGAGCACGGAGCCGTCGGGCCCCAGCCAGGCGAGGTCGTTGTCGGAGAAGCGGACCGGGTTCCAGGTCGAGGTGTCGAGCTCGGCGACCCGGTACTTCAGGTCGCCTTTCTGGAAGTAGCGCCCCGACAGCCCGGACGGGCACGCGGCCACCAGGAGCGCTGAAACGAGGACGGCGGGCCGCATCGAGGCCCATCTGACACCGAGACACCGCACTCTGGCCAAAAAGTTGACGGGCAACGGTTGTTCAGTAACACTGCACGCCTGTATCCCCCTCCGACCGGGAGCGCCGATGGAAGAGCTGACGGACCGCCAGAAAGAGATCTTGAGCTTCATCGTGAAGGAGTCCGAGGAGCGGGGCTTCCCCCCCACCATTCGCGAGATCGGGGAGGAGATGGACATCCGCTCTACTAACGGCGTCAACGACCATTTGAAGGCGCTGGAGCGCAAGGGCTACCTGACGCGGGGGGAACAGCAGAGCCGGTCGCTCGTTCCCACGAAGCGGGCCCGGCTCGTCCTGGGCATGTCGTCGGGCAAGAAAGACCCGAACATGATCGACGTGCCGCTGCTCGGCCGGGTGGCCGCCGGCGCGCCCCTGCTCGCGACCGAGAACGTCGAAGACTCGGTGCGCATCGACAGCTTCCTGCTCGGCGGCGCCGGGCGCGAGGTCTTCGCGCTGCGCGTGAAGGGCCAGTCGATGATCGACGACGGCATTCACGACGGCGACTTCATCTTCGTGAAGAAGACCCCGTCGGCGCACCCCGGCGAGATCGTGGTCGCGCTCATCGAAGACGAGGCCACCGTGAAGCGCTACTTCCCCGAGGGCGACCGCATTCGCTTTCAGCCCGCCAACAAGGACATGGAGCCGATCTACGTGAAGAAGACCGACTTCAAGCAGACGCAGATTCTGGGGCAGGTCGTCGGCGTGTACCGGAAGCTCCAGGGCGGGCGCGTCTGAGGCTCGCTGCGCTGCCGGCGCTGTTCGGCGCTTGCAGCACGTCCATCGACGCGACCGCCTACGACCAGAGCCGCTCGGGCGCGAGCGACTGGTAGGCAGTGCTCAGCGGCAACACGTGCAGCGCGTGCGCGTGCCCGAACGCGGCTTCGAGTGCTCGGGCGGGAAGTGCCGGTTGAGCGGCGGCTGACGGACGGCTTCGGGGGCTACGGCGTCGGCCGGGACGTGCCCGTTGAGCGGCGGCTGGCCTTGCCCAAGCTCGTGGCGTGGCAGGGTGCCGGAGTGGCTCAGCTCCAGGGCCTGCATCGCCCGTGATGGTTCGGGGCTTGTGCGTGCCGGCAAACGGGGATGCAGCGGTTCTCTGCCCTCGCTGCGACGACACCCTTCCCCGGCAGCAGAAGTGTTCCATCGAGCTCGCGGAGCTGGTCATGCTCGGCCTCGGCAGGGAACAAACGCCCAAGAGAATGGCCGGCGGGTCTGATCTCGCCCTGCCTGGCGCGTTCTTTTTCGCTTTTGTTCCCGCCGACGCCGCGGACGTGGGGGTTCAAGATCTCGCGTCGACCTCGGCAGCACGGCGATGACCGGCCGGCTGCCTGCCGTCAGCCGTCGCGTCGTGCGCGGCCAGCGGAGCCCGAAGGGTGCCCGCCAGGGCACGCCGTCAGGCGCGGAGCGAAGCAGGGCCGCCGGTGGAAACGGGCGCCGAGGCCACGGGCGCTCCACCAGACCGATACGGCCGCCGAGCCTACGGGCACTTCACCGTGCCCCCGTCGGCCGCGACGGAAGCCGCCGCGCAGAACGTCTTCACCGCCTCCTTCTCGCCGTTCTCCTTCGCGAGCTGCGCTGCCTTCACCTGGAGCGTCACGTTGGAGCTCTGGTCTTCCTCGGCGGCGAGCTCCTTCACGAGCGCGAACGCGTCTTTCTTGCGCCCCACCGAGACGAGCAGGTCGGCGAGGTCGATGATCTCGCGCAGCTCCTCGCCCGACGCCGTGGCGAGGGCCTTGTCGAGCTCCTCCTTCACGCAGGCATCGTCTTTGCGCGCCTGGCACAGCCGCGCCAGCGACGCGTGCACGACGCCGCGATCCTGCACCTTCAATGACTGGCGGAACGCGGCCTCCGCGTCCGCGGGCTTGTCGAGCTTCGCGTTGAGCTCCCCGACGAGCTCCCACAGCGTCGGGTCTTTCGTGTTCGCCTTCGCGGCCTCGGCGTACGCGTCGCGCGCCTCGGCGAGCCGGTTCGCCTCGACGAGCCGGTCGCCCAGCTCCGACATCACGTCGGGCGCCTTCACGCCCTTCTTCACCTGCGCCTCGAGCACCGCGAGCGCGTCGGCGCCCCGCCCTCTCGCGGTCAGCTCAGCGACCGCGTGCAGCACGAGCCCGGGCCGCAGCTGATCGGGCGCGATGTCCGCCGCCGCCAGGTAGCCCTTCACCGCCTCGTCGACCTTGCCCTCTTTCAGCTGGATCTCGGCCTTCGACTCGAGCGCGTTGAAGTCCTTCGGGTTGAGCTCGAGCGCCTTGTCGAGCGCCTTCACCGCCTCTGCGCGGTTGCCCTTGAGCAGCTGCACGAACCCGATGCGGCTCCAGTTCGTGGCGCGCTTCGGGTCGAGCTTCGCGGCCTCGGTGAACGCCATCAGCGCCTGATCCAGCTTCACCTCGGCCAGGTACACTTCGCCCTCCGCCGCGGGCAGCCGCGGGTCGCTCGGGTTCAGCGACCGCACCTGCGCGAACTTCTGGTGCGCCTCGGTGAAGTTGCCCTTGAGGTACAGCGCCGTGCCCTCGAGGTACATGCCGTCGGCCTGCGTCTTCAGGTCGGGCGGCTCGTCTTTCGGGCAGCCCGACAGCATCAGCATGACGACCACGGCGGCGGCGACTCTCATGGGGCCTCCCATCAAAACCTGAACAGCACGCCGAGGGAAAACGAGATGTTCACGCCCTTGCGGTTCGTGTTCTCCACGATCTCGAACGCGGCCCCGAGCACGTCGATGCTGAAGTCGAACGTCGCGCCCAGCCAGGGGAAGAACAGGTACGAGACGCCGGTGTGCGCCCACAGCGCCGGGCGCGTCTTGTTCAAGATCGCCTGCACCGTGTACAGCAGGCCGAGGCCCGCGCCGAGGTACGGCTGAAAGCTCTTCCCCGCGCGGAAGTAGTAGCGCCCCCCGAGCACGCCGGGCACGAGCTGCGTGCTGCCGAACGCCTGCGACCCGAACGTGGTGACGAAGCTCACCTGGAAGAACGCCATCACCGCCGGCGTGATGCGGTAGCCGATCTCGAGATCGCCGCCGAACGCGAGCTGCGCGATCGACGTCACCAGCTGCGTCGAGAACTTGAGGCCCAGCGTGAAGCCCTTCGTGTCGAGTCGCTGCGACAGGAACGACTCGGCGCGCGGCTTCACCCCGAGCGGAGCGAGCAGCTCGTCGGCGACCTCGTCGATCGCCGCCGGTAGCTTCCCGGGGTCGATGAGCTCGCGCCTCGACTGTGCCGAGTCGACGGCCTTCTCTTTGTCCCACAGGCCGCTGACGATCACGTACCGGTCGCCGAAGCGGTCGATGCGGCCGTGAATCACCCAGCGCGCGCCGAGCGCGTCCGACAGCTCGATGAGGCACGACACCTCGTCGGTGCAGCCCATCAGCTGCTTCTGCCGCTCCGCCCCGAGCACGCGCTCGATGTCGGCCGTCGAGTACACCTTGAACGTCGGGTCGGCGGTCTGCACGCGCTCGGTCATCAGCGACGACAGGCCGGCGACGAGATCGCCCGCCGCCTCGTTGCCGTCGAAGCGCTGCACCAGAATCGTGACCGGCGCCGGTGCCGGCGCACCGGTGCCTGCGTCGGCCTGTGACGCGAGCAGCGCGACGACGAAGCTCAGCCCCTCCATGCGGCCGCCGAAGCTACGACAGAACCTACGGCGTGGGGACCAAACCGACGCGGCCCCAGTCGAGGCTCCGGCCTGAGGCCCCAGGCGCCGACAACACTCCCACCGGCTCCCCTCCGTAGTCGGCGTTCGGCACCACCTCGCCCGCGATCTCGAAGGAGCCCGCGCCCGCGTCGGTGATCCGCCCCACCCTCACCTGCCGCAGCGACGGCACCACGGGGCTCGCCGCTCCGCCGTCGGGCCAGTCGGTGAACCAGACGGCCAGCGCGCCGGGCCGCGGCTCCCACGCCGAGCCGAGCTTCGACGTCAGCACGCGGTCGCCGGCCCTCAGCCCGTGCGCCGCTTCGGTCAGCGGCACGGCCGTGACGAAGCTCGAGATGAGCCGGCCGAGCACGAACGCGGCGACGAACCACGCTCCGGCGTACAGCCCGTACGCGCCGGGCGGAGCCCACGGCTCCTGCGCGCGGGCGGCCCGCAGCGCGTGCACCGCGGCGAAGAGCCGCGTCGACAGCGGCAGCGCGAGCTTCGTGACCGCGAGCGCCTTCACGCCGACGAGGCCCGCGCCGGCGAGCAGATCGACCGCGGCCGGAGCGAGCCGATCGAACGCGCCGATCGCCAGCGCGATGCCGAAGGTGCCCGCGTAGACGTGCCCCAGGCCCGGGATGGCGACCGACAGCGCGACCGCGACCCAGCCCTTGCGCGTCACGACTGCGCGGTCGTCATGCGCAGCACCTCTTCGAAGCTCGTCTGGCCCATCGCGAGCTTCCGCACCGCCGCCTCGCGCAGCGTGCGCAGGCCGGTCGCGCGGGCAGCCTTCACCAGCTCGGCCGCGGGCGCCTTGTGGTTGATGAGCTCGCGCACCTCGGGGCTCACCGTGAAGATCTCGAACACGCCGGTGCGGCCCAGGTAGCCGGTGCTGCGGCACCTCACGCAGCCCTTGCCCTGCATCACCTTGAGGCCCCCCTCGAGCAGCGGTAGCGGAGCGCGCAGGGCCTGCATCTGCTCCGCGCTCAAGGACACCGGCGCCGCGCAGTGGGGGCAGTTCTTGCGCAAGAGGCGCTGCGCCATCACGCCGAGCAGCGTCGAGCTGAGCAGAAAGGGCGGCACGTCCATGTCGAGCATGCGGCCGACGGCGCCGACGGCGTCGTTCGTGTGCAGCGTCGAGAGCACGAGGTGGCCGGTGAGCGCCGACTGAATCGCGTTCTCGGCCGTCTCGGGGTCGCGGATCTCGCCGACCATGATGATGTCGGGGTCCTGCCGCAAGATGTGGCGGAGCGCCGAGGCGAAGTCGACGCCGATCTTCGGCTGCACCTGGACCTGGTTGAAGCCCTCCCAGACCATCTCGATCGGGTCTTCGATCGTCGTCACGTTGACGTCGGGCCCGGCGAGCGCCTTGAGCGCCGAGTACAGCGTCGTCGTCTTTCCTGATCCCGTAGGTCCCGTGACGAGGATCAGCCCGTGGGGCTCGGCTATCCACGACTCGAAGTGCTGCTTCTCGTCGGGGTCGAAGCCGAGCATCGCGATGTCGGGCACCAGCGTCTCGGGGTCGAAGATGCGCATCACCGTCTTCTCGCCGAACGCCGTCGGCAGCGTCGAGACGCGGATCTCGACCTCGCGGCCCTCGCGATCGACCTTGATGCGGCCGTCTTGCGGCTTGCGCTTCTCGCTGATGTCGATGCGCGAGATCATCTTCACGCGCGACGTGATCGGCGCGTGCACCTGCCCGGGCAGCGTGTAGACGGTGTGCAGCACGCCGTCGATGCGGAAGCGCACCAGCGACTTGTCGCGCTTCGGCTCGATGTGAATGTCGCTCGCGCGGTTCTCGAACGCGTAGCGCAGCACGTAGTCGACCGCCTGAATGACCGGCTTGTCGCCTGCGTCGAGCTCGCGGCCGGTCGAGAGCGTGATCAGCTGCTCGAAGTTCGAGACGCCCTGCTGATCCGAGAAGTCGTCGGCCGCCGCCGCCAGCGTGCGCTTGAAGCCGTAGACGTCGGCGATGCCCTTCAAGATGTCGGCCTTCGCCGACAGCACCGGGGTCACCTTGCCGCCCGTCTGCCGCTGCAGATCTTCGAACAGCATGCGGTCGAACGGGTTCGAGACCGCGATCACGAGCCCGGTGGCCGGCTTCGCCTCGAGCGGCAGAATCGCCTTCTTCTGCGCGTACGGCTTGCTGATGCGCGCGGCGACGCCCATGTCGAGCCGCAGCTGATCGATCTTCTTGTAGGGGAAGCCCGCCGCCTCGGCGACCGCCTCGGTGATGCGGTCTTGATCGATCACCTGCCCCGGCGCGCCGGCCACCGCGATCTGAAACGCGGCCACGATCTCGATCGGCGACACCTCGTACCGCTCGACTCCTGCCGCCTTGATCACGCGCGCCCGCGCCGCGCCCTCTTTCGCCGCGACGTCCTGCGCCTGCGCCTTCGACAAGAGCTTCTTCTTCACCAGCGCGTCGAGCACGAACGCCAGCGTGAAGTCGGAGGCGACCCGGTTGTCGGGTGCTGCGCTCGAAGGCTCGTTTACTGCCGGGGTCGGCAAGATCTGCTCCTCATGCTCCTGGTCCGAACGAGGACCAGACCCATGAGAGCAAACAACAGGCTCGCTGGCGAAGAATTGCACCCGCAGCCGCCCGACCCGCCTCCGCCCGTGCCGGCGTCTCTGGGCCTCGGGCGAACGGGGCTGCCGCTGTCTTCGGTCTGGCAGAGCAGGCCGCAGCCGCCGTCGGCCATCGGCACGGTGCAGGTGCCCTGGTCGCACACCGTGCCCACCGCGCAGTCGCGGTTGTTCTGGCACGGGGGCAGGCAGGCTCGGCCGGTCGCCAGGTTCGAGCACACGAGCCCCACCGGGCAGGTCGCCGGGCCGCTGCAGTTGCGCAGGCAGAAGAACTGGCCGCCGGCGGTCGGCACCGGGTGGCACGTGCTGTTGCCCGGGCACGTCTGGCAGCCGAGGCCGCACGACTGGCTGCACATCTGGGTGTCCGACGAGGGGCTCACGCGGATGCAGCTCTGGCCGAGCCCGCACTGGTCGTCGTTCATGCAGACGTCGCCGGGCTGCGAGGGGCTGTTCACCGAGACGCACAGGCCGTCGCACACGCGGCACGCGTAGCCGGCGATGCAGTCGTCGTTGCTCTCGCAGCGCGGCACGCAGACGCCGCCCACCGAGGTGTTGGCGCACGCGTAGCCCGGCCGGCAGTCGGCGAACCCGACGCGGCAGCTGAGCAGGCACATGTTGTCGGGCTGCTGCGGTGTGCCGAGCATGATGCACTGCGAGCCCGGCGGGCACGGCGGCCGGCCCGGCGAGCAGTCCTGGTAGCAGTACCCGCCGATCCAGAACGTGGTGCCCGAGGCCTTCGGCTCGGGCCGGCGGCAGATGCCGCTGCTCGAGCCGCACTCCGGGTCGTTCATGCACGGCCGGCTGATCTGCGTGACCGCGGTGTTCGGCCGCACGCACGCGCCGTCTTTCGCCGGCGCGAAGACCGTCGAGCTCTGGCAGACGAGCGGCACCTCGCACATCTCGCCGACCCCGGTGGAGCAGCCGCGCGTGCAGTACTGCACCGGCGGGCCGCTCGGCTGGGCCTGCGTGACGCACTTGTTCGGCGAGATGCAGCCCCCGCCGTCGGGGCACGGGCTGCCGACCTGGCCGACGGCCGGGTAGCGGTTGCAGAGGTAGCCGACGTCGAAGGTCGACAGGTTGCGCTTGTTCTCGCCGGGCAGAATCGACGCGACCATCACGGCGTCGCGGTCGTTCGGGTGGTTGATGCCGAGGCAGTGGCCCGTCTCGTGGAGCACCACCGTCTCGACGTCGAGGGCGTCGAACGGCGTCGTCGCCTGCGTCGACCACGGCACCGAGAGCGTCGCGTTCAGGTACACGTCGCACTGCTGGAGCATGCCCGTGTAGTGCAGCGGCAGCGTCACGGCGGCGATGCCCGGGCCGAAGATGTTGTTGAAGTACGGGTGCGTGCCGTCGGTGACGAACACCGGCGTGGTGTTGAACATGTCGTACGGGTCGATCGGGTCGGGCACCGTCGAGCCCGTGAAGCCCAGGCTCACCGACTTCGGCACCGCGCAGCTGACCGCGTTCCACTTGCCCCACGCGCTCTCGGCGGCCGCGCGCACGTTCGCGACCGCGAGGTTCGCCGGCATCGGGTTGCGGTTGTCGACGTAGTACGGGAACGGGTTCTGCGCGTCGGCGAGGTTCTTGAACGCGAGGTAGGTGTACTGATCCTGCGCGAGCGCGACCGGCGCGACCAGCAGCGTGACGACGAGCAGGCGCCTCACTTCGCGACTCCGGTCCCGGGCGTCACAGGCGTCGCCGGGGTCACAGGCGTCACCGGCGTGACCGGCGTCACCTGGGACACGGCGCTGCGCACCTGCGCGAGCACCTCGGCGGCGGGCCGGCGCGTGTACTCGTTCTTCGCGAGATCGAACACGAACGCGTCGTTGCCGATGAGGGGGATCTTACCTTCACCCAGGCCGACGAGCCCGCAGCTCCTGGGAGTCGGGGAGCAGCGCAGGAGCAGGAGCACCGTCTCGCCGACCGCGAACGTCGCGTCACCGGGAATGTGGGCCTCCCAGTTGCCGTACTTGCCGCCGAGCTGGGTCACGGTGATGCGGTCGACGCCGCCGGCGGTGCCCGACGGGCCCTTCAAGACGTCGCCGACGACGACGTCGGTGTGCGTGAACATCTTGCGCACGTCGCCATTCATCAGCTCGGTGCGCACGTTCATCACCTGGGCGACGACGACGCGGTCGGCGACGCGCACGCGCGAGTCGAGCGACATCGGAAGAATGCTGGTGCCGAGGACCAGGGCCGGCAAGACCGCTCTGAGCATGTGCTTCAGATCCTCGCTGGAAGACCGGCCTAGTTGCTGCGGCTAGAGCTTGTCGAGAATGAACGCTGCGAGCAAGTCCGCTTCGGGCGACGTCGCCTTCTTCTTGCCGTCGCCCTTGCCGGCCGCCGCGGGAGGCGCCGCCACCTCGGCGATGTAGCCGGGGGTCACCTCGTAGGCGGCCTCGCCGAGGATCACCGAGTCCATCATGTGCTCGCAGCCGAGCTGATCGAGCTGCGACATCGTCTTCACGCGCCCGACGAGCTGGCTCTGATCGACCCCCGACACGAGCTTCACGAAGTGCACCGCCGGAGTGACCGTGTGCGACGCCTTGGTCTCGGCGACCACGAGCTTGCCGTCTTGCAGGTCAGCCTTCTCGCCGGACGACCACTCTTCGAGTGTTTTCTGGGGGAGGAAGAGCTTCACACCCTACTTCTTATACTGTCCGGCCTTGCAGGGCACGCACCGCAGTATTATTGCCGCGTTATGGGCAAAGACACGGTCGCGGTAGGTGATGCGGACTTCAAGACGGCGGTGCTCGACTCGACCGAGCCGGTGCTCGTCGACTTCTGGGCCACGTGGTGCGCGCCGTGCCGCGCGATCGCTCCGGCGCTCGAGGAGCTCGCCACGCAGTACAAGGGCAAGGTGAAGATCGCGAAGGTCGACGTCGACGAGGCGCAGGAGGTCGCGCAGAAGTTCGGCATCCGCTCCATTCCGACGTTGCTCATGTTCAAGGGCGGCAAGGTGGTCGACCAGATCGTCGGCGCCGTGCCGAAGGCGAAGCTCGAAGAGTCGCTGAAGAAGCACCTCTAGAGCATCTCGAGGACCTTCCCGTGCTCGGCCACTTCCTCAAGCCCGAGTACGAAGAGCTGATCGCCCAGAAAGACTGGGAGTCGCTCCGCATCGCGTTCGAAGACCTTCACCCCGCCGACATCGCCGAGGTGCTCGACGATCTGCCGCCCGAAGACTCGGGCGTGATCTTCCGCATTCTCCCCCGCGACGCCGCCGGCGTGGCGTTCGAGTACCTGCCCATCGAGCAGCAGGCGAACCTCGTCAAGACGCTCGGCAGCGAGCAGCTGGTGAACGTGCTGAACAGCATGTCGCCCGACGATCGCACGCGCCTGTTCGAGGAGCTGCCCGCCGAGGTGACGCGCCGCGCGCTCACGAGCCTGAACCCCGAGGAGCTGAAGGCCGCGCGCCAGCTGCTCGGCTACCCCGAGGGCACCGCCGGCCGGTACATGACGCCGGAGTACCTCACCATCAAGCCGACGATGTCGGCGGGCGAGGCGATCGACTGGGTGCGCGCGAACGGCCGCGGCCGCGAGACGATCGGCGTCTTGTACGTGGTCGACGAGAAGGGCGCCTTCCGCTTCGACGTGCGGCTCGGCGACCTGGTGCTGGCGCCGCTCGATCAGAAGGTCGCCGACCTCGCCGAGAAGCACATGGTGTCGCTGCCGGCCACCGCGCCGCGCGCCGACGTGATCGCGGCGTTCGAGAAGTACGACCGGGTCGCGCTGCCGGTGGTGGACTCGAAGGGCGTCATGCTCGGCATCATCACCATCGACGACGTGCTCGACGTGGCCGAGCAGAAGGCGACCGAAGACATTCAGAAGATGGGCGGCATGGAGGCCCTCGAGGCGCCGTACCTCGACATCTCGCTGTGGGAGATGCTGAAGAAGCGCGGGCCGTGGCTGACGATTCTGCTCGTGAGCGGCACGCTGACCGCGACCGCGGTCGGCTACTTCCAGGGCCAGCTCGACCAGGCGGTGGTGCTCGGCGTGTTCATGCCGATGGTGATCGCGTCGGGAGGCAACTCGGGCTCGCAGGCGACGTCGCTCATCATCCGCGCGCTGGCGCTGCGCGAGCTGGAGCTCAAAGACTGGTGGAAGGTGGCGGTGCGCGAGCTGCGCATCGGCGCGCTGCTCGGCGCGTTCCTCGCCGCGATCGGCTTCATGCGCATCGTGCTGTGGCCGAACCACGCCGAGCTCTACACGCCGCACTTCGTGCTGGTGGCGATCACGGTCGCGCTGAGCCTGTCGGCGATCGTGCTGATGGGCGCGCTCGTCGGGGCGATGCTGCCGTTCATCTTGCGGCGGCTCGGGCTCGACCCCGCGACCGCGTCAGCGCCGTTCGTCGCGACGCTCGTCGACGTCACGGGGCTCGTCATCTACTTCACGGTCGCCACGCTCGTGCTCAAGGGCACCCTGCTCTAGCGCCGTGGAACCAGCGTCAGGAGCACGTCGTCACCGATGCGCTCGGTGCCCGTCAGATCGAGCGGGTGCGCGCTCGCCATCTGCTCGATCTGCAGGTTGCCGGACCAGGTGATGCCCTCTGCGCCGACGAGCTTCGGCGCCACGAAGACGAGCAGCTCGTCGTAGAGCTTCGCGTCGAGGAACTGCTGGTGCACGTTCGCGCCGCCCTCGACGAGCACGTGGAGCAGCCCTTCTTGCGCGAGGTGCTGCAGCACCGCCTTCGGGGCGCTCGGCTTGTCGATGAGAATGGTGCGCGCCTGGTCGTCGAAGACGCGGGCGCCTTTCGGCGCGCGGCCGGCTCCGTCGAGCACGACGCGCACGGGGTTTCTGCCGCCCTCGATTCGCGCGGTGAGCTGGGGGTCGTCGGTGATCACGGTGCCGGCGCCGACGAGCACGGCGTCGACCTCGCTGCGCAGCCAGTGCACCCGCAGCCGCGACGCCTCGGAGCTCACCCACTCGGAGTCGCCCGTCGACGTCGCCAGCTTCCCGTCGAGCGTCATCGCGACCTTCAGCGTCACGAACGGCAGGCCGGTGCGCATGAACTTGAAGAACGGGCGGTTCAGGGCGTCGGCGCGCTCCTTCAGCACGTGCCGCGTGACCTTCACCTTCGCGCGCTCGAGCCTCGCGATGCCCTTGCCGTCGACGAGCGGGTTCGGGTCGGAGCTCGCGAACACGACGCGCTTGATGCCCGCGGCGAGAATCGCCTCGCAGCACGGCGGGGTCTTACCGTGGTGATCGCAGGGCTCGAGGGTGGTGTAGAGCGTGGCGCCCTTCGCCCTCTTCTTCGCATGGGCGAGCGCGACGATCTCGGCGTGCGGCGCTCCGGATCTCTCGTGGTACCCGCGGCCGACCACCTTGCCGCCCTTCACGATGACGGCCCCGACGCAGGGGTTCGGGTGGGTCTTCCCCAGCGCCCGCGTCGCCTCGGCGAGCGCGAGCGCCATGAACTTCTCGTCCTGGTTCAACGCTTGCCCTTCTTGGTGTCCGACTTCTCCTGGATGATGTCCTTGAGCTCGTCCATGAACTCCGCGATGTCGCGGAAGCTGCGGTACACGCTCGCGAACCGCACGTAGGCGACCTCGTCGAGCTGCGGCAGCCGGCGCATCACCTCTTCGCCGATCTTGCTCGAGGGGATCTCTTTCTCTCCGACGTCTTGGAGCCCCTTCTCGATCTCGATGACCAGCGCCTCGACCTGCTCGACGCTGACCGGCCGCTTCTCACAGGCCTTCTTGAGCCCCGCGACGAGCTTGTCGCGATCGAACGCCTCGCGCCGGCCGTCTTTCTTCACGATCAGCGGCGTGAGCTGCTCGACGCGCTCGAACGTGGTGAAGCGGCGCCGGCACTCGCCGCACTCGCGCCGCCGGCGAATGACGGTGCCTTCGGCCGACTCGCGGGAGTCGAGCACCCGGGTGTCGTCGGTGCTGCAGAACGGGCACTTCATGGAGCTCCCTCGGGCGCTTTCGGAGCGGCCAGGTTCATGTGCGGTAGAGCGGGAATGACTGCGCGAGCTCCTTCACCTGGCCCTTGATGCTCTGGAGCTTCGCCTCGTCGTTCGCGTTGTCGAGCGCCGAGCCGATGAGCTTCGCGATGGTCGCCATCTCGGGCTCCTTCATGCCGCGCGTGGTGACGGCCGGGGTGCCGATGCGAACGCCGCTCGACACGTTCGGCTTCTCGGGGTCGAACGGAATCTGGTTCTTGTTCACCGTGATGCCGGCCTTGCCGAGCACGTCTTCGCCCGCCTTGCCGGTGATCTTCTTGGGCCGCAGGTCGACGAGCATGAGGTGGTTGTCGGTGCCGCCGGAGCACAGCCGCAGGCCCTGGCCCTTGAGCGCCTCGGCCAGCGCCTTCGCGTTCTTCACGATCTGCTGCTGGTACGCCTTGAACGACGGCTTGAGGGCCTCGGCGAACGCGACCGCCTTCGCGGCGATGACGTGCATCAGCGGCCCGCCCTGGATGCCGGGGAAGATCTGGCCGTTGATCGCCTTCGCGTGGTTCTCTTTCATGAGCACGAGGCCGCCGCGGGGGCCGCGCAGCGTCTTGTGCGTGGTGCTGGTCGTGATGTCGGCGAGCTTGACGGGTGAGGGGTGCTCGCCGGCGGCGACGAGGCCGGCGATGTGGGCCATGTCGACCATCATCGCGGCGCCGACCGAGTCGGCGATCTCGCGGAACTTCGCGAAGTCGAAGATGCGCGGGTACGCCGAGGCGCCGACGACGACGACCTTCGGCTTGTGCTCCTTCGCGAGCGCGGCGGCCTGCGCGTAGTCGACGGTCTCGGTCTCGCGCGTGAGGCCGTAGTGCACGACCTTGTAGAGCTTGCCCGAGAAGTTGAACGACGCGCCGTGGGTGAGGTGGCCGCCCGAGTTGAGATCCAGCGAGAGCATGGTGTCGCCCGGCTTCATCAGCGCCATGTACGCGGCCATGTTCGCCTGGCTGCCGGAGTGGGCCTGCACGTTCGCGGCCTCGGCGCCGTAGAGCTGGAGCAGGCGCGAGATGGCGAGGCTCTCGGCCTTGTCGACCTCTTCGCAGCCGCCGTAGTAGCGCTTGCCCGGGTAGCCTTCGGCGTACTTGTTCGTGAGGCAGGAGCCGAGCGCGGTCAGCACGGCGCGGCTCACGAAGTTCTCGCTGGCGATGAGCTCGAGGCCCTGTTCCTGGCGCTGCTCCTCCGCGGCGAGGATGGCGGCGATCTCGGGGTCGACCTCTTTGAGCGGAAGGGTAGTCTCCATGCCCGTGCGCCTAGCACGAAGATGGCCCTGAGTCGGCGGTTGATCGAGCTGCTCTTGGAAGACCCCGACGACCTCGAGCGGTACGTCGTGGTGGCGGATCAGCTGCAGGCGCGGGGCGACCTGCGCGGCGAGCTGATCGCGCTCGAGGTGGCGCGGGCGAAGGCGGGGCCGGCTGCGGCCGGGCGCCTCAAGCGCGAGATCGACCGGTTCATGAAGGTGAACGCGAAGGCGCTCTTGGGCCCGTTGTGGACGGCGAGCTCGACGTCGTCGTTCGAGTGGCGGTACGGCTTCATCCGCAAGGCGGCGCTGTGGACGACGGCGGTCTCGCTGGCGGCCCCGCTGGGGAGGCGGATGCCGAAGCCGAAGGGCAACAAGCTGCTCAAGCAGACGGGCGAGCTGATGACGCTCGAGTCGGCGGTGCTGCTCGAGGAGCTGACGCTGGCGTCGACCTACAACTCGCAGCTGTTCGTGTGGGACGCCGCGGCGCGCGTCGCGGCGGGGGCGCCGGCGTCGCTGCACGTGCTGTCGCTGCGCGACCTGTACGAGCGCGCCCTGCCCGACTGGGAGCCGATGTTCCAGCGCGAGATCGTGTGGCGCAGGCAGGTGCTGAGGCTGCAGAGCGACACGCTCTCGCTGGAGGCGATCGCCGAGCTGTTTTAGTGGGTGAGGAGCTCGGCGTAGACGCGAATGCCCTCGCGCGAGAGGCGCATGACGGGCCTGAGGTCTCCGAGCTCTTCGAGGCGCACCGGCTCTTCGGTGGCGTGGAGGAGATCGCTGAGCAGGTCGATGACCGGCCGCGGAGCGGGCTCGGAGAAGACGACGCCGGTTCGGTCTTCGGTGAACCGGAACATGAACGTCGTCGGCTGGTGCCGGAGCACGTCGGCGAGCGACATCACCGCCAGCACGACGACGCGCGCGAGCTGATCGTCGGTGCACTTCGGAGTGACGAGGACGGCGTCGCCCGTGGTGGGGACGTCGCGGAACAGGTCTGCACACTTCACGGTGGAACTCCCTCACGAACCGCGAGCGCACTGTAGCGAGGGGGTCTGACGTCACCGCGACTCGACGGTGAGCCGGCCCCCGAGAGCGAGGCGCAGCCGGTCGTGCTGGAGGTCGGCCGTCACGGAGCGTAGGGACGCGCTGTATGATGCCGGCATGACCTCACTGCGATTCGCCCTGGTGGTGTCGCTGTGTTGTGGAGCCCTCGCCTGCTCGAAGAAGCCGTCGGTGGCGCAGCCTGCGCTCGAGGGCTTCATCGACTCCGTCGCGCACGTCGCGCCCGACGCGACGTTCTTGACGCCCGAGGGCTCGACGTACACCCCGATCGATCGCGGCACCGACGGGCCGCCGGCCGAGGGCACGTTCGAGATCCCGATGATCAACGTCGGCCGCTACGAGTGGACGCGCTACAAGCCCGAGAAGGAAGAGAAGGTGGGCTCCGACCTGCTCATCACCGTCGTGGGCAGCATCTGCATGAGGCCCGACGAGCCCGACAACGCCACATGCAACCGGCCGAACGACTACCGGTTCCGCGCGCTGATGCGCAACGAAGGCGGCGCGTGGAAGATCGCGGGGCTCAGCACCATGATGATCAACCAGGTGCGCTGACCGCTTCAGAACAGCGCGTCCATGGTGAGCTCCTTGTCGACGAGCTCGCGGCGGTGCTCGTTGTCGCGCACGCCGTGCGTGGTGACGAACGTGAGCAGCACGGCCTTCTTCGTCTTCGTCTCGCGGCGGAAGACGTCGCGCTTGGCCTTCAGCTCGGCGGCGTAGCGCTTGTCGATGACGAACTCGCCCTCGCTGAACTTCAGCTCGCAGAGGTTGATCGTCTGGTCCTTCCGGTCGACGAGCAGGTCGACCTGGGCGCCGGGGCTCTTCCACGCCGACTCGAGGGTCTCGACGGCCTCGATGCCGAGGGCGCGCTTGAGCCGCTGGGCGTGCTTCACGCAGACGCCCTCGAACGCGTAGCCGCTCCACGCACGCCACGCCGGCGAGCCGCGCCGGCTGAGCCACCCGCCCCGGCCGCGGCCGGGCTCGATGAAGCTCAGGTAGAACAGCGAGTACTCGTCGGTGAGGCGGCAGACCATGTCCTTCGTCTCGAGGCCGAACTGCGGCAGGCGCGTGACGAAGCCCGACTCGTCGAGCTCGTCGATGAGCCGCGTGGCGCTGCCGCCCGAGGTGATGCCGGTGGCGGCGATGAGCTCGTTGCGGGTCATGCCGTAACGCTTCTTCGCGAGCGTGCGCACGACGTGCTCGTGGCGCTCGGGGTGCTCGAACAGCGACGCGTAGAGCTTCCCGAACTCGTCGCGCAGCATGCCGTCGGGCGAGAAGCAGAGGCGATCGATGCTCTGGGCCGCCGACTCGCCGCGCTCGAGCTGCTTCAGGTAGTGCGGCACGCCGCCGAGCGCGATGTACAGCTCGAGCAGCTGGTAGCGCGTCAGCGTGATGCGGCGCTGCTGCAGATACGCCTCGGTCTCGCCGAGCGTGAACGGCTCGAGGCGGATTCGCCGGGTGACCCGGTTGTGGAGCCCGCCGCGCGCCGCGACCAGGTGCTCGATCATCCACGAAGCGGCCGAGCCGCACACCACCACCACCAGCCCGCGCTGCTTCACGGCCCAGCCGTTCCAGAAGTGCTCGAACGCGGGCAGGAACCCCGAGCGCCGCGACGCGAGCCACGGCAGCTCGTCGAAGAAGACGACGCGCTTCTTCCCGCCCTTGAGGACCTTCTCGAGGTACGCAGCGAGCTGCCGGAAGGCGTCGGGCCAGTCGCGGGGCGGCGTGACCTTCGCGCTCTTGCGGGCGGCCGCCAGGGCGGCGGCGAAGTTGCCGAGCTGCTGGTCGAGCGGCACCTCGTAGGCGCCGACGAGCTCGAAGCAGAGCTCGGCCGCGAAGTGCTCGCGCACGAGAAACGTCTTGCCGACGCGGCGGCGGCCGTAGATGGCGACGAGCTCGGCTTCGGGCGAGCCGTGCGCGTGGCGCAGCAGAGACCGCTCGCGCTCGCGCCCAGCCAGCAGCGTCATGGGCGGGAGTCATATCTGGCCAAAAGTCGTACGTCGATGCGACTTTTGGCCACTTCAGCACCACGCCGCACCCGTACGGAGGCGGCGCGCAAATGCGGCCAAAACATCATCTCGCAGTCGACTTTTGGCCACTTTTAACGGCGGCCGCGAACCGGTCGAAGTTGAGGACAAGCTCACGAAGAAAGGGCTACGGTCACGCGCGGGAGGGCGTTCATGGCAGACACCATCATCGGCTCGACGATCGTGATCGACGGCGAGCTCAAGAGCGGTGAGGACATCTCGATCAAGGGCACCGTGAAGGGGAAGATCACCACCACGGCCGACCTGTACATCGAGGAAGGCGGCCAGGTGGAGGCCGAGGTCGAGACGCGCTCGATCGAGGTCGAGGGCTCGGTGACCGGCAACGTCTCGGCGTCCGACAAGTACGAGCTGAAGAAGGGCGGCCGCGTCGAGGGCGACATTCGCGCGCCGCGCGTGCTCATCTCCGACGGCGCGCGCTTCAAGGGCCACATCGACATGGCCGAAGGCGGCGGCGGCGAGGCGCCCCGGGCGCCCGCGAAGAAGCGCTGAGGCCGGCTTCCGCTGCAGCCCGCGGTGCCGCACGCGGTGTTCAGCAGCGGCTCAGCGCCCGATCGTCTCGTCGGGCAGCTTCCACGCGTTCGCCTCGAGCGCGAACACGAACGGAGCGTCCTTCGTCGTCTCGTTCACCCAGTGCAGCTGCGAGAGGCCCGTGCCGCCCTTCTCGCAGATGGCCTCGCGGAGCTTCACGTAGGTCTCTTCGTCGGTCGCCTCTTTGGGGACCTGCACCCAGCCCAGGTTCACCGAGCCCTCGGGCACGTCGGTCGCCGACGGAAAGTCGTTCACGCTGCAGCCGTGCTCGGGGGCCTTGAAGATGCCCGGCGGCGGAGCCTTGTGCTCGACGAGGATGGTGGTGCGGCACGCGCCGAACAGCAGCACGGCGCCGCAGCTACCGAGCAAAACGCTTGAGAGCGAGCACCGCATTCGTGCCTCCGAACCCGAAGCTGTTCGACAGCACAGCATTCACCCGAACCTCGCGCGCCGAGTTCGGCACGTAGTCGAGGTCGCACTCCGGATCCGGAGTCGTGTAGTTGATCGTCGGGGGGATCACGCCGCGCGCGAGCGCGAGCGCCGAGATGACCGCCTCGGCGCCGCCGGCCGCGCCGAGCATGTGGCCCGTCATCGACTTCGTCGACGAGACCATCAGCTTCTTCGCATGATCTCCGAAGACCTTCTTGATGGCCTTCGTCTCGTTCTGATCGTTGAACGGAGTCGAGGTGCCGTGCGCGTTGATGTACCCGACGTCTTCGGGCTGGAGCTTCGCGCTCTGCAGCGCGAGCCTCATGCACCGCACCGCGCCCTCGCCCTCGGGCGCAGGCTGCGTCTCGTGGTGGGCGTCGCTGTTGGCGGCGTAGCCCACGATCTCGGCGAGAATGTTCGCTCCGCGCTTCTTCGCGAGCTCGAGCTCCTCGAGCACCACGATGCCGGCGCCCTCGCCCATCACGAAGCCGTCGCGGTCTTTGTCGAACGGCCGGCTCGCCTTCGCCGGATCTTCGCGCCGCGTCGACAGCGCCTTCATCGCCTCGAAGCCGCCGATGCCCATCGGGGTGATGGCCGCCTCGGAGCCGCCCGCCACCATCGCGTCGGTCTCGCCCCAGACGATCGACTTGTACGCCTCGCCGATCGCGTGCGCCGACGTGCTGCACGCCGACACCGGGCCCCAGTTCGGGCCTTTCAGGTTGTAGCGCATCGAGATGCGCCCCGGCGCCATGTTGGCGATCATCTGGAGGATGAAGAACGGAGAGAGGCGGTCGGCGCCCTTCTCCATCGCCTTGCTGTGGCTCTCTTCGAAGCTGGCGAGCCCGCCGATGCCGCTGCCGACGAGGCAGCCGACGCGCGTCGGGTCGTAGCCGTTCGGCTTCTCGGTGCCGACGGGGAGCCCGCTCTCGTCCATCGCCATCGCTCCGGCGGCGAGCGCGTACTGACAGAAGAGGTCCATGCGGCGGGCCTCTTTGCGGTCGATGAACTTCTCGGCTTCGAAGTCCTTCACTTCGCCGGCGAAGTTCACCACGAGCTTGCTCTCGGGGAAGCGGGTGATCTTGCCGATACCCGATTCTCCGCGCAGCAGCGCTTGCCAGTTCTTCTCGGTGCCGGTTCCGAGCGCAGTGATGAGCCCGGTTCCCGTGATGACGACGCGCCGTGACATCTTCGTTCGCCTACTTCTTGTGGGTGTTGATGTAGTTGATGGCGTCGCCGACGGTCTTGATGTTCTCGGCTTCCTCGTCGGGAATCTCGACCTCGAACTCCTCTTCCATGGCCATCACCAACTCCACGATGTCGAGGCTGTCGGCGCCCAGATCTTCGATGAACGACGACTCGGCCTTGATCTCGTCCTCACCGACGCCCAGCTGGTCGGCGATGATGGACTTGACCTTCGCTTCGATGTTCGTTGCGGACATGGCTTCTTGGTACCCGTTCCTTCAGTGCTGCGGGGTTGATCAGCGTTGATGTCAGCCGGGCGCCTATACCGTGGAACACCCGGGAACTACCAGCGGGGACTACATGTACATACCGCCATTCACTTTCAGCACTTCGCCCGTGATGTACGAGGCGTCGGTGGAGGCGAGGAAGACCGTGGCCGCGGCGACCTCTTCGGCCTTGCCCAGGCGCGCCAGCGGCGTCACCTGCAGCATCATCTTCTTCGCCTCCTCGGGAATGTGCTGCGTCATGTCGGTCTCGATGAACCCGGGGGAGACCGCGTTGACGCGGATGTTGCGCGGAGCGAGCTCTTTCGCCATCGCCTTGGTGAGCCCGATGAGGCCCGCCTTCGACGCCGCGTAGGCCGCCTGGCCGGCGTTGCCCATCTCGCCGACGATGCTGGTCATGTTGATGATGGCGCCCTGCCGCTGCTTCATCATCGGCCGGCTGACCGCGCGGATGAGGTTGAACGCGCCCTTGAGGTTCGTATCGAGCGTCTTCGCGTAGTCGGCGTCGGCGAAGCGCATGATGAGGCCGTCGACCGCGACGCCCGCGTTGTTCACGAGCACGTCGATGCGGCCGAGCTCCTTCACCGTCTCGTCGACCGCCTTGTTCACCTCTTCGGTGTTCGAGACGTCGAAGCGAAGGGCCTTGCCCTTGCCGCCGGCCTCGCCGACGAGCTTCACGGTCTCGGTCGCCGCGGCCTCGTTGCCGGCGTAGTTGATGACGACGGTGGCGCCGCGCTTGGCGAACGCGACCGCACAGGCGCGGCCGATGCCTCTCGAGCCGCCGGTGATGAAGACGACCTTGTCCTTGAAGTCGCTCATGCTCAGCTCCCCGCCTTCTCGAGGCTCGCCGGATCTTCGACGTTCACGGTCTCGATGCCCTTCGCGATGCGCTTGACCAGGCCGCAGAGCACCTTGCCGGGCCCCAGCTCGACGACGCGCGTGATGCCTTCTTTTTCGAGGCGCTGCACGCTCTCGACCCAGCGAACGCTGCCGGTGACCTGCTTGAGCAAGAGCTCCTTGATGCGGCCCGCGTCGGCGTTCGGCGAAGCCTCGACGTTGGTGATGACCGGGACCTTCGGAGCGCTCCACTGGACCTTCGAGAGCACCTCGTCGAGCCGCGGCACCACCGGCTGCATCAGCGCGCAGTGGAAGGGGGCCGACACGGGCAGCGGCAGCACGCGCTTCGCGCCCGCGGCCTTCAGCTTCTCGCCGGCGCGCTCGACGGCCTTCGCGTGGCCCGCGATGACGGTCTGCGACGGCTCGTTGTAGTTCGCGCAGCTGACGACTTCCCCCTCCGCGGCTTCCTTGCAGAGGGCGTCGATCTTCGCGGCGTCGAGGCCGAGCACCGCCGCCATCGCGCCGACGCCCTGCGGTACGGCCTCCTGCATGAACGTGCCGCGCGCGCGGACGGAGCGGACGGCGTCGGCGAGGGTCATGGCTCCGGCGGCGACGAGCGCCGAGTACTCGCCGAGCGAGTGGCCGGCGACGAAGGCCGGAGTCACGCCGAAGCGCTTCACGAACACGGCGTGCGCCGCGACGGAGACCGCGAGAATGGCGGGCTGCGTGTTCGCGGTGAGCTTGAGCTGATCTTCGGGGCCCTCGAAGCACAGCGTCGAGAGCTTCTCGCCGAGCGCGTCGTCGGCGGCGTCGAGCACGGCCTTCGCCTCGGGGAAGGCGTCGGCGAGGGCCTTGCCCATGCCCACCGTCTGACTGCCCTGCCCTGGAAAGACGAATGCGATCTTGGCCATGGTGATTGCCGTTACCAACGAACGAGAGCGCTCCCGTAGGACATGCCGGCCCCGATCGCCATCATCGCGATGGTGTCGCCCGCCTGGAGGCGGCCGGCGCGGTTGGCCTCGTCGAGCGTGGTCGGCAGCGAGGCCGACGAGGTGTTGCCGTACTTCTCGATGTTGAGGAACGCCTTCGACTGCGGAATGCCGACGCGCTCGAGCACGGCGTCGATGATGCGGATGTTGGCCTGGTGCGCGATGACGTGGCGCACGTCGCCGCTCGTCATCTTGTTGTGCTCGAAGGCCTCTTGCAGCGCCTCGGTGAGCGAGCGCACCGCGAACTTGAAGACCTCGCGGCCGTTCATCGAGACCTTGTGGAGCTTGTTCTCGAGCATCTGCGGGCTGGCCGGGTGCATGGAGCCGCCGCCCTTGATGCAGAGGATGTCGGTGAGCGAGCCCTCGGTGTGGAGGTGCGTCGAGAGGATGCCGCGGTTCGGGTCGGTCGACGGCCCGAGCACCATGGCGCCGGCGGCGTCGCCGAAGAGCACGCAGGTGTTGCGGTCGTCCCAGTCGATGAGGCGCGTGAGCAGCTCGACGCCGACGACGAGCATGCGCTTCGCGGCGCCGGTCGAGATGTACTGCTGGGCGATCGACATGCCGAACAGCGAGCCCGCGCAGGCGGCGCTGACGTCGAACGCGAAGCAGCGCCTGGCGCCGAGCTTGTGCTGCAGAAAGGCGGCGGCCGCCGGCATCGGCATGTCGGGGCTGATGGTGCCGACGATGATGCCGTCGAGGTCGGTGGGCTTGAGGCCGGCCATGTCGAGGGCCCGCTTGCTGGCCTCGAGCGCCATGTCGGAGGTGTTCTCACCATCGGCGGCCATGCGCCGCTCGCGGATGCCGGTTCTCTCGACGATCCACGCGTCGGAGGTCTGCACACGCTTCTCGAGGTCGGCGTTCGTGACGACCTTCGCGGGGGCGTAGCTGCCCGTACCGATGATCTGTGCCCGGACCATGGGAGGGTGGGCATGTATCCATTTTGGGGCCCGAAGTCACCGCATAGACGTTTGCGCACTGCGCACACCGGCACCCACTTCGAAAAAAGTGCGGCCGTCCCCCTGCAAAATGCGAGTGGGTGCTGCGGGGCCGGCAGGCAACCCGTGACAACGTCACGGCCGCGCCGGCGGCACGGGCCTTGATACCCGGAAGCGCCGTGTTCCGAGTCCTCGTTCTCGTTGTGCTCTCGCTCCCTACCCTCGCGCTCGCGGGTGAGATCGAGGTCCCGCTCGGTGAGCGCGCCCCGCTGAAGTCGCGGAAGGCCGTCCACGAGGTCACGGTGCGCGACCCGTCGATGCTGCAGGTCGTCGTCACCGACGGCGCGGTGTCGCTGGAAGGCAAAGAGAGCGGCATGACCGGCATCACCGTGAAGTACGAAGACGGAGAGCTCGAGCGGGTGCTGGTCGTCATCGGCACCGCCCAGAACTCGAAGGGCCCGCGCATGGAGCAGGCCAAGACCGTCGACCTGAAGAAGTCGGCCGATGCGCAGGCGAAGGCGGCGCCGAAGCCCGAGCCGATGAAGCCCGCCAAAGAGAAGGCCGCGGTCGACGAGGCCGCAGGTGCGGTGCGCGCCGCGGCCGAAGCGCTTTAGTGAGCCGCGAGGGCCGAGGAGCGCTCCGGCAGCCCGGGCGCTCTCGCAGCGGCAGCGGCGCCGAGGTGGTCGACGTCGAATCCGCACGCGAGCCTCAGCCGAGCCACGCGGCCGCCTGCTTCATCGCGTCGCTCTGAACCCCCTTGAGGCCCGCGACGGCGGTGCGGCGGCACGCGACCAGCGCGCGCTCGATCGCCCTGCCCTTCGACCGGCCGTGCGCCACGATGCCGACGCCGTCGATGCCGAGCATGGGGGCGCCGCCGTACTCGGCGTAGTCGATGATCTTCTTGAGCCCCGCGAGCGTCGGCTTGAGCAGCGCCGCGCCGGCCTTCGCGGGCAGCCCGGCCTTCTCGATCGCGCGCTTCAAGATCGACCCGACGGCCGACGCGGCGCCCTCGCTGGTCTTGAGCGCGATGTTGCCGGTGAACCCGTCGGTGACGACGACGTCGCAGCGCGACGAGAACAGCGCGTTGCCCTCGACGTAGCCGACGACGTTCAGCGGCGACTTCTTGAGCAGCTCGAGGGCGTCGCGCGTCAGCTTCGTGCCCTTGCCCTCTTCTTCGCCGTTCGAGAGCAGCGCGACCTTCGGCTTCTGCAGCTTCCAGAGCGATCGCGCCCAGGCCTCGCCGAGCACGGCGAAGGTGGCGAGCAGCCTGGCGTCGCACTCGGTGTTGGCGCCGGCGTCGAGCATCACGCTGGGCCGTTCGCTGTCGATCTGCGGCAGCAGCGCAGCGAACGCCGGCCGCGACACCCCGTCGACGCGGCCGAGGAGCAGCGCGGCGCCCGCCATCACGGCGCCCGAGTTGCCCGCCGAGACGAACCCGTCGGCCTCGCCGTCGCGGTGCAGCTCGATGGCGCGGCGCAGCGAGCTGTCTTTCTTGCCGCGAATGGCCTGGGGGCCGTGGTCGCCCATGCCGACGACCTGGGAGGCGTGGCGCAGGTGCACGTTGGGCAGCCGCTTCTTCGCGGGCCCGAGCAGGGGGTCGAGCCTCGCCTGGTCTCCGACGAGCACGACGACGTCGGAGGAGTGCTCGCGCGCGAACGCGACGGCGCCCTCGACGCAGACTTCCGGCGCGTGATCTCCGCCGAAAGCGTCCAGCGCGAAGCGCACTACTCGTTCTTGCCGGCCGCGACCTGCTTGTCGCCGTAGAAGCCGCAGGCGGCGCAGACGCGGTGGGGCATCACGGGGGCTCCGCAGTTCGCGCAGTTGATGACCTGCACGGGGGAGCGGACCTTGTTGTTGGCGGCGCGCCGGCGATCGCGGCGCATCTTGCTGGTTCTCTTCTTGGGGACGCCCATGGGGCGCCTCTCTCTCAGCTTTCGCGGGGCGTGTAAACAGGTCAGTGGTTGGTAGTTGGCCAACCACCGACTCAGTTGAGCTTGATGTCCTTCAGCTTCGCGAGCCCGACGTGGCCGATCTTCTGGGTGTGGCCACAGTCCTTCTCGTTGAGGTCCTGCCCGCAGACGGTGCACAGGCCCTTGCAGTCGTCCTTGCACAGCACCGAGACGGGCAGCGCCAGCACGAGCTGCTCGCGGATGATGGGGTCGAGATCGATCGTCTTGCCGTCGAACGGCTCGGAGTCGGCCTCGTCGAGCTTGAAGCTCCCCGCGCGGGGCGACTTGCCGTCGTCGTCGCCATCACCCTCGCCGTCGTCTTTGGGCTGCGCCACCAGCGTCAGCTCGAACTTCACCGGGAGCTGCAGCGAAACGTCTTTGAGGCACCGCTTGCACGGCCCCGTCACCGTCGCGTCGAACGCTCCGGTGAGCAGCACGCGACCCGCGAGCTTCTTGAGCTTCGCGCGCAGGCTCGAGGCGCCCTTGCGCACGAAGCCCACGGTGGCGCTCAGCGCCTCGTCGAGCACCGAAGCGGGAATCGCCTCGTTCAGCTCGAGCCCCTTGTCCTGAATCTCTTCGACCTTGACCTGCATCGGTCTTCTCTAACTCGCAGCTACTTCTTCGGCTTGTGCACGGCCTTCGCGCCCTCGCTCGTCTTCACCTTGGGCCTCGACTGCGCCTGGACCTTCGAGATCAGCATCTCGATGCGCGCGCGGTCGCCGGACTTCAAGTCCACGAAGCTGACGCCCATGCCGAGGTCTTTCGCGGTCACGATCTCGCCCTTGCAGCGGATCTCGACGGGGTCTCCCGGGATCTCGAACTTCAGCTCGACCTTCGTGCCGAGCGGCAGCGGAATCGTCTGCGCGAAGAACGCCCCGCCGACCGAGATGTTGGCGGCGCGTTGGAAGTAGACCTCGTCGTCGCGGTGGGCCTCGATCCACAGGTCGACCGGCACCCGCTCCTGGCGACGCTTGTCGGCGGCAGACATGGGCTCGCGAACGCTTATGCCACGCTTCGACTTGAAGTAGGAAGCGTTAGCGAACGTGGCGAGAATTCTGGTCATCGAAGACGAGCAAGACCTCGCGGAGCTGCTCGAATACAACCTGAAGGCCGACGGCCACGAGCCTGACATCGCCCGCACCGGCGCCGCCGGAGTCGCCCGCGTCAAGGCGTCGAAGCCCGACCTCGTGCTGCTCGACCTCATGCTCCCCGACGTCTCGGGCAGCGAGGTGTGTCGCATGATCCGCGAGCTCGAAGGCGGCAAGCGGCTGCCCATCATCATGGTCACCGCCCGCGGCGAAGAGACCGACCGCGTGCGCGGCCTCGAGCTCGGCGCCGACGACTACGTCGTGAAGCCGTTCTCGGTGAAGGAGCTGCTCCTGCGCGTGAAGGCCGTGCTCCGCCGCGGCACGGAAGAGAGCGGCAAGCAGCCCTCCGACGGCGTGCGCACGGCCGGCGACATACGCCTCGACCCCGTGCGGCACGAGGTGACGGTCAAGGGCGCCCCGGTCGCGCTCACCGCGCTCGAGTTCCGCCTGCTCAAGACGTTTCTCGAGCGGCCGGGCCGCGTGCAGACGCGCGAGACCCTGCTCAGCGACGTGTGGGGCATCGAGGCCGACATCACCACGCGCACCGTCGACACGCACGTGAAGCGGCTGCGCGAGAAGCTGGGGCCTGCGGGCGACGTCATCGAGACGATCCGCGGCGTCGGCTACAAGCTGGGAGACTGAAGGCGTGGAAGGCGAGCAAGAGACACGGCTGCAGCTCGAGATGCTCCGCGCGGTCGTCGACGGCATGAGCGAAGGCCTGTGGATCACCGACCCCGACGGCCGCGTCATCCAGTACAACAACGCGCTCAAAGAGATGCTGTACGCGGGCACCGAGCTCGTGGGGAAGACGGCGCTCCAGGTCGTGCGCAGCCAGGAGCTCTCGAGCGCGGTGATGCGCGCCTGCCGCGAAGGGCAGACGACGAAGCTCGAGCTGACGGTCGAGGGCGTGCGGCCGCGCACGCTGAACGTGCAGGTGTCGCCGCTCGGGCGCGATCTGCAGGGCTCGGCGGCGGTGTTCCAGGACGTGACGGAGCTGCAGCGCCTCGAGAAGGTGCGCAAGGACTTCGTCGCGAACGTGAGCCACGAGCTGCGCACGCCGATCACCGCGATTCGCGGCTACGCCGAGACCCTGAAGGCGGGCGCGCTCGCCGACCAGAGCAACGCGCCGAAGATGGTCGACATCATCCACCGGCAGTCCGAGCGGCTCTCGGAGCTCGTCGAAGACCTGCTCGAGCTGAGCCGCATCGACGCGAAGCAGATTCAGCTCGCGAAGGTGCCGATCGACCTCGAGCAGGCGGCGCACCGCGCGAGCGAGGCCGTGCGCCCGAAGGCCGAGGGCAAGAACATCGCCATCGAGATCGCGGTGCCCGAAGATCTGGTCGCCATCGCCGACGCCCGCGCGCTCGAGCAGGTGCTCCTCAACCTGCTCGACAACGCCGTGAAGTACACGGGCCACGGCGGTCGCGTGAAGGTGACCGGCAAGCGCCGCGGCAACGACGTCGAGATCGCGGTGCGGGACACCGGGGCCGGCATCGAGCCGCGGCACCTGCCGCGCGTGTTCGAGCGGTTCTACCGGGTCGACAAGGGCCGCAGCCGCGAGCTCGGCGGCACGGGCCTGGGCCTCTCGATCGTGAAGAACCTCGTGAACCTGATGCAGGGCGAGGTCTGGGTCGAGAGCACCCCTGGCGAGGGCTCGACGTTCTTCGTCGAGCTTCCCGGCGATTCCGCCACGAGGCAATCGTTGTAAGCTCCCGGCCGGATGCGCGTCGCCATTCTGGCGGACATTCACGGCAACCTGCCCGCGTGCGAGGCCGTGCTGGACGACATCAAGCGGCAGGCGCCCGACCTGATCGTGGCGGCCGGCGATCTCGCGCTGCGCGGCGCCCACCCGAGAGAGGTCGTCGACCTGCTGTTCGACCGCTGCCAGCACCTGCTGATCGGCAACACCGACTCGTACATCGCGGGCAACTACCTCGGCGGCGCGTACCGCGAGCGCGAGCACTGGAAGACCGACCTGCTGGAGTGGACACGCGATCAGCTCGGCGCCGAACGAATCAAGAGGCTCGCCGACATGCCGTTCTCGGTGCGGTTCTCGCCGCGCAAGGGGCAGGACCTGTACGTCTGCCACGCGAACCCGAGGAACCTCGAGGAGTCGCTGGAGCCCACGCTCGACGAGCTCACGGTGCGGCGCTTTCTACAGCACCTCGACGCGGCGGCGGTGGCGTTCGGGCACCTGCACTTCCCGTATCGGCGGCGGGTCGGCCGCACCCTGATCGCAGACGTGGCGTCGGCCGGCATTCCGCGCGACGGCGACCTGCGGCCCGCGTGGGGGCTGTTCACGTTCACCCCGAAGGGCTGGCGCGTGCAGATCCGCCGGGTGCGGTACCCGGTGCGCAAGGCGACGCTGTCGCTGACCGAGCGGAAGGTGCCGGGGGCTCCGCTGCTGGTGCACAAGATGATCGAGGCGCGGTACCGCCACCACGCGCAGCTGTCGGAGGCCGCGCGCCGGCACTCGGGCCTGCCGCCGGTGCCGGTCTTGAGGCCGCCACCCGGCGCGCGCGACATCGACCCGGCGGTCGAGGCGATGTCGGGCGATCACTCGCTGGTGCACCCCGCCGCCGAGATGACGTCGGCGCCGGCGATTCTGCCGCCGCCGCAGCTGGTGGCGGCTCCCCACGAGTCGGTGACGCCGCTGGAGCACCCCGAAGCCGACCTCGACGCCCACCCGCCCGACGAGCCCGCCGAGCACGAGGAAGAGGTGCTCGGGCCGGTGGCTCCGCCGATCGCGGCGTCGGACGAATAGCGGGCCTTCAGGCGGGCGGTGCGAGCGTGAAGAAGAACGTCGCTCCGCGGCCCTTCTCGCCTTCGGCCCAGACGCGGCCGCCGTGGCGCGAGACGATGCGCTCGACCGTCGCGAGCCCGACGCCCGTGCCGGGGAACTCGCTCTGGCCGTGCAGCCGCTGGAAGACTCCGAACAGCCGGTCTGCGTAGGCCATGTCGAAGCCCGCGCCGTTGTCGCGCACGAAGAACGCCTCGCCGCCGCGCGCGGCTGTGTCGACGCCGATCTCGATGGTGGCGTCGGCCCGTCGTGAGGTGAACTTCCACGCGTTGCCGATGAGGTTCGCCAGCGCGGCGCGCACGAGCGCCGGGTCGCCCACCGCGGCCATGCCGGGGTGCACGGTGACCTCGACGGTGCGGCCGCTGTCGCCGGCGCGCAGCTCGCGCACCACGTCGTTCGCGAGCGCGCTGAGATCGATGGGCCTGCGGTTCATGCCCGCCTCGACCACGCGCCCGAGCGACAGCATCGCGTCGATCAGCTGGTTCATGCGCTCGACGCCGGCGAGCACCCGGTCGAGGTGGCCGCGCGCTTCGGCGTCGAAGCGGCTGCCCCAGTCGTCGGCGAGGGCCTGCGTGAACCCCGAGATGGCGCGCAGCGGGGCGCGGAGATCGTGCGAGACCGAGTACGAGAACGCCTGCAGGTGCCGGTTCGCGACGGCGAGCTCGGCGGTTCGCTCGGCGACGAGGCGCTCGAGGTTCTTCAAGACGTCGTCTCTCTCGCGCTCGGCGTCGAGCACGCGCAAGATCTGACGGCACATCCAGTCGGCGTACCTCGCGCCCTCGGGCCCGCCCTGCGGTGCCAGGAGCAGCTCCGGCGGGATGTAGAAGAGGTTGTCGCGGTTGAGCTCGGAGCCGACGTACGCCGAGCGGTGCACCGTCAGCGCGTCGCGCACCGCCTGGGCCGGCACCATGCCGCGGTGGTACTGGCAGATGCCGCGCAGCGGCTTGTCGCGGATCAGCTGCTCGAGCCGCGCTTCGTACTCCAGCAGGCGCGTGAAGTTCTCGTCGGCGCCGAGCTCCCACCGCATGTCGCCGGTGGCGCAGAGGCCCTTGAAGCCGCCCCGCACGGCCTCGTCGACCGAGGAGCCCAGGGAGTCGATCATCGCGCCGGGGTCGAAGCGGCCGTCGACGAGGTGGCTCCGATCGGACGAGAGCACGAGCGCGCCCCGCTTCACCTCGGCGGTGGTGCTGACGCCCTTCGAGCTGAGCGCGTTGTCGATCATCTGCACCGCGTCGGGGCTGCCGAGGTAGAGGCAGCGCCAGTTGTCGTGCAGGCCGTCGAGGAGCAGCGGCACGACCACGGGCAGCTGCTCGGAGGGATCACCGTCGTAGACGAGGCACTTGTGCCGGCTGGCTTCGGTCGCTGCCATGTGGGGAATCTTCACGGGAGCCGCTCGACTTCGCAACGGGTGGAATCGGACCCCTCTGTCACGCAGATGTCACCTCGGCGCCACGAGCCTGAGCGCGTCGAGGCGCACCTTCGCCCCGACATGGCCCTCGTACTCATCGTGGACGACGAAGCAGATCTCGCAGGCCTGGTCGAGTTCAACCTGCGCGCGGCAGGTCTGGACACCACCATCGCCGGCAGCGGCGAGATGGCGCTGCGGCTCGCGCAGCTGCGCAAGCCCGACCTCGTGCTGCTCGACCTGATGCTGCCGGACATCTCGGGCAAAGAGGTTTGCCGCCGCTTCCGGGCGGACCCGAAGCTCGAGGGGGTGCCGGTCATCATGCTGACCGCCCGCGGCGACGAGCCCGATCGCGTCGAGGGCTTCCTCGCCGGCGCCGACGACTACGTCACGAAGCCGTTCTCGGTGCGCGAGCTGGTCTTGCGCGTTCAGGCGGTGCTGAAGCGCGGGGCGCGGCCTCAGGCGGCGCAGGTGCTGCGCACCGGGCCGTTCGAGCTCGACCTCGCGTCGCACCGCTTCTTCGTCGAGAAGCAAGAGACCGACCTCACGGTGATCGAGTTCAAGCTCGTGCACGACCTGATGGCCCACCCCGGCCAGGTCCGCACGCGCGAGAAGCTGCTGTCCGAGGTGTGGGGCATTTCGTCACGTCAGGAGACGCGCACCGTCGACACGCACGTGATGCGGCTGCGCGAGAAGCTCGGCAGCGGCCGCGAGCGGCTCGAGACGGTGCGCGGCATCGGGTACCGGCTGCTCGACAGCTGATCCGAGCGCACGTGACCGAGCCGTCACGAAGAAATTACCGGGTTGCGATCGCCCCGCCCCGCGCCTGTCGCACGGGGCTCGTAGCGTTCGCACATGCTGCTCGCGATCCTGATGTGGCTGCTGGCGTCGGTCGGGCTCGTCGCCCTGCTGCTGGGGCTCGCCTGCGTGGTGATTCACCTCCGCCGGCGGCCGGCCGTGCCGTCGCACCGGCCGGGCATCTCGATCTTGAAGCCGCTGTGCGGCGCCGACGACGAGCTCGAAGAGAACCTCGAGCGCTTCGCCACGTTGGACTACCCGCGCTTCGAGCTGCTGCTCGGCGTGAGGGACGTCGACGACCCCGCCTGGCCGGTCGCGCTCGCGGCCGCCCGCCGTCACCCGCGGCGCGTGCGCGTGGTGCTGCAGCGCGGCGCCGTGGGGCTGAACCCGAAGGTGAACCAGCTCGCGACGCTCGAGCGCGAGGCGCGCTACGACCTCCTGCTCGTCAGCGACTCGAACACGCGGCCGCCGAGCGGCTACCTCGGCGAGCTCGCAGCGCTGTTCGAAGACCCGTACATCGCGTGCGCCACGAACCCCGTCTCGGGCACCGGCCACGAGACGTTCGGAGCGCTGCTCGACAACCTGCACCTCGCCTCGGCGATCGGGCCGGGGCAGATCGGGGCGCGCCTGCTCGCGAGCCGCGATCTCGTGGTCGGCAAGTCGATGGCGCTGCGGCGCTCGGCGCTCGAGGCGCTCGGCGGCTTCGCCGCGTTCGGCGATCACCTCGCCGAGGACTACGTCATCGGCCAGCGCGTGACGCGGGAGCTCGGGCTCGAGGTGGCGCTCGCGCGGCTGCCGGTGCTGAACGTCGCGACGCGGCGCACGGTGCAGTCGTTCTGCGACCGCTACGCACGCTGGGCGGTGATTCACCGCACCGCGGTCTCGCTCCCGACGTCGCTCGCGCAGGCGCTGCTCAACCCCTGGCCGCTGACGCTGCTGGCGCTGGCGGCGTGGCCCTCGGCGCCGGCGCTCTGGGTCTCGCTCGGCACGCTGGCGGCGAAGATCGCGCTCGACGTCGCGTCGGCGCGGGCGCTCGGATGCCGCGGGCTGTGGCTCGCTCCGCTGGCCGTGCCGGTGAAGGATCTCGTCTTGTTCTCTGCGTGGTGCCTCGCGCTGTTCCGCCGCACGGTGAGCTGGCGCGGCAACAGGCTCCGCGTGGGCCCCGGCTCGAAGCTGGTGCCTGCTTCCCGCGCCGGCGAGGTCTCGCTCGAGCCCGCGACGGAGGGCCGGCCATGAAGCTGCCGCTCAAGGTGGCCGAGCTGCTGCTGTTCGTCGCGATCACCGCGCTGAAGGCGAGCGGGAGGGCGTGATGCAGACGCTCGTGCACCTGTCCGATCTGCACCTCGGCTCCGCGCGCTCGATCGTGCGGGCGCGCTCCCTCGTGGGTCAGCTCTCGGGCGCGTCGACGGTGCTCGTCACGGGCGACGTCACCTGGGGCCACCTCGAAGAGTGGCGGCTCTACCGCGAGCTGTTCGCGCCGCTCGGCGACCGCCTCGTCACGCTGCCGGGCAACCACGACCGCTGCCACGACGACGTCGCGCGCTTCATCACCGACCGCCGCGTGTGGACGGTGCGGCGGCCGGGCGTCCACCTCGTGTGCATCGACTCGACGGCGGAGCACAACAAGAAGCCCTACCGCTCTCACGGGGCGCTCTGCGAGCAGGTGCTCGACGACGTGAGCGCATCGCTCGCACGGGCCGCGGCGGGCGATCTGCGCGTGGTCGCGCTGCACCACCACGTCGTGCCGCTGCCGATGGAGGGCCCGTGGGAGTGGTTCGCCGACCGGTTCGGCTGGCCCCACGCGCGGGAGCTGGGGCTCGGCATTCAGCTGCTCCGCCGGCTCCTGGGCGAGTGCGACCTCGTGCTGCACGGCCACAAGCACGCGCCGAACGAGCTCGTGGCCGACGCGCCGAACGGGCGGCCCCTGCGCGTGCTGAACGCGGGCGCGACGCTCGAGCTCGGGGCGTACCGCGTCTTCGACGTGGCGCCCGGGGCGTATGCGCACGGGTGGGCCCACTTCCTCGCTGCGCGGCGGCCGGTCAAGGTGCCGCCGGCGAGGCCTCTGCAGCTCGCCCCGGCCGGCGCGAACGCGCCCTGAGCCGCACGAGAACCCGTCGCGACCACGGCCGCCGAAGGGGCCGACGGCGAGAGCGACGATTCACGAGCTCCGGTGTCCCGCTGGAGCGGCCCTTCCCGGCCGGGCCCGATGACCGCCTCTTGCGGGGCGGCTACCGCAGGTGGTTGATCTGCAGCGTCTTGCCGAACACGTCGCGGAAGATGCCGACCTCGTGCGAGACGTTCCACTGCTCGAGATCGATCGGCGTGCGCGTCTTCAGCGACACCACCACCTTGCCGCGCGAGACGCCCGCCGACAGCCGCACGATCGGCTGGTTGTGGCTCGCGTCGAGCGAGTCGGCGATGCGCAAGAGGGTCGACGCCTTGCGAACGATGCGCACCTCGGTGGCGGTGAGCCCCTCGAGCGCCTCGTGCGCCGGGTCGGGCGGGCTGCGCCGGTGGAACCGCGCGATGCACGCGACGAGGCGGCGCTCGCGATCCGACAGGCCCGGCAGGTCGGAGTTCAAGATCACGTAGTGCGTGTGCTTGTGGTGCCGCTGGTGGTTCAGCGCGTGCCCGATGTCGTGCAGCAGCGCCGCCGTCTCGAGCCACGGCCGCGTCGCCGCCGGCAGCTGGTGCATCGGCGCGAGATCGTCGAAGAGCTCGAGCGCGAGCCGCGCGACCTCCTTCGCGTGCGCCTCGCCGAACGCGAACCGCCGCCCCAGGGCGATCGCCGCCTGGCGCAGCGACGCGTCGCCGTCGCCGGGCCGCCGCCGCTTGACCATGTCGAGCAGCACGCCCTCGCGCAGGCCGCGATCGACCGCGGTGATCGAGTCGAGATCGAGGTGCTTCATGAGCGCCTCGAGGATGACGGCGCCCGCCACCACGATGTCGGCGCGCCGCGGGTCGAACCGCTTGCGCCGCTTCTCCGAGTCCATTCCCGCGAGCTCTTCGACCGCCTTCTCGAGCTGCTTCGCCGTCGCGTGGCCCGTGCCCTCGGCGCGCGCGAACCCCACCACGGCCTGAATCGTGCCCGACGAGCCCAGCGCCGACGACGGCCGCCCGGGCAGCCGCGCAGGCAGCGCCTCGCCCGCGGCGTCGCGGGCATACCGGCGCAGCAGCTTGAGCTGCTTCTTGGGCACCTCGCCCGAGACGCGGAACATCTCGGTGAGGCGCACCGCGCCGAGGTCGATGCTCCACAGGTCTTTCGCGTGCTCGCCGAACGCGTACGCGACCTCGGTCGAGCCCCCGCCGATGTCGAACAGCAGCGAGCGCTTGAGCGGCGGCGAGCCGTGCAGCACCCCGAGCGTGATGAGGCGCGCTTCTTCCTTGCCCGACACCACCTCGAGGTTCAGCTGCGCCTCGCGGCGGGCGCGGCGCACGATCTCGTCGCGGTTCCTCGCCTCGCGCACCGCGCTCGTGGCGACGGCGCGCACGGTCGCGCCGTAGCGGCGGCACAGCGCCGAGTAGCGCCGCAGCGTCGCGAGCAGCCGGTCGGCGACGTCGCGCTTCATGACGCCCGACGTGAACAGGCCCTCGCCCGGCCGCACCGGGTCGCGCTCGGTGTGCAGCGTCTCGAGAGAGCCGTCGGGGTCGACGCGGGCGAGCTCGAGGCGCACCGCGTTCGTGCCCACGTCGATCGCCGCGATGATCTCTTCGTAGACGTCGGTTTTGCGGCGCGGCATGAACGCGCGCGCACCATAGATCAGGGCGCGTGCCGTGGCAGCGCAGATGCTCGGTGCGCCACTGCCTGTTGCGCTAACGCAGCTCGACGATGACGCCGCGGTTCACCGTGTCCGCGCTGAAGCGGGCGACGTGCTTCGCGGGCGGCGGGCACTGCGCCTTGGCCCCCACCGACGCGTCGCGCAGCCGCGCCGCCTGCCACTCGAGGCTGTCGCGCGGCTCGCCGGCCGCCGGGGCGTACTCGACCTCGTCCTGCAGGTAGCCGGCGACCTCGCGCGGCTCGGTGACGGGCCCGAGCAGATCGAAGAGGCTCTTGAGGCAGGGAAGAAACGTCTCGCCGACGTACTGCCGCGGAGCAGAGCCGAGGCCCGAGACGCGCACCGACAGCTTCAAGAAGCGCCGGCCCTGCCCTGCGCCTTCGGCGAGCTGGGCGGCGAGATCGTCCATCGCGCGCGCGATGCCGCCGCGGAGCGCGATCTCGACCGCGCGGGCGCGCTGCTTCGGGTTCGGCAGCGCCTGCGGCGTCACGCTCACCCGCCCGAACACCGACGGCGGGCGGTGCAGCGACAGCGCGCGCACCACGAGCTCGGAGCCCTCGGGCTCGATCTCGATCGAGAACGCGACGTCGCCGCGCAGCACCTTCGGGTCGATCTTCTGCGGCGCGGCCTTCGGCTCGGCTTCGCTCAGGCCCGCGAGCTTCAGCGCCGCGCGCGCCTGGGGCAGCAGGTCGGCGGGAGCCCGCACCGTCGCGGTGCAGGCCGAGAGCTCTGCGCAGGGCCCGAGGGCGCCGAGGACGAGGGCCCAGATCAATGCTGGCTCCCCTTTTCGGTCTGGGCCGGGCGCTCCTGCGGCTTGCCGGTGACCTTCAGCTCGTCGAAGCGGCACACGAGGTTCCGGCAGCCGAGCGCGACCTTGCCGACGGTGCCCGACAGGCCCGGCAGCACCTTGCGGACGATGGTGGAGTTGTTCACGCGGGCCTCGGCCTTCACCGAGCCGCCGGGGCCCTTGTTCTTGGTGAGGGTGAGGCCGAGCCTGAAGTGCCCGGGCGGCACGCGCACCTCGTCGGCGGTGAGGGCCTCGACGTCGGCGCCCGACGAGCCGACCTGCTCGCTGCCGTCGCTCGCGATGTAGCGCCAGTTGAGGCGGATGCCCTCGTCGGGCAGCGCGAAGACGCTGACCTGCACGTCCTTGATGCGAAACGCGAGCTCGCCGTAGCGCTGGGTGCGCGGAGCGAGGCGCGGGAACTCCTCGGGCAGGTCCTCGAGGTCCATGCCGACCTCGATCGCGAAGTCGTCGGCGCCGTAGTACCGGTGGGCGACGTAGGTGCGCGGCACGAGCTTCGGGTGATCTTCGTGCGTCGGCCCGCCGTACTGCGTCGCCACCAGCGTGCCGTTCTCGACCCTCCACACGCCCGCGTGCGCGTTCAGCTCCTCGGTGCCGTTCGGGCCGAAGTCGAGCGTCAGGGTGTTGCCGGCCTCCTTGACGGTGGTCGAGAGCTCGTCTTCGGTGTCGTCGTAGCCGGGCGGGGCCTTCGCCTCGCGGCCGCTGTCGGCGTCTTCCGGCCAGAGCTTGAGCGCCGCGCCGAGCAGGCCCATGCCGGTCAGCACCGCGAGCGGCAGCACCCACACGGGCATGCGGCTGCCGCGGAAGTACGACGGCGGCTGCGACGACAGCGCCTCGCTGCGCGCGACCGTGGCGATGCCGCCGCCCGGAACGGACTCGAGCGCCGAGGTGCTCGCGGTCGAGAGCAGCGGCTCGAGCGCCTCGACGATCTCTCTCGCGCGGTTCGGCCGCGCGTCGACCTCGGTCTCGAGCGTGCGGCCGACGACGTCGTCGATGCGCCGGTCGAGCCCGCGGATCCGCTCGCTCGGCAGCTTGAAGCGCCCGATCGGCAGCTCGCCCGTCAGGAGCTCGTACATCATCACGCCGAGCGAGTAGATGTCGGCGCGGTGGTCGACGTTCTTGGCGTCGCGCCGCTGCTCGGGCGCCATGTAGTTCACGGTGCCCATCGCGACGGCGGTCGCGGTCAGCTCGACGTTGCGCTTGCTGCCGCGCATGCCGGCGAGGCCGAAGTCGGCGACCTTCACGTGCCCGGCGTCGTCGATGAGAATGTTCTCGGGCTTGAGGTCGCGGTGGATGATCTGCTGCGCGTGCGCGTGCTCGATCGCGCGGCAGATCTGCACGGAGATCTTCAGGGCCTCTGCAGGGGTGGGCCGCCCCCCCGAGATGATCTCGCGCAGGCTCTTGCCGGGCACGAGCTCCATCACGAAGTAGTAGTGATCGCCGCTGACGCCGCGGTCGATGATCTGCGTGATGTTCGGGTGGCTCAGGGAGGCGAGCGCGGTCGCCTCTTTGTCGAAGCGCGCGACGAACTCGGGGTCCTTCGCGAGGCGGGGCGGCAGCACCTTCACCGCGACCATGCGCTGCAGCGAGATCTGCTTCGCCCGCCAGACCTCGCCCATGCCGCCCTTGCCGATGATCTCGATGAGCTCGTAGCCGGGGATGACGGGCTTCGGCGCCACGGCCGCCTGGCCCTCGGCGAGCGTCGGCACGCCCTGGCCGCGCGAGCCGGGAGTCAGCGTCGGCTCCTGCCCGTCGGGTACCGGAGTGCCTTTTGAAGAGTCGGCCATCGAGGCGATGTTTTTTACGAGCGAGACATCACTTCGTTGCACTTCGAAGCGGATGCCGCAACTGCACTGAAGACGTTGTCCCGAAACGTAGACGGACACGTCGTGGACGCGCTGGCAGTTCGGGCAGGCCTGGGTGACCGCGCGGCTCACGCGAAGGGCGTGTCTAGTACGAGAGCGGCTTCAGGGCTTCTCAGGGCTCTCGAACTTCACGCGCTGCCCCTCGCCGGTGAACGCCTCGTGAGGCCCCAGGTGGCCGAGCGGCAGCGTGCAGCGCGGCGTCTTCGGGTTGCCCGGGTCTTTCGGGGCGGAGCACAGCTGCAGGGTGGGCCGGGGCTGTGGCATCTCGAAGAAGACCCGGTCAGGTCGAGAGCCCCACCACGCGGAACGTGTTCACGCCCTTCTCTTTGCCCTTCACCTGCAGCACCGAGACGGGCTCGATGAGAAAGCCCGGGCCGGCGCGGCGCACGGTGTTCTCGCTCGCGAGCACCTCGCCGCCCTTCGCCAGGCCGCACAACCGGGAGGCCGTGTTGACCGAGTCGCCGATGGCGGTGAACTCGTGGCGATCGGAAGAGCCCATGTAGCCGACGACCGCGGTGCCGGTGTTGACGCCGATGCCGACGGAGATGGGCTTGAGGCCCTCTTCCTCGCGGGCGCGGTTCATGTCCGAGATCTCGGCGTTCATGTCGAGCGCGGCCTTCAGCGCGCGCGCGGCGTCGTCGGGGTGCTGCGACGGCGGGCCCCAGGTCGCCATGACGCAGTCACCGATGAACTTGTCGAGGTTTCCCTCGTGCCGGAAGATCACGTGCGCCATGCGCGTGAAGAACGCGTTGAGCATGGCGACCGTCTCTTGCGGAGACTCGCTCTCGGACATCGAGGTGAACCCGCGGATGTCGGCGAAGATGACGCTCACCTCGGCCATGCGGCCGACGCGCAACAGCTCGACCTTGCCCTGAACCACCATCTCGGCGACGGCGGGCGAGAGGAAGCGCGACAGCTCGGCGCGGGTGACGGCCTCGACCTCGATCTTCTTCGCGAGGTCGGCGTTCTCGAGCGCGATGGCGGCCTGCGAGGCGATGCCGCTCAAGACCTTCAGGTCTTTCTCGGAGAACGCGTTCGTGCGCTCGCGGGTGTCGCAGAACAGCACGCCCTTCAAGACGCCCTTCGAGAGCAGCGGCACGGCCATCGCGGAGCGGATGCCCTGCGCCACGATCGACTCGGACGACGAGAAGCGCGAGTCGAGGATCGCGTCGGCGGTCAGCACGGCGGAGCGCGTCTGCGCCACGCGCTGCAGCACGGTGTCCGAGACGACGACCGGCTGATCGGCGTCTTTCTCTTTGCGCTTCTTCACCGCGGCGTCGTGCAGCTTGCCGGTCTCGTCGGGGAGGAAGATGACGGCGTTGTCGGCCGCGAGCAGCTGGAAGGCGACGGTGAGGATCTTGTCGAGCAGCGACTTCAGCTCGCGCTCGGCGCCGACGAAGCGGTGGAACTCGTTCGCGATGCGCAGCTTCTCGTAGTCCTGCTTGAGGCTCGCGATGTCCTGCACCTGGTCGGCCGGCCGGAACTCGACCTCTTCCTTCTGCTCGACCTGCGCGAGGAAGGCGGGCATCGAGTGCGCCGACGCCACGACGGTGACGCCCGGAGACGTCGAGGGAGTGCCGCCCGCGCCGGTGCCGACCTCGCCGGAGTGGAAGACGAGCCGGCTGTTGCCCAGCGCGATCTCGTCGCCGTCGCGCAGGCGCAGCTCGCGCACCTTGCGCCCGTTCACGAACGTGCCGTTCGACGAGTTCAAGTCGCGCAGTAGGAAGGTGTTGCCGACGCGCTCGATGCTGGCGTGCTCCTTCGAGACCTCGCGATCGACGAGCCGCAGGGTGTTGTTCGGGTGCCGGCCGAGCGACGTCTTGTTACCGAGCGGGAACTCGCCCTGCTTGCCGTCGGCGAACCGGCCGGCGAGGCGGGGACCTTTGATCTGGCCGGGTGCGTAGACCTGGCCGAGCTTCGGGGTCCCTCCAGCGACCTCGTCGGTCAGTTGAATCGGCGGCAGTTGAGCCAAGGCTTACGCGACACTAGCAAAAGGGGGCCCACCTACGAAGCCCTCTCGTCGGGCAGCGGGCACCGGCGACAGACCCGGAAACCCTGCGCTCACATCATCGTCGGAGGGGGGCACAGCGCGCCGTCGCCCTGGCAGAGGGTCATCTGAACGCTGACCGTCTCGGTCGCGCCGGTGCCGGGCTCGGCCTCGAGCAGCGCGGTGATGCCGCCCTTCACCTTGTAGGTCTTCACGTTGCCGAGGGCCTCGAGCTCGGTGACGTCGGTGACGTCGAGCTGGCAGGTGCCTGAGGCGACGACGCCGGCCCCGGAGCGTGCGACCCAGGTCTGCGCGCCCTTCTTCACGGTGACGTTGCACTTCAGGTTCGGAGTGCGCTCGTTGTAGAGCTTCATCGGCGTGGTGACGCGCGGCTCGCCCTTGATCTCCCATTCGGTCGACCAGGTGAAGACGGTGGGGAGCTCGTTGTAGACCGCGGTGACGGCCCAGGTGTCGAGGTTCTGCCGGTAGCGCTGATCGAGCTCGTTGCAGACGCTGAACGTGCCCATCAGCTTGCCCATGACGGTGCCGCTGCACTGGGAGACGGTCGTGGTGCCGCCGCAGCCCGCGAGGGCGAGCGCGAGAGCGAGACCGAGAAGAACGAGGCGCATGCGGTGAGCCTAGCAGGCCGCGCACGCTCGCAAGAACGGTCAGAAGGTCAGCGCCATGCCGGTCGAGGGGTAGAACGTCAGGCCGCCGATCATGACGTCCTGGCCGAGCAGGTTCGTCTTGGCCTGCGTGTGGCCCATCGTGATCTCGAGCATCCACGAGAAGCGGGCCGAGCCGACGCGCATGCCGACGGTGGCCCCGTAGAAATGGGCCTGCATGCGCGAGGCGGTGGTGACGGTGCTGTGCACCGGGGCGTCGCCGCAGCCGCAGTCGGTCACGGTCGAGACGTTCTGGTTGAACGTCATGGTGGTGTAGCGGTAGCGGCCGCCGCCGTAGACGCCGAAGTAGCGGCTCACGTCGATGCTGACGTACAGCGGCACCTCGACGTCCCAGCGGTTGAAGTTGTCGAGGCGGATCATGCCCATCATGTCGCCGACCGCCGGCGCGAACAGCTGCTTCGAGACCGCGAGGCCGATCGCGATGTCCTTGCTCTTGCGCGGCAGGCCGTCTTCGGGGTCGTTGACGCCGTCGTGGAAGAAGTTGAACTTCACGTCGGCGCGCACCGCGTCGATGCTGTAGCGCAGGCCGACGTCGAAGCGCGGGAGCACGCCGAGGCGGGCGTCGACGTGCACGTTGGGGTACGGGCTCATCGCGGCGAGCGCGACCGAGTTGATGGCGATCTTGCGCTTCTCGGCCTGGGGAATGTCGTACTCGGTGTTCTCGAGCTCGGCCTTGATCTCCTGCTTGGCGACCTCGATGCCGTCGCCGGCGACCGCCGCGAGCTGCCCGGCCGGCACGTACCAGCCGACGCCGCCGCTCATGCGGAGCTGGCCCGGCTCCAGGGCGCGGGCGGTCTGCATCTGCGCGAGATTGCTGGCGCAACCGGTGCAGACGAGGGCCACGAGAAGTGCGCTGTGTTTCATGACGGGGTTCGTTGCCAGGCCGATCGCCGACGATCCACGAGTCACCAAGCGAACCGGTTCCCCACCCGACGTGTTATGCGGCGCGCATGCGTTTGAAGCAGCGGCCGGAAGACTTCTCGGTCAAGGAGTCGTTTCGCTTCGACGAGGTGCCACAAGGCACACATCGCGTCTACCTGATGGACAAGCAGAAGCTGTCGACGTTCGACGCGGTGGCGCGCATCCGCCAGCGGTTCGGGCTCAAGCCGATGTCGATCAGCTACTGCGGCCTCAAAGACAAGCAGGGGCGCACCGAGCAGCTCATCGCGGTCGACGGCGCCGACGTCGACATGCAGGACGAGGACCTCAGGCTCAAGTTCCTGGGCCGCACCGACCGGCCGCTGTCGGCCGCGAACATCACGTCGAACCGCTTCTCGGTCACGGTGCGCGCGGTGCGGCAGGAAGAGCTGCCGCTCGTGAGCCTCGCCGCCGCCGAGGTGAACCGGCTGGGCGTGGTGAACTACTTCGACGACCAGCGGTTCGGCTCGCTGAAGCACGGCCAGGGCTACATCGCGAAGGACCTGCTGCGCGGCGACTACGAGGCTGCGCTGCACAACTTCATGGCGGTGCCGAGCCCGCTCGATCGCACCGACGACGCCAAGGTGAAGAAGTTCTGGGCCGACCACTGGGGCGACTGGAGCGCCCGCTGCCCCTTCGAGGGCGCGAAGAAGTACTTCCGCATCGTGTCGGCGCTGCGCGAGAAGCCGCGAGACTTCCTCCACGCGTTCCTGCAGATCGACTCGGACTACCGCGCGCTGCAGCTGTTCACGTTCCAGTCGTGGCTGTGGAACGAGGGCGTGCGCCGCCTGATGCAGCTCGTCTTCCCGCGCGAGCACCTCTTCCCGATGCCGTACCAGGCGGGCACCCTGCTCTTTCACCGCGACGCCACGCCGCAGGCGCTGCAGAAGGTGCGGGAGACACGCTTTCCGCTCCTCGCGCCGGACACGACGTTCGACGACGAGCAGGTGCGCGAGGCCGCGCTCTGGGCGCTGGGCAAAGACAAGCTCACGCTCGATCAGCTGCGGGTCGCCGGCGCCGAGAAGCTGCTGTTCTTCAAGCACGAGGAGCGCCCCGTGCTCGTCTACCCGCACAAGCTCGTGCTGGGAAAAGCAGTGCCCGACGAGCTCAACCGGCCCCACCTCAAGCTGAACGTCGCGTTCACGCTGCCGCCCGGCTCGTACGCGACGCTCGTGGTGAAGCGGCTCTTTCACTTCAGCGAGACGACCGATCGCCACGTGCCCGCGGGCGCCGACGAGCTCACCACGACGCGCGAAGATCGCGGGCGCTCTGCTCCGCCGCCCTCGTTCAAGACCGGCCCGCGTCGCTCGATGAGCGGCTTCGTGCCGGCCAACCCGCCACAGGAGCGGCGCCCGAGCGAGGGCAGCGACGGCCGCAGGCGCCCCCAGCGCGGCGGCTACCGCGGCGGAGCTCCCAAGCGGCCCGGCAACCGGCCGAATTCACGACGTAAATGAGGAACGCAATGCGCCACGGGGGAGACCGTATGACCAGGCGTGAACACTGCTCTGCCGCTGTCGCTGACTGACCGCTTGAGCCTGTCGATGATGGCTGCGGAGGAAGGCGCTCCCTACCTTGCCGAAGTCCGCCGCGCGCGGCGCGGAGACTCGGATGCGTTCGCGCAGCTGGTGCGCAGCATTCAGCGCCCGGTGTACGGCATCTGCCTGCGGCTCTTGCGGTCGGACGCCGAGGCCGCCGAGGTCGCGCAGGAGGCGTTCTTGCGCGCCTACCAGAACCTGCACCGCTACGACGAGGCGCGGCCGTTCGACCTGTGGGTGATGGCGATCGCGCGCAACCTCTGCCTCGACCTGCTCCGCCGCCGGTCGCGCATGTCGACCGAAGACGTGTCGGAGCACGCGAACCTGCTGCCCTCGGGCGAGGCGTCGCTCGAGCAGACGGCGATCGAGAAGCAGGAGCGGAAGTCGCTCGAGGAGGCGATGTCGACGCTGAGCGCCGACGATCGCGAGGTGCTCGCGCTGTACTACGTGCAGCGCCGCACCACGAAAGAGATCGCCGAGGTGATGGACGTCGCGCCGGGCACGATCATGGCGCGGCTGTTCCGGGCCCGTGAGAAGCTGCGCAAGGTGATGACGGCCGCGGCGGGAACGGAGTCGCGAGGAGCATGAACGAGAACGACCCCAAGACCGACGCCGAGCTCGACGCGCTGCTCGCGTCGATGGCCGACGACGAGCGGGCCGAGCTGCTCGAAGAGCACCGGCAGCTCGAGAAAGATCTGCTGCGGCTCGCCGACCCGCTGCCGCCGGCCGACTTCGTCCACCGCGTGATGCAGAAGGTGGCGGCGGCGCCGGCCCCGGCGATGGCTCCGCGCGACGTCGCGCTCGCCATCTTCATCACCGCCGCGACGTTCACCGCCGGAGTGCTGCTGTTCGTCTCGCGCGGCGTCGGCTTCGAGGGCGTCGGGCTGTCGTTCGCAGACACCTTCATTCACGTGCGCGAGCTCGTGATCGGCGTGGGCAGCGCGGTCGAGGCCGTGTGGCGCACCGCCGCGGTTCCGGTGGCGATCGGCCTCACGGCGATGCTGGTGAGCAGCATGGTCGCGCTCAAGCGGCTGGGGAAGGTGGCGGCATGAACGGGCTGTTGATGGCATTGTTGGTGGCGGCGGGGCCGATCTCGGTCGACTTCCGCGGCACGCTGGGCGAGGCGCTCAGCCAGATCGCGACGAAGGGCGAGATCAACCTGATCGCGACCGGCGACCTGGGTGAAGAGGCCGAGGTCCACCTGAAGAACGTCACCGCCGAGGAGGCGCTCGAGGCGCTCGTGAAGGTGCACGGCCTCGAGCTGCACCGCGAGGGCAAGCTGCTCATCGTGAAGCGCGCGTCGGCCTCGGGCCAGGCGGCGTCCGCGGTGCCGCCGCTTCCGCCGTTGCCTCCGCTGCCTCCGATTCCGTCGGCGGACCCGGCGAAGCTCGAGACCGCCGCCGAAGAGGCCCAGCGCCGCGCCGACGAGGCCGAGGCCCGCGCCGACGCCCTGCGCGACGAGGCCGAGCGCATCCGCGAGGCGCGCGAGAACGCCGACGACGCCCGCGACGCCGAGATCGAGGCGCGCATCGACGAGGCGAAGGCCGCCGTCGAGAAGGCGCGCGCCTCGACGGGCAAGAAGCACGACAAGCACACGGTGTCGACCGGCTCCATCACGATTCCCGACGGGCAGCACGTGGAAGACGTGGTCTCGTACGGCGGGAGCGTGACCCTGGGCAACGGCGTGCTGGCCGAGGGCGACGTGGTGGCGTTCGGCGGAGACGTGGTGCTCGGCGACGGCGTGCTCGTCGACGGAGACGCGGTCGCGTTCGGCGGCGCGGTGAAGAAGGGCCAGGGCGCGAAGGTCACCGGCGAAGAGGTGTCGTTCGGCGCGGGCATGAAGCCGATCGCGAAGGCGCTGCCGGCGGTGAAGGCGCACGAGAAGAAGGTGGAGCACGAGGGCGGCGGCGTCGCGGCCTTCCTCGTCTTCTTCGCGACGTTCTTCGGGCTCGGCTTCCTGCTGATGATGTTCGCCCCGAACCGCATGCGCAACATCGAGGCCGAGATCAAGGCGCAGCCGGTGAAGAGCGGCCTCGCCGGGCTGCTCGCGGCGATGGGCTGGTTCCCGCTGACGGTGCTGCTGGCCATCACGCTGGTCGGCATTCCCATCGCGTTCCTCATGTGGCTGCTCGGGCCGCTGACGCTGGCGATGGGCATGCTGGCGCTCGCGAACACGATCGGCGCGAAGATGCCGCTCGCGCGGGTGCGGAAGACGCAGGCCGCGGTGCTCGCGGTCGGCATCTTGACGATGATGCTGGCGTTCATCATCCCGGGCCTCGGCGTGGTGGTGTTCTTCGTCGCCGGCTGCGTCGCGTTCGGGGCGATCATCCGCACGCGGGCCGGTCAGCGCGGCTCGTCGCTGCCGGTGCCCGAGGGCCCGTTCCGCGAAGTCGGCGCGTAGCGCCGCTCAGGGCTGGCAGTAGCCGTAGCCTGCCGGTGCGCCGTTGATCTGCACGCACACCTGGGCGATCGGCACCTGCAGACACCCCGCCGTGCCGGCCGCGGTGTCGCAGTACGGCCGGCAGATGCCGGTCTGGCCGAGCGCGAGCCCGTTGCAGTGCATCGCGCGGGCCGGGTTGCCGGAGAAGCAGGCCGTCGCGGTCGTGCACGCCGCGTCCTGCGGCTGCATGCCCGACGGGGGCGCGCAGTAGCTCGCGGGCGTCGTCGCGAGCGAGTCCCACCAGCAGTACGTGCCTGCCGCGCACGCCGGCGCGCGGACGTCGCACGGTCGGCGGCACGCGACGGAGAGCGGCGTGGTGACGCAGATGTCCCCGGTCTGGCAGACCAGGCCGCCGGCTCCACCGCACTTGCAGATGCCGTCCGCGGGGTCGCACGACGTGCCGCCCGCGCAGGGCATGGTGCACGCGGTGCCTCCCTGACAGACCGCAGGCGGCCCCAGCTGGCAGATCTGCATGGACGCGCAGACCGGCCCGCCCGGGCCGCCGCACTTGCACAGGCCGTCCGCGGGGTCGCACGTGGTGCCGCCGGAGCAGGTCACTGGGGTGCAGGCCGAGCCCGCGACGCAGCTCTTCGCGCTCTCGGCGCACGTGCTCTGACCTGTGGGGCAGCGGCACGTCTCGCCGCCCTGGCAGATGATGCCGTTGCACTTGCAGTAGCCCGTCGCCGGGTCGCAGGTCGACTGCGCGACGCACTGCACGCCGCTGCACAGCGTCGAGCCTCCGGCGCTGCCGCCGCCTGCGGTGGCTCCGCCTGCTGTCGCTCCGCCTGCCGTCGCTCCGCCCGCGGTGGATCCCCCCGCGGTCGCACCTCCAGCCGTGGCTCCTCCGGCGGTTGCACCTCCACCTCCGCCCCCCGGTCCGGGGATGGGCGTGTTTCCGGCGCACGCGACGATCAGCACGACAGGCAGGACGAGGCGCATGCGGCTCCTATCTCACGAGAGTTCTCTCGATCAGAGAGTGTTGCAGGGCCGGCGGACCTTCGCTTCGAGGCGGCTCAGCGCCGTGCGACCGGCATTCACACGCTCGTCGTTCGCACCGGCGGCGAAGCTGCGCCGCCCGCCCGCTGGCCGGCAGGGGCCGGCTCGGCTTCCCAGCTCTCCCTTTCCAGCTCGACCGTGCGGGTGAGCTCCGGCGCACGGCTGAGCTCGACTGTCGCCGGCGCTGCGATGCTCCCCCTGTGCGGCGACGGGCGCGCGACCGAACGGGCGAACCGACGCGTTCACGGCACTCGCCGGGGCCGAGGGGTGGCCGACCCATGAATGAACTGTCGATTGTCACCAGGAACCTGGTGACAACGCGCAACGGATTCGCCGGTCGTCGACCTGTCGCCCCCACGAGCTCCGCGGCGGTCGCTCGATCGCAGGGCGCTCTGGAGCATCGAGGCACCGCACCCCGATCGTGCGCAGGCGCCGCCCGCCAGCCGGGCCTCTTGAACCGCCGCCTCAGCGCTGCGGCACCGCAGGACGCGGCGTGCGCACCCGCTTCACCCCGGCGACGGCGAGGTGAACCAGCACCGCCACGAGGCAGCCGAACAGCGCTCCGGCCACGACGTCGCTCGGCCAGTGCACGCCCACGAACACGCGCGAGATCGCGATCAGCGCCGCGAGCGGGAACACGAAGCGCCCGGCGTACGGCCAGCACAGCGTCACCGCCATCGCCACCGCGAACGCGTTCGCCGAGTGCAGCGACGGCAGCGACCCGAAGTTCCCCACGTCGACGAGCTTGCGGAACGAGCCGGCCGGCAGGCAGTAGCAGGGGCGAATGCGCCCGATGAGCGGCTTGAGCAGCTCGTGGCCGACGCGGTCGGCGATGGTCAGCGCGACCGCGGCCTGCAGCACCGGCCGGAGCGCGCGCCTGCGCAGCGAGCCGAACAGCCAGACCGTGAGCAGCAGCGCCGCCGTGTAGCCGAACTCGCGGCTCGAGGCGAAGACCATGACGGCGTCGAGCCACGGCCAGCGCAGCCCGTTGAGCGCGTGGTAGACGGCCTCGTCTCCGGGAAACCGGAGATCTCTCACGCAGGCCGGACTTCGACGGTGAGGTGCTCGACCGCCACCGCCTCGTAGACCGCCTTCTTGTAGTCCTCGAGCGGCCGCGGAGCCTTCGCCTGCACCGCCACCACGCACACGAGCTGACCGGGGCCCACGCGCCAGAGGTGAAGGTCGCAGACGCGCGTGTCGCCCATCGCCTCGAGCGCGGCGCGCACGGCGTCGCGGCTCTTCGTCGAAGGGTCGAGATCGACGAGCTGGCGCGCGCTCTCGGAGACCAGCTTCAGGCCCCACCTCACGATGATCACCGAGCCGACGATCGCCGCCGCCGGGTCGAGCCAGTAGAGCTTCCAGAAGTGGCTCGCGACGATCGCGACGATCGCGAGCACGCTGGTGAGCGCGTCGGCGATGACGTGCATGTACGCCGCGCGCAGGTTGTGATCGTGGTGGTGCGGGTGATCGTGATCGCCGTGCGCGTGATCGTGATCGTGCGAGTGCCCGCCGGACAGGAGCCACGCGCTCACCAGGTTCACGACGAGGCCGATCACCGCCACCGGCAGCGCCTCGGCGAAGTCGAGCTGCTCGGGCGTGATGAAGCGCAGCACCGCGCTGTACGCCATCACCGCCGCGACCGCGAGCAGCAGCCCCGCGCTCGAGAAGCCCGCGAGCGCGTACACCTTGCCGGTGCCGAAGGCGAAGCGCGTCTCGTGGGCGCGCGTGCGCGCGTACCAGTACGCCAGCGCCGAGAGGCCCAGCGCGCCGACGTGCGTCATCATGTGCCAGCCGTCGGCGGTGAGCGCGAGAGACTTCGAGACGAAGCCCGCGACGAGCTCGGCGACCATCATCGCGGCCGTCAGGTAGACGACCCAGCGCGTGCGCGACTCGGCCTTCTGCGGCAGCGACGGCGCGTGAACGGAGCAGACGTCGGGAGCCGCGCCCGCGGTCTCAGGCGCAGTCGTCACACAGACCCCTCAGCTGCACTTCGACCCTCTGCTTCACGATCGCCCGCGGCGCCCGGCGGCCGCGCGCGACCTGCACCTTCACCGTCGGCAGGCACTCGACGGTGCCGCAGTCGGTGCACGTGAAGTGCGGGTGCTGCTGCCGTTCGGCCCGCTCGAGCTCGAACCGCCAGACGTGGTCGCCCAGGTCGGTGCGCCGGACCAGGCCGGCGCCGGTGAGATCGAGCAGGTTGCGCCACACGGTCGTGCGATCGACGCCGTGGCGCTCGAGCTCGGCCACCAGCTCTCCGTGAGAGATCGGCGTCGCAGAGCGCGACAGCCGCTCGAGCACGCGAACGCGGGGCCGCGTCGTCTTGAGACCGGCGCGCCGCAGCAGGCTCTCTGCGTTCGACCTCACGGCCGGGAGTGTAACCGTTTCACTCACTCAGCGCCCATCGCCGGGTACCCGACCGCGGCCGGCGGAACGAACGTCTCTTTGATGGTGCGCGGGCTCGTCCACCGCACGAGGTTCAGCATCGAGCCTGCCTTGTCGTTCGTGCCCGACGCGCGGCTGCCGCCGAACGGCTGCTGGCCCACCACGGCGCCGGTGGGCTTGTCGTTGACGTAGAAGTTGCCGGCCGCGTGCCGCAGCTCGTGTGCCGCCGTCGCGATCGCCGCGCGGTCGCGCGCGAAGATGCTGCCGGTGAGCGCGTAGGCCGCCGACTGATCGCACTCGCGCAGCGTCTCGAGGTACTTGCCGTCGGGGTACACGTAGAGGCCGACGAGCGGAGCGAAGATCTCTTCCGTCATCACCTTGTGGCGCGGGTTCGTCGTCTGCACGAGCGTCGGGCGCACGAACCAGCCCTCCTTGCGATCGGTCTGGCCGCCGGCGATGACCTTCGCGTCGGTGCTCGACTTCGACAGGTCGATGTACTTCGACACGTTCGCGAACGACTTCTCGTCGATCACCGCGCCCATGAAGTTCCGGAAGTCCGAGACGTCGCCCATCTTGAGCTCGTTGATCATCGGCACGAGGCGCTGCTCGAGCTTCGGCCACAGCGACTCGGGGCAGTAGACGCGGGAGCACGCGCTGCACTTCTGGCCCTGGTACTCGTAGCCGCCGCGCGCGATCGCGACCGCGAGGGCGTCGAGGTCACCCTCGGCGCTCGGGTGCACGAAGATGAAGTCCTTGCCGCCGGTCTCGCCGACGAGGCGCGGGTACTGCTTGTAGCGGTCGATGTGGGTGCCGACCGTCTTCCACATGCCGTTGAACACGCCGGTCGAGCCGGTGAAGTGCACGCCGCCGAGGTCGGGGCTCTGCAGCACCGCGCTGCCGACGAGCGAGCCCGGGCCGGGCAGGAAGTTGATGACGCCGTCGGGGAGGCCGGCCTCTCTGAGCAGCTCCATGATGCGCCAGCCGCTGACGATCGCGGTGGTCGCGGGCTTCAAGATGACCGTGTTGCCCATCAGCGCGGGAGCGGTCGAGAGGTTCGCCGCGATCGCGGTGAAGTTGAACGGTGCGACCGCGAGCACGAAGCCGTCGAGCGGCCGGTAGTCGGTCTGGTTCCACATGCCCGGGCCGCTGTGCGGCTGCAGCTCGTACAGCTGCGAGGCGAAGTGAACGTTCCACCTCAAGAAGTCGATGGTCTCGCACGCCGAGTCGATCTCGGCCTGCACCGCCGTCTTCGACTGCCCCAGCATCGTGGCCGCGTTGAGAATCGGCCGGTACTTCGTCGCGAGCAGCTCGGCGGCCTTCAAGAACACCGCCGCCCGCTGGTGAAACGGAGTCGCCGCCCAGCCCGGCTTCGCCGCCATCGCCGCGGCGATCGCCTTCTCGACCTCGCCGGCCGAGGCCTCGTGCACCTGCGCGATGACCTGCTGGTGCCGGTGCGGCGAGCGCGCCTCGTTGAGCTTGCCGGTGCGCACTTCCTTGCCGCCGATGACGAGCGGGATCTCGAGCTTCTCGGAGGCCTGCTTCTGGTACGCGGCCTTGAGCTCGGCGCGCTCGGCGCTGCCGGGCGCGTAGGCCTTCACCGGCTCGTTGCCCGGGGACGGAACCTTCACGTGCGCTTGGATCATGGCGGTCACCTCTATAACGACTCGCCATGGTAAGCGTAAACGGCGAATGCCGCGGCTCGACGCCGAAGGAACGGACATCTCGATCGAGCTCGACGGCCAGGCGTACCCCGCGAAGGCCGGCGAGCCCGTCGCCTGCTCGCTGATCGCCGCCGGTGAGCCGCTGTTCGCGCGCAGCGTGAAGTACCACCGGCCGCGCGGGCCGTACTGCTTCGCCGCCGCCTGCTCGAGCTGCCTGATGCGCGTCGACGGCGTGCCGAACGTGTTCACCTGCCGCACCGCCGCGAAGCAGGGCATGCGCCTCGAGCGGCAGAACGCCTTCCCCTCCGCGCGGCTCGACATGTTCGCGGCCACCGACTGGGTGTTCATGAAGGGCATGAACCACCACGAGCTGCTGGCGGGCGTGCCGGTCGCGCAAGACGTGATGGCCGTCGTGGCGCGCAAGCTCGCGGGGCTGGGCAAGATCCCCGACGCGCCGGGGCCGGCCCGCGAGCCCGCCCTCGTGCAGCACGCGGAGCTCGTGGTCGTCGGCGGCGGTGTGAGCGGGCTCGCCGCGTCGCAGGCGCTGCTCGAGCGCGGCGTCGATCACCTGGTGCTCGAGCGCGAGGCCTTCAGCGGCGGGCGCGCGGCGTACGGCGTGCCCGAGTCGCACGCGGTCGAGCTGCCGCTCCCTTCGCCCCGGGTGCGCTACGGCCACAACGTGATGGGGCTCTTCGAAGACGGCCGGGGCCGCTTCCTCGCGGTGCTCGCGAACGAGCGGCTGATTCAGCTCTACGTGAAGCGGCTGCTCGTCGCCGTCGGCTCGCACCCGCCCCTGCCGGCGTTCGCGAACAACGATCTGCCCGGCATCTACGCCGGGCGCGCCGTCAGCCGGCTCTTGCGGCGGCACCGCGTGCTGCCCGGCAAGCGCATCGCCGTCGTCGGCGAGCCGGGCGAGGCGGCGCGGCTGGCCGGGCTCGTCGAGTCGTTCGGCGGCGAGCCGGTCGCGGTCGGCACCGAGCCCGTCGCGGCGCACGGCCTCAACGCCGTCTCGTCGATCGAGGTGAAGCGCCGGAGCGGCGAGCACGAGAAGGTCGCCTGCGACGCCGTCGCCGTCTGCGCGAGCGGCTCGCCCGCGTTCGAGCTCGCGCGCCAGGGCGGCGCGCGCGTCGTGTTCGACGGCACGCGCTTCATCGTCGAGGCCGACGCCGAAGGCCGCACCGCGCACCCGGGTGTCTTCGTCGCCGGCGAGCAGGTCGGGCCGTGCAGCGTGGCCGAGTCGCACGAGCGCGGCCGCCGCGTGGGGGTGGCGCTGTGAAGACGATGGTCTGCTCTTGCGAGGACGTCAGCGCCGACGACGTCACCGAGGCGATCGCGAAGGGCTACACCGACATCGAGTCGGTGAAGCGGTACACCGGCTTCGGCACCGGCATGTGCCAGGGGAAGCAGTGCCACGCGACGGTGGCGACGCTGCTCGCGCGCGAGGCGAAGTCGAGGCCCGAGCACGTGCTGCCGTTCACGCCGCGGCCGCCGCTGAACCCGACCGAGCTGTCGTACTGGGCGAGCGTGCCGGTCGAGCCGAACGTGCCGGTGCTGGGCGGAGTGCCGGCGGCGCTCGGCGTCACCCCGGGCGTGCACCCGCTGAAGCCCGACGTGCCGGTGCCGGCGCGCGCTCAAGTCGTCATCATCGGCGCGGGCATCATGGGGCTCGCGCTCGCCTACAACCTGATGCGCCGCGGCGTCACCGACGTCGTGCTGCTCGAGAAGGGCTACCTGTGCCACGGAGCGAGCGGCCGCAACGGCGGCGGCGTCCGCATGCAGTGGGGCACCGCGACGAACATCGCGCTGGCGCGGCGCTCGATCGAGCTGATGAAGGGCTTCGCGCGCGAGACCGGCATCAACGTGTGGCTGCGGCAGGGCGGCTACCTGTTCCTCGCGAAGGGCCACGAGGTGGCGCAGAAGCTCGAGCGCGCGGCCGAGCTGCACAACCGGCACGGGGTCAACACGCGGCTGCTCTCGCTCGAGGGCGCGCGCGACCTCGTGCCGGGGCTCAGCATGAAGGGCGTGCAGCTCGCGGCCTTCAACGAGGAAGACGGCGTCATCTTCCCCTGGGCGTTTCTGTGGGGCTACGCGGCGGCGCTGAAGAAGAAGGGCGTGCGCATCGAGACGTTCACGCGCGTCACGGGCTTCGAGCAGAGCGAGGGGCGCGTGAAGAAGGTGCTCACCGACCGCGGCGAGATCGCGTGCGAGGTCGCGGTGCTCGCGGCCGGCGCGTGGAGCCCGCCGATCGCCGCGCTCGCGGGCGTGAGCCTGCCGAACGAGCCGCACCGCCACGAGATCTGCTCGAGCGAGCCCTTGAAGCCGTTCTTGGGGCCGCTGGTCTCGGTGCTCGACTCGGGGCTGTACTTCTCGCAGTCGATGCGCGGAGAGATCGTCGGCGGCATGGGCGACCCGTCGGAGCCGCCCGGCATGGAGCTCGGCTCGACGATGCGGTTCCTCGCCCGCTACTCGCAAGGCCTGCTGGAGCAGCTGCCGAACCTGTCGCAGGTGAAGATCCTGCGGCAGTGGTCGGGGCCGTACGACGTGACGCCCGACAACTCGCCGATTCTGGGCCGCACGCCGTCGCTGCCGAACCTGCTGCAGATGAGCGGCTTCGTGGGGCACGGGTTCATGATGGCGCCCGCGGTCGCCGAGCGCATGGCGGAGTGGATGTGCACGGGGCAGCCCGACGAGCTGTTCACGCGCTTCAACCTCGACCGCTTCGCGGCGGGGCGGCTCGAGCGCGAGGACATGATCATCGGATGACGCGCTTCGGGGTGCTCGGCGACGTGCACTGCGAAGACGCGGCGGTCTCGGCCGCGCTGGAGCTGTTCACGAAGCTCGGCGCCGAGCGCGTGCTGTGCGTCGGCGACGTGGTCGACGGGCCGGGCGACGTGACGCGCACGATCGAGGCGCTGCAGCGCGCCGACTGCGTCGCGGGCAACCACGACCGCTGGTACCTCGAGGGGAAGCTGCGCGATCTGCCCGACGCACACCCCGCCGGCACCCTCACGGCGGCGCAGCGCCTCTGGCTCGCGGGGCTGCCCGCGCTCCGCGAGTACGACACTCCGCGCGGGCGGCTGCTGCTCTGCCACGGGCTCGGCGCCGACGACATGGCGACGCTGAGACCCGACGACTTCGGCTACGGCCTCGAGAACAACGACGCGCTGAACGGCCTGCTCGGGCGCAACGCCTACGCGCTCGTGGTGAGCGGGCACTCGCACCGCCGCATGGTGCGCCGGGTCGGGAGCACGACGTTCATCAACGCCGGCACGCTGCTGCGCGGGCACGAGCCGTGCGCGCTGGTCCTCGACCTCGAGGCCGCGACGGCGGCGTTCTTCGACTGGAAGGGCGGCGCGTTCGCCGCCTCTGCGCCGATCTCGCTGGCTCGATGAGAGCGCCGCCAGAGAGCCTGCTCCGACGACCGCATGCTCCGTCGCGGCACGACGGCCGGCAGGGAGCGGCGATCGCTCCACGTCGGTGCACGCCACGGCCTCGGCAACGCCGCGAGAACCGACCGCCGTCATCCTGTCTGCCGTCGTGCAGCGACGGAGCGTGCGGTGGTCGCCCGATCACTCTGGCAGCGACCTGCTCTACCCGGCGTCGGGGATGCCGCCGTCGTCGATCGCGGCTCCCGGCTTCGCCGTGCACCGGCTCTGCTCGCACGCGGCGTGCACCGGGTTGCAGCCCTCGTTCACGCTGCAGGTGCCGGCCCCGCACACCATCTCGGACAGGCCGTCGAGCGCGACTCGCGCCGCCAGCTCGCGGCTCTTGCGCACTCCGCGGGGACAGCCGGTGTAGCAGGTGAGCATCGGCTTCAGGAGCACGCAGTCGGCGTCGGTCGAGCAGCCGTCGGCGTAGCCCATCAGCGTGCTGTCGCTGAACGTGCGCGCCGAGGTGCCGATCATCACGCAGTCTTCCGGCGGCGCGGACGAGCACGCGGCCGCCGCGACCAGCATCAGGGCTCTACGCAACGCGGGCTCCCATCTCCGAGACGCAGCACGATCTCACCCTTCGGCCACCCGTGCGAGTCCCCGGTGAAGCCGGCCCCCGCGTCGGGCGTGCACACGTAGATCTCCGTCATGGGCAGCGGGGCTTCGCCGAGGCAGCACCACTCCCATTCTTTGAGCGCGGGGAACTGGAAGCCGCCGTCGGCGTCGGTCTGGGCCTCGAGGAAGCGCGGGCAGTCGACCTTGGGGCGGTACCAGCGCGAGTAGCTGCAGGTGCGCACCGAGGCTCCGGCGACGGCGGCTCCGCCTTCGTCGACGACGCGGCCCTGCACGAGGGGCCGGTACAGCTCGCGGTAGGGGAAGCACGCCGCGAGCAGGAGCACGAGACAAAGCCGCATCGGTGCGTACACTAGCGCTTAGCCCGTGAGGATCTGGCCACTGCTGACGCTGTCGACGGCGTGCGCGTCGATCCCCCTGCCGCTCGACGCTCCGCACGACGATCTCGAGGGCGGCGCCGAGGTGAGCGCGTGCGTCATCTGGGGCGAGCGCACCGAGCGGCGCCGCTTCGAGGGCGTCGCCGAGCTCTCGCTCGAGCCGTGGAGCCAGGCGATCGCGACCGTCGTGCTGAGGCACCCGAGCGGCGTGGTGCTCATCGACCCGGCGTTCGGCTCGGCGCTCGCCGACGATCTGCGCAAGACACCCGCATGGTTCCGCATCATCAGCGGCACCGCCGAGGCGAAGACGCAGACGCCCGACGGCCTGCGGGCGGCCGGCATCGACCCTCGAGAGGTGCGCCTCGCGCTGCTCACGCACGCGCACTGGGATCACACGGGAGCTTTGCGCGATCTGCCGAACGCCACGGTGCGCCTGTCGCTCGCCGAGTACTGGACCGTCACGGAGCTCGAGGGCGGCTTCAAGCATGGGGTGCTCCCGTGGCACTTCGACGGCGTCTGGCCGCGGGTCCGCCCGTTCACGTTCGACGGGCCGCCGGTGCTGCGCTTCGAGGCCTCGAAAGATCTGCTCGGCGACGGCTCGGTGGTGGCCGTACCGCTGCCCGGGCACACCCCCGGCTCGGTGGGCTACCTGGTGCGCGGCCCCGAAGGGAGGCGCTGGCTGTTCAGCGGCGACGCGACGTGGACGTCGCGCGGCGTCGAGAAGCCCGCGCACAAGATGCTGCCGGTGATCGATCTGAACCACGCCGCGGCCGGCGAGTCGATCGGCCGGCTGCACGTGCTGCACCGCGAGAACCCCGAGCTCGTCATCGTGCCGGCGCACGACGCGGCGGCGCTCGAGACGCTGCCGACGTGTGACGCTTCGACACCACCGACCACCGACCACTGACCACCGACCCTCAGTGCGGCGCCGCGTAGCCCGGCTCGTGCACGAGCACCTGGGCCTTGAGCGCCTCGTCGTCGCCCACCGCGGCGTCGAGCGGCACCCACTGCAGCTTGAACGCGCGGGCGCCGGGCGCCGTGCCGGCCTTCGCCTTGCCCGCCAGCTCGGCGCGGCGGGCATCGAAGTCCTTCAGCGTCGCGTCGAAGTCGGCGAGCGCCTTCCTGTCGGTGATGCCCTTCTTGCGCTCCTTCAGCTCGGCGATGCGCTGCTCGAGGCCGTCGAGCAGCTGCTTGTCGACGGCCGCCTGCTCGAGGTTCACCCACGCGCCCTTCCCGCCCAGCGTCAGCTCGAGCCTGCCCAGCGCGCGGCCGCGCTCGCCGGCCGGGATGACGACGTTGCCCTCCGAGAGCTGCGCCTGCGACTGCCGCGAGTCGCCCGACTGCAAGATGAAGTCGACCTGCCCTTTGAGCTCGGTCGAGAGCTGCAGCGCGTCGGGGTACGGCACCGCCGCGAGCACCACGAGCACGTCGGCCTTGCCCTTGAGCTTCTTCACCTCCTCGGTGACGGCGACGAGCGGCGGAATTCCGCGCGCGGCCGGCGAGGCCCCGATGACGCCCACCTTCCACTTGCCCGAGGTCAGCACCGCCGAGGCTTCGAACGGCGCCTTGCCCTTGTCGTCGCGCAGGTTCGCCGAGAGCAGCTTCATCGGCGAGCCCTTCGCGATCTCGAGCAGGTACGGCAGGCCGGCGCCGAGGTCGCGCTCGCCGACCGCCATCACCTGCGTGCCCAGCATCGCCATCGTCGAGAGAATGAACTTCGCGCGCTTCTTCGAAGCGTCGTCGTCCATGCCCGGCCCGCGGAACAGCGCGTTGCCGGCGTCGATGACGAGGGGCTTGCCGGCGTTCTTCGCGGCGGCTTCTTTCGCAGCAGCCTCGAGCGCCTTCTTTCGCCTCGGCAGACCGCCGAGGGGGTTCATCTTTCAACCACAGGGGGCGACTTCGCCCCCGTTGTCTCCGGTGAAGATGAACGTGACGTGCGGCGCCGCGGCCGGCGGGGCCGAGAGCAGCGAGGCGCAGAGCGCGGCGAGGATCACTTCTTGCCCTTCTTCGGAGCCGGCTTGTCGTCGAGCTCGGCGAGCTTCGCCTTCGCGGTCTTCGCGGCGTCGGACTTCGGGTGCTCCTTCACGAGCGTCTCGAGCGCGAGCTTCGACTCGGCGACCATCTTCAGCTTCTTGAAGCAGTCGGCCGAGCGCAGGTACGCGTCGGGGGCCGAGCGGGTCTTCGTGAACTCCTGAATGACCTTGCCGTACTCGTAGAGCGCCTCGCGGCACTTCTCGTCGGTGTAGTACGTCTCGCCCAGGCCGAAGTGGGCCTCGCCGGCGCCGGCGTCCTTCGGCCACTTCTTGAGGTACTCGTTGTACAGGGTGCGCGCGAGCTGCTTGTCGCCGCCCTTCGCGGTGTCGTCGGCGAGGCGGAGGAAGTCCTTCGGATCTTCCGGGCGCTTCACCTCGTCGGCCTTCTTCTTCGCCGCGAGATCGGGGTCGGCCGCGACGACCCGCTTCTCCATGGCCTCCTGCGCCGCCTTCAGCGCGGCCTCGAGCTCGGCGATCTTGTGCTGGTAGGTCTCGACCTGCCCTCGGAGCAGCGCGACGTCTTCGACGGTGCGCTGCACCTGCAGGCCGATGTCGGCGTCGCTGCGCCGCGCCGCCTTGTCGAGCTGCTCGATCTGCTCGTCGAGCTTCTTCTGCGACCTCGCGAGCTTCTCCTGGCTGTCCGCAAGGTCCTTGCGGAGCGCCTGGTTCTCGTCGGACAGCTTCCCGACCTTCTCTTCCAACAGAATGCCGCGGTCACCCGGGTACCAGCAGGCCCAGAGAAAGACCGCGGCGACGTAGAGCGCAGCACGCATTGGTCGAAGTCTCATAACAGGACGCCCGCGCCTCTTGAAGAGTTGCGGACACCACGACGGATTTGCGATCTTCGTTCTTCACGTGCGCACCCGTTCGCGGCTCAGCCGCCCGCCGACCGATGTGCCCCGCTCCCGCCCGGCCGGGAAGGCGCCGGGCCTTCGGCCGACGTCAGGAGTCGAGACCTATGCGAGCAAGCTCGCCCCGGCGCGGTTCGAGCCCGGTGAAGCTCCCACCCCCGGCTGGGACACCGATGTGCTCGTCGTCGGAGCCGGCTGGTCAGGCCTCGCCGCCGCCCGCGACCTCATCGACGCCGGCGTCCGCACCGAGGTGCTCGAGGCCCGCTCCAACATCGGCGGCCGCATCCGCACCGACGACCGCTCGCTCAGCGTGCCGTTCGATCACGGCGCCGCGTGGATCCACTCGGCCGACGTGAACCCCCTCACGGCCAGGGCGCGCGCGGCCGGCATCGCGCTCACCGAGACGACGCTGACGAAGACGCTCTACCTCGACGGCAAGAAGGCCACTCCCGAGCAGGTGAAGCAGTACCAAGAGACGCTCGAGAAGTTCGAGGCGATCATCGCCGGCGCCGTGAAAGAGGGCTACGACGGCCCCGTCGGCAAGCTGCTGCCGATGGACCTGCCGTTCGCGAAGGAGGCCGCCGCGAACCTGGGTCCCCTCGACATGGGCATCTCGCTCGACAAGGCCGACATCATGGACACCGGCAAGCAGGTCATGACGGGCCACGATGCCCTGCCCGCGGGAGGCCAGCTCGAGGTGCTGCGCGCCACCGTGGGCGAGGTGCCGGTCACGACCGACACGCCGGTGAAGAAGGTGAAGGCGTGGAACGGCGGGTACGAGATCACGACCGCGAGCGGCGAGATCGTCCGCGCGCGCCGCGTGCTGCTCACGGTCAGCACCGGCGTGCTGGCCTCGGGGAAGATCGAGTTCGACCCGCCGCTGCCGAGGTGGAAGACCGAGGCCATTCGCGCGCTGCCGATGGGCGTGCTCGACAAGGTGGCGATCGAGTTCGACACCAACGTGTTCCGGACCCCCGGCGGCGAAGAGCAGAGCATCGACGACTGGGTGATGACGAGCAGCTCCGACGGCTCGGAGCCGACGGCCTTTCTCATGCGGCCCGGCGGCGCGAACGTCGCGGTCGGGTTCGCCGGAGGCGAGCACGCGCTGAAGCTCGAGAGGAAGAGCACTCCTCAGCTGGTCGAGCACTACCTGTCGAAGCTGCGCGCGATCTTCGGGCCCGGGATCGACGCGCACGTGAAGAACACCGTGGTGACGCGCTGGGGGCAGGACCCGTGGACGCTCGGGGCCTACTCGTACGTGAAGCCGGGCATGGACGGCGTCCGCGAGAAGCTCGCGCAGCCCATCGACGACCGGCTGTACTTCGCGGGCGAGGCCGCCGCGCCGGCCGACAAGGCGCAGATGATTCACGGCGCGTACGAGTCGGGGAAGATCGCGGCCGCCGCGATCATCGAGAGCCTCGCGCGCGAAGACGCCGCGCTGCGCGCGCTCAACCGCCGGCAGGCGACGCTGGGCTTCGAGGTCGCAGTTTTCTGAGACGGCGCCGCGCGCAAGGGCGCGATACGCGGGGCCGCGGGCCTGCACGAGAATTGCTGGCTGGCGCGCATGCTCACTCTCGTGGTCGCAGCCGCGCTCGGTGCCGCTGACGTCGAGCAGTCGCTCTCGGAGCCCGAGCGCATGCCCTCGGTCTACGTCGACGTGCACCCGCTCTCGATGATGGCGGCGCCGGTGGCCGGGCTCGCGTCGGCCGGGAGCCCCTTCATGTTCAACGTGCCCGTCGCCGCGACGTTCGCGGTCACCGAGCGGACGGCGATCACGGCGGAGGTCGCCGTCAGCTTCCTCAAGACGAGCAACGTGGGGTGGACGTTCTCGGCCTCGGCCGGCCCCACGTTCTACTTCGGCAGCGACGAGCCGCTCTCGGGCTGGTTCATCACTCCGAAGTTCACCTTCCACCTGGCGCAGCCGGCGCGCCCGGCCGTCATCCCCCTCAACAACGGCAACGATGGGCCGATCGACTTCGGCCCCCTGACCGGCAGCGCCTATCTCGGCGGCTTCGACTTCGGCTACCAGTGGCGCAGAGACAAGCTCCACGTCGCGCTCGTGAGCGGCTTCTCGGCCGGCTACGGCTACCAGACGTTCTCGGTGATCACTCCGGTGTTCGTCTCGCTGTCGCCGCTGAGGGGACGGCAGGGCTTCGTCGTGTCGGGGAACTTCGACCTCCTGCGGCTCGGCGTCGCGTTCTAGCAGCGTGCGGGGAAATGGCTCCGCGCGATGCCAGCGGATCAGGCTGGAGCGGCAATGCGAAGGTCTTTCCGGCCGCCGTGGCGACAACGGATCGGACCGCTTGCACGAAAGCGGTATTTCCCCGCAGGCTGCTAGGGCTGTGCCCGGTCGTCGGCCAGGCCGAGCGCCTTGAGCGGCGCCTCGCCGGCGATCACGGCCTGCAGCGACGGGAGGTACTTGTCCATCGTCGCCACGTTCATCATCGTCAGGCCCTTCATCATCGCGGTCGAGAGGCCCACGCCCTCGACGTCGACTCCGCTGCGAAACCGGGCGATGCCGTCGTTGAAGTTCAGCTCGAAGTTGCCGACGTTCAGCCGGCAGTTGATGCGCGAGCACAGCTCGCCGACCGCGGCCCGGCGGTCTTCGGGCACCGCGCCCTCGACGAGAGAGAAGAAGACGACCTGCTGGATCGCCTCCTTCGCCTCGAAGAAGCAGCGCCAGCGCCCGTGCCGGCCCTGGTAGCCGAGCTTCAGCACCGGCGCGTCTTTCGCCGCGTCGTACGCCCACTTCTCGGCGTCGAAGAACGACCTCGCGGTCTCGAGGAGCCCGGCCATCGGCTTGGCTTTACTAGCGTCTCGCCTTCCGCGACAGCACGACGAACAGCGCGATCGCCGCCGCCAGCCACGCGGTGAGGCCCTCGCTGCCCGTGCTGCAGCCGCACGACGGCGGCATCTCGATCGCGGGGCCGAGCGGCACCTCGCGCGCGACGTTGCGCACGGTCACCGTCGCCAGCCCCGGAGCCCCCTCGCTCGTCGCGTCTGCCGCGTACAGCTCGAACGTGAGCACCGCGTCGGACGTCGTCACCTCGGGCGCGGTGAACGTGATCTGCTGGCCGTCGATGCCCGACAGGCTCACGGCCGGGCCGGACTTCTGCACCCAGCGCCAGCCCGCGATGGGCTCGCCGTCGCCGTCGGTCGCGGTGCCATCGATCGTGACCGCGGCGCCCTCGTCGACCGTCTGCTCGGGCGGGGTCAGGGTCACGACCGGCGACTTGTTCACGTTGCGCACCAGCACCTGCTGCGTGACCGGCGCCGACGTCGCGCGGCCGTCGCTCGCGGTGATCTCGAACTCGAGCATCGTGTCGGCGTTCACCTCGGGAGCCGTGAACGCGTCACCCTCCATCGAGACCGTCGGGCCGGTGGTCTGCACGTACTTGATGACGAGCGGCTCGTTGTCGGGGTCGAGTGCCACGACCGAGAGCTGCACGCGCGTGCCTTCGATCACGGTGCGCTGCGCCGGAGCCGTCACCACCGGCGCCCGGTTCGTGCACAGGTTCGGGTCGACCACGACCGCGGGGAAGGGGCGGTTCGTGATGCCGGTGAACGCGAGGTCGTCGATCTCCCACCCTTTGAGCCCCAGCGCGTCGTCGGAGCCGATGCGGAAGCGAACGCGCACGCGCTTTCCGGCGTACTGCGTGCCGAGGTCGGCGGTGACGGTGCTCCACGCCGGGTAGCTCGGGCTCTCGCCGCTGTACACGCTGCGGCCGCGCAGCGGGTTCGAGCTCTGCGTCGAGATCGTGCCGTCGTACGGCTGCGAGAGGAACATGCCGATGTCGACCCACGCGCCGCCGTCGGAGATCTCGACGACGCCTCCGTCGAACCACTCCATCGCGTCGCCCTCGAACTGGTAGCGGTGCGAGAACGAGAAGGTGAAGGCGCCGGTTCCGACGTCGAGCCACGGCGACGTGAGATACGTGTCGGCCGGGCTGTCGGGGTCTGCGCCGAAGAACCAGTGCGCGGCGCCCGAGTCGGCGTAGACGCGGAAGTCCTGGCCCTGCGCGCCCTGCGGGTTGTTCGAGAACGTCCACACGGTCATCGGCGCCTCGACGTCGTCGCTGGCCGAGCCCGTCGGCTTCGCGTCGAAGTTGAGCCGCTGCGGCACCGTCAGCCGCACCGGGCCGGGCGTGACGAGCGTCGGCTCGTTGAGCTCGAGCTCGAAGCTCGCGGCGAGGTTGCCGGCCACCTGGCCGAGGGTGACCTCGACCGAGGCGGTGCCGGTCGCGAACGGAGCGATGGTCGCGAAGGTGAGCGCTCCGCCGTTCGCGATCGTGATGCCGGGCACGCTGGTGCGCACGACGCCCGTGGTGCTCGCCAGGTTGCCGACGCCGACGTTCTTGAGCGTCACGGTGAAGCGGCCGGTCTCACCGACGTCGAGGTGGCCGTCGCGGTCGCAGCCCGAGACCGAGTCGTCGAGCTCGACCTTCACGACCTGGAACTGGTTCCCCGTGATGAAGCTCTCGGTGAGGGGCGAGTTCGTGCGCGAGTCTTTGTCGGGGGCCACGGCCAGCATGCCGAGGCCGCGCTTCGCGAACGCGGCCGAGAACAGCGCGAAGTCGGTCGGGTCGTTCGCGACCGCCGAGGCGAGCAGCGCGTCGCGCGCCTCGACGAAGGTGGGGAGCAGCGGCGTGATCTTGTACGAGGCGACGAGGTACGCGCGCATGCGGTCGCGCGCCTGGTCGAACGTGAGCCGCGGCGTGTCGCGCAGGAGCGCGGCGTAGCACTCCCACAGCATGCTGGCCCAGACCTCGCCGGTGTTGTGCACCTCGGCGTTGCCGCGCCCCGACTGCCCGAACGCCATGGGGATGCCGGTGGGCAGCGCCACGTTCTCCGAGATGTGCTTGAAGGTGAGCGGGTTCTTCATCAGGTTCGTCGAGTACGGCATCCGGCGGATGCCCCAGTAGAACCCGTTCGAATCTCGCAGCGAGGTCGTGTACGCGGCGAGCCCGTACGTGCCGTTGAAATTCGCGTTCGACGGCACCAGCGCGTCTTCGCCCTTCACCACCATCAGCATCGAGTGGAAGTCGGCCCAGCCCTCGCCCATGCCGACGGCCTGGTTGTTCGAGATGCCGTTGCCGTCGCCGACGAGGCGGTTCGAGATGTAGTGGCCCCACTCGTGCGCGACGATGGCGTTGTCGATGGTGCCGTCGCGGTTCTGCGAGACGGTGCGCGTCAGCGTCGCGGTCGTGGTGACGCCCGCCATGGCGAGGCGCATCTTCAGCGCGGTGCCGTTGTTGCGGCTGATCGAGAGCGAGGGGATGGTGACGAGCGGGCCGGTGCCCGAGAGGGGGATCGCGCCGCCGAACGAGTTGTTCATGATGATGGCGCCGATCGCGCCGTTGTTCTGCGCGTTCAGCACCTTCTCGGCGAACGTGCACTGGCCGCGGTCGATCGCCGCGATCTTGCCCGTCACGTTCGTCGACCACGTCATCTCACAGCCGTCGGTGACGGTGCCGGTGCCGTCGTTCACGAGCACCACCTCGCCGGTGAGCGTGAACGACTGGGGGCCGAAGTCGGCGACGCCCGCTCCATACGGGGTGGCGACGCCGGCGATCGCGACGGTGGCCGGCGAGCCCGAGGTGAACACGTACATCTGCATGCGCGGGCTCGCGCCGTCGCTCGGGGTCGACATGTTCGCGTTGTTGGTGCCCGAGTAGTCTTCGCCCTCGGCGAGCAGCGGGTCGTTGCCCACGCCGCCCCGGCCGAGGTTCGACTTCTGCGCGTTGCCGGCCGCCTCGTCGAAGCCGACGTCGTAGAACCAGTCGTGGAAGAAGTTCACGTCGTAGAACAGCTGCGTGACCGCGGCCATGCGCTGGTCGGGCGAGACGTTCGGAGACTGCGTCACGTCGTAGGTGCGATCGAACTCGCCGGGCGCGGTCAGGGTCGCCTTGAGGTCGCCGGTCGAGAAGCCGTTCGGCGAGTTGAAGTCGGCGTACGCGATGGTGTTGTTGCCGTCGGTATTCGTGGCGTTCGCGGGGAGCCACGGGTCGTTGGTGCTGATCGGCCCGCTCGTGACCGTCACCAGGTTCGGCGTCACGTACGGCGGGTTGAGCTGGTTGTTCGTGCCGGTGGGGTGCGGCGTCGGGTCGTTGCCGTGCGGCCCGTCGAACGGAGCCTTGAGGCCCGTCGCGTCGGCCCACACGCGGTAGCTGAAGTCGGCGGTGAGGTTCTTGCGGTAGAGCAGCCGGCCGTCGCGCGCCGAGTACACGAACGCGAACGTGTCGGAGCTCGTGCTCTCTTCGGCCGACAGGTCGAGCTCGAGGTGCCACGCGGGCTCGAGGCCCTTCGTGGTCGGGTAGTAGACCCGGCGAATGCGCGCCGGAGTGCCCTGATTGGGGATCGCGAAGCGCTCGAAGCCCGCCTCGTCGCTCGGCAGCCGCGTGAACAGGTGCGTCTCGATCGGCCGGCCCATCAGCTCGAGGTAGCCCTGGCCGATCGCCGCCTCGGAGCCGAGCGCGAAGTCGCCGAGCACCTTGCGCGCCGGGCTCAGGTAGCCCGAGAGCGCGATGAGCTGCAGCTTCTGGTTCATCACCACCTTGAGCTCGTCGTTGAACACGCGCACGCCGTTCACGTCGCCGCGGAAGCTCGCGACGATCGGGCCGAAGCCGGTGTCGTGCAGCTTGTGGAGCCGCGCCTCGGCGAGCACCGCCGGCCGGAACTTGTAGAGCTCGGCGTACGCGAAGAGGTGGCGCCGCGCGGCCTGCTCGGGGCCGAGGCCCGCGCCGCGCCAGTCGCGGAGGTCGAGCTCGGACCAGAAGAACGTGGGGACGCCGAGCCGCGGCTCGGTGGCTCCGATGCGGCCGCTCAGCACGCGGTCGCGCACGCTCGCGGGCAGCGCGTTGACGTCGACGGCGCTGCGCCCGGGCTCCTTCAGGAAGGCGTCGTACCCGGGCAGATTGACTGTGAGGAGTGCTGCCAGAACGAGGTGATGCATGCTGATCGACTCCTGCTCCCGTTCGGCCACGGGAAGCGCGGGCTTCCTACAGGGGGCCTGTAAGACCGACAAGTGCCACGGCAGACTTCGGCGTTGCCAGAACGGCACATGAAGGCGAACTGCGCACATTGCCGCACTCGGCTGCCTGGGTGAGACTCTGAGGGCCATCGACCGTCTTGGCGAATTCGAGCTGTTGAGGCGCCTCGGCGCGGGAGCGCAGGCCGAGGTGTTTCTCGCCGCGACGCGCGACGAGCAGCTGATCGCGCTCAAGGTGATGCTCGAGCACCTGGCGGGACGCGACGACAGCCGCGCGGCGTTCATGCGCGAGGCGCGGACGACGGCGCTCCTGCGCCACCCGAACCTCGTCGAGATCTACGACGTCGGCGAAGAAGACGGCCGCCCGTGGATCGCGATGGAGCTCGTGCGCGGCGTGTCGCTGTCGGCGCTCTTGAAGAAGCTGCGGCCGGCCGGGCGGCTCGATCAAGACGAGGCCGCCGAGATCGTGCGGCAGGCCGCGCTCGGGCTGCACTACGCGCACGAGGTGAAGGGCCGCGAGGGCGAGACGCTGGGCCTCGTGCACCGCGACGTCTCGCCGCAGAACATCATGGTGTCCGAGACGGGCCACGCGAAGGTGGTCGACTTCGGGCTCGCGAAGGTCACCGCGAAGGCCGAGACGGTGACCGCGACGATCAAGGGGAAGCTCCGCTACATGCCGCCGGAGCAGCTCAAGAGCCAGAAGCTCGACCGGCGCACCGACGTGTTCGCGCTCGGCGCGGTGCTGTGGGATCTCGCGTGCGGCGTGCACCTCTACCCGGGCGCGAGCGAGGCCGAGGTGGTGCAGCAGGCGCTCTACAACCCGCAGCCGCACCCCGACGAGATCGCGAAGGGCCTGTCGCGCGGCATGGTGTCGGTGCTGCTCGCGACGACGCAGCGCGACGTCGACCGGCGCATGGGCAGCGCGAAGGAGCTCGCCGAGGCGCTGGCTCCGCTGTCGAGCCCGCACGCGCGGGACAAGCTGGGCGAGCGCCTGAGCAGGCTGTTCGAGCGGCTGCCGCGCACGCTCGAGGAGGCCCGCGGCACCGAGGTCAGCTCGCCGACCGTCGCCGAGCCGAAGGCCGGCACGAAGAAGCACCGCGCGGTGCTCGGCCCGCCGCAGCCGATTCCCAAGCAGTCGTACGTGGCGAAGGGCCCCGCCGGCCCGGTGCCGGCGAACGAAGACTTCCGCGAGCGCAACACCGATCAGGTCGAGGCGCGCGACACGAACCCGAACATCGAGTCGCCGACCCGGCCGGGCCCGCCGCTGCCCGACGAGTCGGGCAGCATCAGCGTCGAGACCGTCGGCGCGGGCCGGCCGCTGGAGGACTCGAAGAGCGGCGACGAGGCGCGCACCGACTCGGGCATGGCGGCGCTGGTGGAGCACGACACGGCGGCGATGACGGCGCCGACGCTCGCGTCGCTCGACGACGACGTCACGCACGCGTCGATGATCACGCCGCCGTCGCGCCGCACGATGATCGTGGCGGGGGCCGCGTCGGTGGGGCTGGTGGCGCTCGGCGGCCTGGTGGGGCTGCTCTTGCGCGACGGCCCCGGCGACGACGTGCCCGAGGTCCCGCCCGTCGTGCAGGCCGACGAGGCCGCCGCCGAGGTGCCCGCGGGCGACGGAGGCCCGGGTCCGACCGCGGCGCGCATCGCGGGGGCGAAGAAGGGCCGGCAAGGCGACTCGCGGCTCGGCCGCGTCGACATCGACTGCAACGTGATCGCGGTGGTGCGCGAGCGCGGAGTCGACCTGGGCGTCACGCCGTTCTCGAAGGCGTTCAGCCCCGGCCGGCACAGGCTGTCGATCGCGACGCCCGACGGCCTGTCGTCGGTGGAGCTGGACGTGGTGGTGAAGCCGAACGAGACCATCAAGCGCACGGTGAAGCTGTCGCAGCGTTGAGGTAGAGCACCCTCCTGATGCGCTGGCCGCTGATACTCCTGCCGCTCGCTGCCGCCTGCACGGTCGACCCGGGGCTCGTACGCCGCACGCGGGCCGAGCTCGAGCGCGTCAAGCGCGGCGCGCCGGTGATCGAGGCGGCGCCGCCGGCCGACGCGACGGTGCCGCTGCCGTGGACGAAGGGGCAGTTCGCGGTCTGGGCGATCCGCGACGGCGACGACGTGACGCTGACCGAGGTGCAGGTCGAGGAGTGCGACGACGAGGGCGCGATCGTGATGGTCACGGTGGTGAGCCCGAAGGTGCGCACGACGGCGCGGCTGACGTTCAAGCAGCAGCCGCACACCCGGGCCGAGGCGCGCGAGTGGCTCACGCAGATCATCCGGCGGCGGGGCGAGGAGCGCGAGATGACCTACCGCTTCCTCAAGGACATGCACTTCGAGATGCGCGAGTCGCTCGAGCCCCTGTGGGGCATGCTGGTGCCTCAGAAGGTCGAGGGGCCGCGCGAGACCGCCACGACGATGACCGCGACGATGGAGGGCTGCCAGCCCGGCGCGGGAGTGTTCGTGTACTCGCCGCTGGGGCTCGAGATCAGAGCGCTGCTGCACCCGGCGGTGCCGATCACGGGCCTCGTGCTGGGGCGCGCGAAGACCGGAGAGATCGTCGAGCTGGTGGAGTCGGGCTGGGCGGGCGGCGGACCCGCCCTCTAACGATCGGGGAAGCCGAGCCGCGCGAGCGCGCGCTCGACGACCGTCTTGAGCCGCGCGTTGTTCAGGAAGAACGGCGCCGCCAGCGCCCTGCCCTCTCTGAGCAGCGACATCGCGCGCCGGTACTCGCTCGCGGCGTCCGCGTTGAGGCCCCGGTTCTCGTACAGCATGCCGAGCAGGTACCGCGCGCACGCGAGCTCCGGCGCCAGGTACAGGCACCGCTTCAGGCCCGACTCGGTCTCGGCGTCGCTCGCGCCCGCCGCCGCCCACTCGAGCACCAGCTGGAACAGCTTCTCGCCGTCGTGCTCGTGCTCGTGCTCGTGCGCCTTCACCACCGGCAGCTCGGCCGTGATCGGCCGCCGCGCCGGAGCCGGGGGCGCCGGCAGCCCGACCGCGGGCGCGATGCGGAACTCGCCGGTCACCGTTCGCCTGGGCGAGGTGTCGAGCGGCGGAGGCGGCGGCGCCGAGGGCTTCGGCGGAGGAGGCGCCCCCGGGTCCCGCTTCACGTACATGAAGCTCTGCGCGTGCCGCACGAGCTCGAGATCCCGCTGCGGCTGCAGGAGCGGCTCGGCGGCCGACAGCACGAGCACTCCGTTCGGCGCGAGCCGCTCGGCGAAGCACGCCACCGTCTTCTCGAACGCCGCCTCGGTGAAATAGATGAGCACGTTGCGGCAGAAGATGAGGTCGAAGCCTCCGCCGCCGGGTGGCAGCGGGTACGGCACGTCCATCAGGTTGTGGCGCAGAAACGTCGCGCGCTCCTGAAGCACCTTCACGAGCTCGTAGTGACGGCCGGTGTGGTGGAAGTACCGGCCGCGCAAGACCTCGGGCACGCGCCGCATCAGCTCGGGCGCGAAGCGAAGGCCTTCCGCGATCTTCAGCGCCGAGCCCGAGATGTCGCTGCCGAGCACGGTGCTCTCGGGGTGCGCGCCGGTCTCCGCCAGCAGGATCAGCAGCGTCGCGACCTCCTCGCCGGTGGCGCAGCCGGCGCTCCACACGCGCAGCGGCCGGCCGAGCTTCGCCTTCGGCAAGAGCGCGTAGCTGCGCACCGCCTCGAGCTGCCCCTCGTCGCGGAACAAGTCGGTCTTGTAGACCGAGATCGACGACATCAGCTCGGCGAGCTCGTGCGCGCCGTGCCGCGACTTGAGGTGCTCGAGGTAGCGATCTTCGCTGCGCCCCGCGATGCGCGCGGCGATCGCGTCGTTCAGCCGGAGCAGCTGCTGCTTGCTCAGGTGGGTGCCGGTGCGCTCCGCGACGTAGGAGCTGATCGCCGACGGCCCCGCGCCCGCCACTACGAGCCCTTCGGTATGGCTTCGCCCTTCGCGAGCCGCACGAGCACGCCCGACAGATCATCGCCGTGCACCACGTGCTCGACCGCGCCGCGCGCGATCGAGGCGCCCGGCATGCCGAACACGACGCACGACTCCTGGCTCTGGGCGATCGTCTTGCCGCCCGCGCTCTTGATCGCCAGCATGCCCTCGGCGCCGTCGGCGCCCATGCCGGTGAGCACGACGCCGACGGTGCGGCGGCCGTACGCCTTCGCCGCCGACTCGAGCAGCAGCGTGCCCGAGGGAATGTGGCCGTCTTTCGGCTCGCCGCCGCGCAGCGCCACGCGGCCGCGCTGGGGGATCACGAGGTGCTGCGCCGGCGGAGCGATCAGCACCGTGCCCGGCACCAGCGCGTCACCGTCTTTCGCGACGCGCACCTTCAGCTTGCTCGACGCCGCGAGCCAGCCGGCGAGCGACTCGGCGAACGCGGCGTTGATGTGCTGCACCATCGCGATCGGCGCGGGGAAGTCGCCGGGCAGCTCCGAGAGCAGCTTGTGCACGACCTGCGGGCCGCCCGTCGAGCTCGCGATCGCCACGAGCCCGATCGGCGACGACGAGAACGCCTGAACGTCGGCCGGCGGCGACACCACCGGGGCGGGCCGCTGCGCCGACGCCGGCGACTTCCGCCCGCCGCGCAGGTGCCTGATGACCTTCACGCTCGACAGGAGCTTCACCTCGCGCGCGAGGTTCCACGCCTCGGGGCCCGCATCCATCGCGGGCTTCACCTGCAGCGCGAGCGCGCCGACCTCGAGCGCGCGGTGCGTGAGCTCGGGCGCCTGGTTCTTGGGGTCGGCCGTCAGCACCAGAATCGGCGTCGGGTGCTCGCCCATGATCCGCTCGGTGGCGGTCAGCCCGTCCATCACGGGCATGTCGACGTCCATCGTGATGACGTTCGGCCTCAGCGACGCCGTCTTCGCCACCGCCTGCTCGCCGGTCTCGGCGGTGCCCGCGATCTCGAGGTCCGGGTCTTTCGACAGCGCGTCGATGATCAGCTGCCGGCAGATGGGCGAGTCATCGACGACGAGGACGGAGACCTTTTTGGGCATTGGAGCGCAGAAACGTGAAGAGTTTGCACCTTAACCAACTACACGAGCAGGCGCGACACCACATCGACGAGGTCCTGCCGCACCAGGTCGCCCTTCGTGACGTAGCCGTCGGCCCCGGCCTCCATGCCGCGCTTCTTGTCGGCCTCCGAGCCGCGCGTGGTGACGATGACGACCGGCAGCGAGCTCAAGGTCGGGTGCGACTTGAGGCGGCGCGTGAGCTCGAGGCCGTCGACGCGCGGCATCTCGAGATCGGTGACGACGAGATCGACGGCCTCGCGCACCAGCCGCTCCAGCGCCTCGGCGCCGTCGTTCGCGTTGATGATCTCGAACCCCACCGCCTCGAGCAGACCCGAGAGCAGCTCGCGGGTGAGCGGCGAGTCGTCGACCACCATGATGCGCCGCTTCTTCGGCGCCGCCTTCCCCGCCACCGCCGCGAGCCGCGCGCGCTGGCCCTGCGCCGTGGCGACGAGGTGCGCCGCCGAGAGCACCATCGCGAGGCTGCCGTCGGCGAGCGCGGTGGCACCCGACAGGTGCTGGTAGCCGCTCAGCACCCCCTTCAGCGGCAGCACGGCCTGCACGCGCTCCTCGAGCACGCGGTCGACCGCGATCGCCGCCGACTGCCCGCGCCCCTTCACGACCAGCACGAGCTCGCCGTCGGCCGGCGGCCGCTCGGGCGCGGCCCCGAGAATCGACGAGATCGACGCGAACGGCACGAGCGCGTCGTCGACGGCCACGGCGGGCCGGCCGGCGAGCTCGCGCGCGGCGCCCGCCTCGATCTTCAGCGCGCGGTCGACGTTCGCGGCGGTGATGCACAGCCGCTCGCTGCCGACCTCGACGAACAACAGCGGCGCGACGGTGAGCGACACCGGCACGCGCAGCTCGAACGCGCTGCCCCTGCCCGGCTCGGACTCGACGGTCGCCTCGCCGCCGAGCGCGACCATGCGCGTGCGCACCACGTCGAGGCCGACGCCGCGGCCCGAGATCTCGGTGGCCGCCTCTTTCGACGAGAAGCCCGGGAGGAAGATGAGATCGCGCGCGGAGTCGTCGCTGAGCGCCTGGGCCTCTTCGCCGCCGATGAGGCCCTTGCGCACCGCCGCCGCGCGCAGCTTCTGCGGGTCGAGGCCGCGCCCGTCGTCTTCGACGCGCAGGAGCAGCCGCTCGCCCTCGCGGCGCGCGCTCAGCGTGAGGTGGCCGCGCGGCGACTTGCTCGCGTCGGTGCGCTCGTCGCGCGGCTCGAGGCCGTGGTCGAGCGCGTTGCGCACGAGGTGCATGAGCGGGTCTTTGAGCGACTCGAGCACCGAGCGGTCGACGCGGGTGTCCTCGCCCTCGACCTTCAGCTCGACCTCCTTGCCGAGCTCGCGCGAGAGATCTCTGACCATGCGCGGGTACGGCTCGAACAGCACCGCGAGGGGCAGCATGCGCATCGCCTGCACCTCTTCCGAGAGCTGCGTGAGATCGCGCAGCTCTTCGTTCGCGAGCAGCTTGCCGTCGCGCTGCAGCTCGGCGGCGACCTCCTTCGCCTTCTGCAGGCGGGTCGCGATGGCGGCGCCGGCCGGGCCCATGTCCTCGGCCATGCGGTGGAGCTGCGACAGCTCGCGGGCGAGGCGCAGCCCGCGGGCGGCCGAGAGCTCGCGGCGGCGGTTGCGCTGCAGCAGGCCGGTGACCGACGACGTGAGCGTCTCGAGGCTCTGCTGCGAGATGCGGATGACCGAGGCCTCGATCTTCCCTTCGGTCTTCGGCGGAGGGACCTGGTTCGGCGACGTGCCCGACCCCGACTTCTGCGGCGGCGGAGGCACCGACGGCCGCGGCGCGTCGGGCACGATCACGTTCTGCGCCGGCGACGACCGCGGCGGGGGCAAAGGCGGCGCCGGCTCGGCGCCCGGGTGGAGCTGCTTCTCGGCCTCGATGCGCTGCTTGAGCCAGTCGAGCAGCCGCGGCAGATCGACCGGAGCGCCCTGCCCCGCGCCCGACATCACGGTCACCGCGTCGGAGGCGACGAGCAGCGCGTCGGTCGACTGCGGCTGCAGCGCGTAGCCGCCCTTCTCGGCCGAGCGGACGAGCTCCTCCATCTCGTGAACGAGCGTGTTGATGTCGGCGAAGCCCATCATGCGGGCCTCGCCCTTGAGGCCGTGCAGCTCGCGCAGCGCCGCCTTGGCGGCCTCGGGGTCGGGCGTGCCCTCGAGCTTCATGAGGTTCTTGCCGATCTTCTCGAGGCGCTCGACGACGAGCTCGCGGAACTGGCCCAGCAGCTTGTCGCGGGCAGAGGGCATCAGCGCCGCCCCACCTGGAACTGTTCCACCAGTCCCTTCAGATCGCCGCTCAACGAGATCAGCTCGTGGTTGGCCGAGGTGACCTGCTTGGTCGCGGCGAGGCTCTGCTGCGTGATCCCCAGGATGTCGGCCATCGCCTCGGCGAGCTGGTCGGTGCTCGTCTGCTGCTGCTGGGTGGCGAGCGAGATCGCGCGCACGGAGTCGGAGGTGCTCTGCGCGAGAGCGACGACCGACTCGAGCGACGACGACACGGCGCCGGCGAGCGCGGTGCCGCTCTCGGTGTGCTCCATGCCGCGGCCGGTGGCGCCGACGGTCTGCGAGGTGGCCTCGCGGATCTCGCCGATGAGCTCCTCGATCTCGTTCGTCGACTCGATCACGTTCTCGGCGAGGCGCCGCATCTCGGCGGCGACGAGCGTGAAGCCGCGGCCGACGTCGCCGGCCTTCGTGCCCTCGAGCTCGGCCGACAGCGCGAGCAGGTCGCTGCGGTCGGCGACGGTGGTGATGAACTCGACGATGCGGCCGATCTGCTGCACGCGCTTCTGCAGCCGCGTCACCGCCTCGGAGATCGAGTGGTTGTCGTGCTTCATGCGCTCGACGGCCGAGACGAACGCCTTCGCGCTGTCCTGCCCGGCGCGCGCGGCGTCGAGCGTCTTCTGCGCGAGGTCGCTGACGGCGGCGGCGTTGTGCGAGATCTGCCGGGCGCTCTGCGCGAGCTCCTCGGTGGTGGCCGAGGTCTCGTTGAGCGAGGTCGCCTGGTCGGCGGCGCCCGACTCGTACTTCGACGACGTCGCCATCAGCTGCTCGGTGGTGGTGCCGATCGAGATGCCGGCGCGCTGCAGCTGGGCGATCACGTCTTGCAGCTGCGCCTGCGTGCGCGTGAACGTCGACGTCACCTGCCAGACGTCGTCTTCCGCGGCGACGACGTGCACCTCGCGCAGATCGCCGCGCGAGATGCGGTTCGCCTCTTCTGCGACGTGGCGCATCGGCTCGGCGAGGCTCTTGCCCGTGTACGAGGCCGCGAGGACCGCGAGCAGGCAGAGCAACGCGGCGAGCAGCAGCACCCGCGCGGCGGCCGCACGCGCCTCGGCCGCGGCGACGGTGGTCTGCTGAGCCTGCGGCGCCCGCGCCACGGCCTCGAGCACCGTCATCGTCTGCACGCGGCTCGCGTCGGCGACGAGGCCCGCCGGCAGCACGACCACGATCGCCGTGAGCATCATCACCTGCGCGCGCACCGACTGGCGCCGCTCGGTCTTCAGCGCGTCGAGCACCTTCGGAGCCGGCAGGCGGCGGGCGAGCAGCTCGATCATGACGCGGGCGCGCCGGTTCGAGAGCAGCCTCACCAGCACGTCGGCCAAGAGCCCGCACGCGAGCGAGGCGGCCCCGATGCGCACGAGCCCCGCGAGCGGGGCGTCGAACGCCGTCCGCCCGACGATGCCCATGATGGCGGCGCCGCTCGCCCACATCACGAGCGCGCTCCGCCCGATCCACGAAGGCAGCCTGCGCACCTCGATGATCGCCGCGAGCAGGTTCTCTTCGGTCGGTGCGAGGCGGCCGTTCGCGAGGTGGCGCACGGTGCGCACCTTCGCCTGCGCGCGCAGCGCCCAGACCGCCGTCAGCACCACCGCGATGAGCACGATCGCCGTCCACAGGCGCGAGCCGTCGACGTCGCCGAGCCGCACGGTCGCCCACAGGTACGCGATCGCCGCCGTGGCCGAGAGCGTGTTGCCGGCGAGCAGCCCCATCAAGAGCCAGCGCGAGCGGCCCACCAGCTCGATCATGGGGCCACCTCGAAGCGCGAGACGGTCTTCTGCAGCTCGCCCGAGAGCGTCGAGAGATCGGCGTTCGCCGACGACATCTGCGCGGTGGCGCCGAGCGCGTTCTGCGTCGATCGCAAGATGTCGCTCATGGCGGTCGCGAGCTGGTCGGTGCCGGCCTGCTGCTGGTGGGTCGCGAGCGTGATCGCCTTCACCGCGTCGGAGGTCTGGTTCGCGAAGTCGACGATGCGGTCGAGCGACTCGGTCACCTGCCGCGCGAGCGCCGAGCCGGCGTCGGTGGCCTTCACGCCGGCCTCGGTCGCCATGACGGCGGCGTTCGTGGCGTCGCGGATCTCTTCGATGAGGCGGTTGATCTCGCGCGTGCTCGCCATGACGCTCTCGGACAGTCGGCGCATCTCGGCGGCGACGAGCGAGAAGCCGCGGCCGACGTCGCCGGCCTTCGTGCCCTCGAGCTCGGCGTTGAGCGCGAGCAGGTCGGACTTGTCGGCGATGCCGTCGATGAACTCGACGATGCGGCCGACCTGCTGCACGCGCTTGTTGAGCCGCACCACCGAGTCGGCGATCGCCTGGTTGCCCTCGCGCACCCGCAGGATCGACGCGTAGAACGCGCCGGCGCTGCGCTTGCCGTGCTGGGCCGAGTCGAGCATGGCCTGCGCCTGCCGCGACACGTCGGAGGCGTTCTGCGCGATCTGCTTCGCCGACCGCGCGAGCTCTTCGGTGGTGGCCGAGGTCTGCGACAGCGCGCCGGTCTGATCGGCGGCGCCGGCCTCGTGCTTGAGCGAGCTCGAGATGAGCTCCTCGGTGGTCGACGAGATCTTGACGCCGGCGTCTTTGAGCTGGCGCAGCGCGGTGAGCAGCTGGTGCTCCATCGAGGCGAACGCGGCCGAGACGCCCCACAGCTCGTCCTCCGCGGGGATCATGGTGCTCTTGCCCAGCTTGCCGTCGGCGATGCGCTGGGTGGCCGCGGTGATGAGCTGCAGCGGCTCGCCGAGCGAGCGGCCGCCGATCCACCCGCAGGAGATCACGACCACCAGCGTCAGCCCGGCGATGACGGCGAGCGGCACGACTCCAGCCGCGGGAGCGCTCGCGAGCACGCCCTGCTGGGCCGCCGCGTCCGTCGTCTTGAGCAGCGCGTCGAGCAGCGCGAAGGCGGTGCGGGCGCCGAGATCGCAGAGGAAGACGAGCGGCGTGATCGCCGACACGGCCATGAACAGCACGAACCGCCGCCGCAGCTGGTACCGGTCGGCGGGCAGCGCGCGCACGAGGTCGCCCGTGGTGAGCCCGAGCGCCGCGATGCGGCTCATCACGTCGCGCACGCGGCGCAGCACGGTGAGGTGGGCGAGCACCGAGACGAGCGGGCCCAGCGCGATGCCGATGAACGCGAGCCGCGAGCCCTCACTCCAGCCGACGCCGGGGAGCAGCGAGTAGACGAGGCCGACGGTGAACGCACCGACGACCCAGAAGGCCATGCTGCTCACGAACACGGTGTCGGGGATGCGCGAGGCCTCGACGAGCGCCTTCATCAGGTTCTCGCGCGTCTGGCTCTCGGTGCCGAGCCCGAGGCCTTTGAGCGTCTTGAGCCGCGACTGCTCGAACGAGTCGCCGAGCAGGTTCGCGACGAGCACGACGACGCCGAGAATGACGGCGAACTGCCAGCGCGTGCCCGAGCGGATCTCGGCGGTGAAGGCGACGTAGACGACCGCGAGCAGCACGCCGATGAGCCCCGCCCAGATCGAGGGGAGCGTGACCCAGCGGTTCAGGCCCTTGAGCGAGCTCAATGCGCCCCCCTCGTGACGAACGCCGAGAACTCGGCGAGGCCGAGCAGCGGCACGAGGGAGCCCGCCGGCTGAACGAACCCGCGCAGCGCGCCGCCGACGGCGCCGAGCAGCATCGCGGGCACCGGCAGCAGCTTCGCGCGATCGGTGACGATCTCGAGGCCGTCGACGACGAGCGAGAAGCCGCCGCGAACGAGCAGCTTGCCGGCCACGACCGGGAGCCCGAACGCGACCCTCGACTGCGGAGCGGGCACGCCGCCCGGCTCCCACTGATCGATGCTCCCCACGGCGGCCGCCGGGAAGGCGATGTGGTTCTCGCCCACGCGGCACAGCACGAGCCCCTCGATCTCCTGGCTCTCTTCAGGTGAGGGGCGCTCGGCGGCGGACACGCGTTCAGGCCCCCTTCGACAACAGCTCGAACATGCCCTCGGGGTCGATGATGGCGACCTCGCCGGACGGCGCCTTCGCCGGCCCGCGCAGGTGAGCCTGCACGCCGCTGCTGCCGAGCGGCGTGGTGAGCTCGCCGGTGAGCGTCGAGACGCCGGCGACGCGGCCGGCCGTCAGCGCGAGCGACCCGCGGGGCACGCGCACCAGCACCGCCCGCCGGCTCGTGGCCTCGCCCTTCGTGCCGACGAGCACGCCCATGTCGATGACGGGGATGACCTCACCCCGGTGCGCGAAGACGCCGAGGAGGTGCGGGGGCGCGCCGGGGACGCGCGTCAGCTGCGGGAGACTGACGACCTCCGCCGCCCGCTCCGCCGGCACGGCGTAGAGGCTGCTGCCGCATGCGAAGACAAGGTGACCCCTCTGCGCGTCGCTCATCTTTCCGGCGCTGGCGTAGCAGAAACGGGGCGGCCGCGGCACTGTTCACGCTCTGCTCCTTCGTGACTGCCGCGGCTCGACGGAGGCTGCGGCAGTTTCTTGGCGGCTCGCCGGGTTTTCGTTGATGGCTGAATCGAAACCGCCGGAAAACGCGTGGGGCACATCGTTTGCTGATGTGCGCCCGCCGGAAATTCAGGGCCGGGAGGGTCTCGAGGTTCGTCATGCGCTGGCGTTCGCTGTCACTCGTGTGTCTGCTGCTCGCTGCTGCCTGCTTCAAGCCTCCCGAACAGGGCGGCTCGGCCGGCGGTAGCGCCGCTGGGGGAAGCACCGTCACGGCCGGCGGCTCCGGCGCCACGGCCGGTGGCTCCACCGCCGGCGGCGGCATGAACACCGCCGGCGGCACCGTCACCGCCGGCCCCATCGCCCTCTCGCTGCAGCCCGCCGTCCTCACCGTCCCCCTCGGCAGCACCGCCCGCTTCCAGGTCTTCGCCGAGAACACCGACGGCACCTTCACCGACGTGACGTCGACGGCTCAGCTCTCGGCCGAGCCTGCCTCCGTCGTCGAGGTCGGCCCCGGCACCGCCAGGGCGCTGGCAGCCGGCAACGCTCGCCTCACCGCGAAGCTCGGCGACCTCACCGCCATCGGCGCCGTCTCGGTGCCCCTCGCCGCCCTCACCGGCATCTCGCTCGAGCCCGCCCAGGCCTCGCTCGGCCTCGGCCAGACCTTGAGGCTCACCGTGCTCGGCCGCCTCGCCGACGACACCCGCGTCGATCTCACCGGCGCCGCCACCCTGAGCTCGAGCGGCCCGGCCGTCACCGTCGACTCCACCGGCCTCGCCCGCGCCGCCGCCGCCGGCGACGTCACCGTCACCGCCCGCGTCGGCACGTTCTCGGCCACGTCGCTGCTCAGCGTGCGCGCCGCCCGCGTCACCTCTCTCACCCTCGAGCCCCGCATGCCGTCGCTCGCCATCGGCGGCTCCCAGGCGCTGCGGGCCACCGCCACCTACGACGACCAGTCGACCGCCGACGTCACGCTGGCCGCCGGCTGGAGCTCCAGCAACCCCGCCGTCAGCGTCTCGCCCGCCGGCGTCGCCCTCGGCGTCTCCGCCGGCACCGCCGTCGTCACCGCCGCGTTCTCGAGCGTCACCGCCACGGCCGACGTCACCGTCCGCCCCGCCATCCTCGTCGCGGTCACCGTGCTGCCCGCGAGCCTCACCCTGCCCCCGCGCTCCACCCAGCGGCTCACCGCCCAGGGGCGCTGGTCTGACGGGGCCGTGAGCGACATCACCGCTCAGGCCCAGTGGTCGTCGTCGGCGCCCACCATCGCCGCCGTGTCGAACTCCGCCCCGAGCAAGGGCGAGGTCTCGAGCCTCGCCGCCGGCAGCGCGAGCATCGTCGCGCGGCTCGGCAACGTTCAGGGCCAGGCCCAGCTCACCGTGACGCCCGCGATGCTGGTCTCGCTCGCGATCCGCCCGTCGGCGCCGACGGTGCGCCCGAACGGCGGCACCGTGCAGCTGTCGGTCGAGGGCACGTACAGCGACGACTCGCACGTCGACCTCACCGCGCACGCGACGTGGACCTCGGCCGACACGATGGTGGCGACGGTCGGCAACGCGAGCTCCGGCGGGCTCGTGACCGGCCACGCGACCGGCACCGTCACCATTCGCGCGCAGCTCGGCACCGTGTTCACCACCGTGAGCGTGAGCGTGGCGCGGCCGGCGCCCGCCTCGATCGAGATCGCCCCGGCGAACCAGACCGTCGAGACGGGCCAGCAGCTGTCGCTGCGCGCGATGGCGACCTACGCCGACGGCTCGATCGACGACGTCAGCGAGCTGTGCACCTGGTCGGCGACGCCGCAGTCGATCGCGACGGTCTCGAACATGCCGGGCACCCGCGGGCGCGTGCGGGGCGTCATGAACGGCACGGCGACGGTGCAGGCCGTGCTCGGCACGCTCACCGCCTCGACGATGCTGACGGTCAGCGCGCCGATGCTCACGCAGCTCGCCGTGTTCCCCGCCACGCTGCGCACCGCGGCCGGCATCTACTCGCGCGTCGAGGCGACCGCGACGTTCAGCGACGGCAGCGGCGGGCCGGCCACGGGCCAGTCGATGTGGACCTCGTCGAACCCGGCCGTCGCGCGCGTGATGGTGTACCAGCAGTACTACGCGTACGTGGAGGCCGTCGCCCCCGGCACCGCGACGATCACGGCGAGCGCCGGAGGCCTGTCGGCGACGATCGCGGTGACGGTGACGAACGCGGCGCTGACGTCGCTGCAGCTGGCTCCGGCGCAGCCGACGATCGCGCTCGGCCAGACGCGCACCGTCTCGGCCTCGGGCGTGTTCAGCGATCTCACCACCGCAGATCTCACGTACACGGCGTCGTGGTCGTCGTCGAACCCGGCCGTCGTCTCGGTCGGGCAGGACAACTTCGGCTACCAGATCATCACCGGGCTGTCGGCGGGCACGGCGACGCTGACCGCGAACTACGGCGGCGTGACCGGCTCGACGACCGTGACGGTGTCGTCGGCGACGCTGCAGACGATTCAGGTGACGCCGTTCGCGCCGCGGCTGCCGGCCGGGTTCACGACGTTTCTGCGCGCGACGGGCATCTACAGCGACAACACCACGCAGGAGCTCACGTACCGCGTCTCGTGGTCGTCGAGCGCTCCGGCCGTGGCTTCGGTGTCGGCGTACGGCGAGCTGCAGCCGCTGACCGCCGGCATGGCGACCGTGACCGCGAACTACCTCGGCGTCAGCGGCACGACGGCGGTGACGGTGAGCCCGGCGACGCTGAGCTCGATCGCGGTGACTCCGAACATGGGGAGCGTGGCGATCGGCATGGAGCTGCCGTTCGCCGCCACCGGCACGTTCTCTGACGGCACCACGATGGACGTTACGCCCTACGTGACGTGGCTGTCTTCGAACCGCACCGTCGCCGATGTGGCCAACGCGTGGCCCTACCAGGGCAGCGCGAAGGGCCTCGCCGCCGGCATGTGCACCATCACCGCGGTGCGCGGCAGCGTGACCGGCACTGCGGGCTTGAGTGTTCACTGACTGAAAGGAGGCTGTTGGACCCCCTGGAGCGGGCGGCCCTTGCGCATGGGGCCGCCCGCTTTTTTCTCGCGAGAGAGATCGCCTGACATCGTCCCGCGCCGCTGTGGGCGCGGCGGCTGCTCGTGCCGCACGGGCGCTCGTGACCCCGAGACCGACGCGCACGTCACATCGTGGGCTCCTTCATGAGCATGGGCACGACGACGGCTCGGCAGGAAGCGGCGACGCTTCTGCGCGCTCTTGGTCGGCTTCCGCGCCGCGGTGCGGCTTCCGGGCGCACGCCCGGGATTCACCATCGCCCGCGCCTCGATGCTCTCCCCGTGTAGCAAGAGCATGCGGCCCGCTCGGCGAGTCGAGGCGTCCCCGCCGGGCGCGCGCGGGGTCGCCGGGTCATGAATTGGTTGTCGAACAACACCAAGAATCTAGTGATAGCGCGCACCCAACTCATGGGTCGCCGACCCCTGGAGCCTCGAGTGCCCAAACCCACGAGAGTCTTCGCCGCGGTCGCGCGATCGCACGGCGCTCGCGGAGCACGGGCTCGAAGCCGAGCACGGCGAGGCACGGTTCATCACTGCGTCGGCCACTGTGTGGCGAGCGCGAACCGGCTGCCGCATCTTCGGTTGCCGGCGACGCAGGCCTTGGAGCTGCCTCAGCCGGGCAGCCCTGCCAGGGCCCGCACCGCGCATCAGCACCGCCGAGCTCGCAAGACCGCCGTGACGCTCAGGGCAAGAGCGCCTTGATCGGCTCGGCGCGCAGGTACGCGTAGTCGAGCCCGGCCGACGCCAGAACCGTCGCCAGCACGTGCTTCGGCGTGAGGATCTGCACCTGCCCGCTGTCGCGCATCATCTGCGTCGGCGTCTCGTACGCGATGCCGGTCGTCAGGTCGGTCTCGATCGGCATCTGCCCCACCGCCGCGCTCCCGCCCACCGTCAGGCCGCGCTTGAGGCCCGCGCCCGCCACCAGCACCGAGTTCCCGAGGAAGTGGTCGCGGCCGCGGATGTTGTTGAACAGCGGCGTGCGCGCGAACTCGCTGAACGCCATGATCGTCGTCTCGTCGAGCATGGTCTTGCCCGGCATCGAGCCCGGCGTCGCCTTCAGGTCCGCGATCAGCGCCCCGAGCACCTTGAAGCCCGTCTCGAGCCGCCCCGGGTGGTCCTGCGCCCAGTCGGCGTGCGTGTCGAGCGTGCGCGCCGCCTGGAACGACACGCACTGCGACACGCCCTTCTTGATCGCCTGGCCCGCCGCGAACGCCATCACCTCGGGCGCCGACAGGTCACCCTGCGCCGCGACGAGATCGTAGCGCTGGATCAGCGCCATCATCTCGGCGTCCATTCGCGTCGTGTCGAACACGCTCGACAGCTGCGACGTGATGTAGCTGCGCGAGCGCTTGACGCTCTCGAGCATCTGCGACGTCAGCCCGTCGCGATCGAGGCGAATGCCCTCGCAACCCGGGCTCTGGTCCTGGAACCTCTCGACGGCCTCCTTGATCTTCGGGTCGAGCGTCACGAGCGGCGTCAGCGCCGTACGCAGGTCGCTCAGCGAGTTCACGTTCAGCGCCTGGGCGAACGCCGGCATCTTCTCGGCGTACGCCTCGACACCGGCCGAGATGTGCGCGATCGGCGTCGCCTCTCCGATCTGCGCGAGGATCTCGGAGGCCGTCGACGAGCCGACCGCGTCGAGCCCGCGCGGGAACCGCCCGGTGATGAAGTACCGCCGCCCGACCTCGTGGGCCGCGGTGTCCATCGTGATGCCCTTGATGATCGAGCACTCGGCCGCGACGTCGATGAACGCCTGCGGCACCGCCGGCCCGAGCTCGAGGTTCCCCACCCGCTGAATGCCGCGCGTCTGCATCCCGTAGCCGAGCTGGCCGTAGCCGGGGTCGATGAGCTGCGTCATCGGGTTCGTGTTCGCCGGCCGCGGGTCCAGGCCCAGGAGCTGGTCCCACCCGCCCTCGAAGTACGCGAAGATGAACTTGCGCTTCACGTCCTTCTCGGCCGCGAACGCGGCCTTCGGCAGCAGGAAGTCCGCGAGCAAGAGGCCGCCGGCGGCGCCGCTGAGGGCCTGCAGCAGGCCGCGCCGCGACATCGCCCGATCTGCAATCACTGGGAGCTTGAAGGTCATGGCGGTGCGCCTTTCAGTACAGGAGGAACTCGGGAGAGGTGAACAGCGACGCGCACACGGCCTGGTAGCCCGAGAGCGTCGCCGAGCTCTGCGAGCCGGTCTCGTAGGCTGCCTTGAGCCGCGTCACGTAGGGGTCGGCGTCCGCGCCCTCGATGCCGGTGAAGCGCAGGACGAGGTAGCGGATGTTCTCGTCGACCGTCGGGAAGCGCGTGAAGAACTTCTGGCACATCGGCGACGTCGGGTTCATGCAGCTCGTCTGCGGCGGCGTCGCGTCGGTCGGCCGCGTCGCCTCGGCGTTCGCGAGGAGCGGGCACAGGTACGCGCTCAGATCGAGCATGAACTTCATGAACAGCGGAGTCGGCTGCAGCTGCTCCTCGGTGAGGCGCTTGTAGTCGGGCCGGCCCAGCGTCAGCGCGAGATCGGGCGGCAGCTTCACCGTGCCCGGCGGGAGCTCGGCGATCTGATCGAACGAGCGCTCGAGCTGGTCGACCGACATGCGCCGCGGGCCGCGCGAGCCGATCGCGAGATCCTTCAGCGCGGGGTGGCCGTCGGGCATCGACGGCGCCGGGTTCGCGATCACCTTCAGCGGCGGCGGTGGAGGCTGCATCTGCTGCATCTCGGGCGGCTTCGTGCACGCCGCCAGCGCCACGGCGAGAATCAGGGCAGCGCGCTTCATGGCATCCTCCGGTACGCAGGCTGGGTGACGATCTTCTTCACCAGGTCCTTGATCTTGTACCCGCCGCTCTTGAAGTCGGCGGCGAGCGTCGGGATCACGGTGCTCTCTTCATCGGGCGTCGGCTCGCGGCGCATGTAGTAGCCCCACAGCTTGCGCGTCGTGCACGAGGCGAACGCGCCGCTGTCGATCGACGCCTGAGCGAGCGCGCGCGGGCCGGTCTCGAGCTTCGCCACCTCGTCGGGGGTGCGGAAGACGTACGGCCGCAGCTGGTTGCGGTAGGCCTCCTCCTCGCCGACCGGCTGCACGTTGTAGAAGCGGAAGCAGCGGAACAGCTGATCGATCGACTGGAAGTTCGTGCACACGCCCGCGGCCGTGCGCGGGTACCGGCCCTCGTCGAGCGGCGTGAACCCGTACTCCGCGAAGCGGCCCCAGTGCGCCGACATCGGCTCGAGGCGGATGTGGCAGGCGTCGCAGCCGCACCGCTTCGTCAGATCTTCGTGCTTGCTGCAGGCCTCCTGCGGCGACGGCAGCGGCCCGCCGGGTATGAAGCTCGAGCACTCGAACGCGTTGTAGAAGCGGTGCGCGCGCCCGCGGTTCGACATGTACTTGAGCAGGTAGCCGGGCGTCGTGAGGATGCCCGAGTGCCGGCCGCCGCGGTCGACGTTCACCCACGTGTCGTCGAGGTAGCTGAGCTGCGGCGGAATCGGGTTCGTCGCGTCGGTCTCGCCGAACAGCTCGAACGACGCGCGCGACTGGTAGCGCAGGTAGTGCGCGATCGCCCCGTTCATCGGCACGCGCATTCGCGTCAGCACCTCGGTGTACGGCAGGTCCTGGCTCACCACGTCTTCGACCACGCGCATCTGCTGGTCGATGAGCGACCTGCGCAGCCGCGCCGCCGTCTCGTCGGTCTGGCACAGGCGCAGGTTCGGGCCGCAGCCGCACTCCGACGAGAGAAACGCGAACGCGCTGTCGCAGGCGATGGGCGCGTCGTTGAACGGCACGGGAGGCTGCACCGCGTTCGGGTACACCCCGAACTGGTTGCAGGTCTGGTTCATGTACGGGCTCATGCGCGCCTTCGCGGTGCAGATGCGGCCCGTGCCGCTCGCCGGCGCCATCGCGTCGAGCGCGCACACCTTCACCTGCGTACCGGGCGCCCAGTAGGGCTCGACCATCACGTAGCCCTCCTGCATGGCGACGGTCTGGCCGTTCACCACCAGCGGCGTCATCACCGGCTGGCCCTGCGCGTCGAACGTCGCGGGCTCGTTGCGGCAGATGGGGAACTGCTGGGTCACGCTGCGCAGGAACAGCGCACGCAGGATGGAGAAGTAGATGAAGTCTTCGCCCATCCCCGGATCCATGTCGACGCGGAACAGCTTCTGCTGCAGCGGGTCGAGCTCGGCCGAGTCGAGGTTCGGCCAGAGCAGCTGCTCGTGGTACTTCCGCATCGTGCCGACGAAGTCCGCCGACTGGATGTAGCTGTCGAGCTTCGCGGCGCTGACCTCGGCAGACCCGCGCTGATCGACCGCCTCCTGGTACGACGGCGTGTAGCCGCGCAGATCGAGCGACAGCCGGCGCAAGAGCCGCTGCCCGTCGATCGGCTTCGCGAGCTCGCACTTCGCGTCGGCCTGCGCCGACGCCGAGAACGCCACCAGGGTGAGAACGACCGTCATGATTCTCATGGCTGCTTTCCTCCGCGAATCCAGCCTTCGAGCACTGCGTAGTCTGCGGGCTGCAGCCACAGCTCCTTCGCGCACGGCACGCCGCCGGTGCAGCGCGGCATGTCGCCCGTGCGCACGCGCTGCAGCGCGCTCTCGGCCTTCGGCGCGAACGCCACGACGTCCGCGAAGTCTCCGTGGCAGCTCGTGCAGCGCTGCTGCAGCCACGGCTTCAGGTCGGTCGCGAACGTCGCGGCGGCCCCGCCCGCTCCGGCCTTGATGCGCAAGAGCGACGCGCCGTTCGCCGTCCACAGGTCGCCGATGCGGTCGATGGTGAGGCCCGAGGCTCCCGACGGCCGCGCGAACGAGGTCACCACGTCGCCGTCGATGCGCAGCAGGTTGGCCGCCGTCGCCGCCCACGCGGTGCCCGTGACCGGGTCGACCTTCACGTCGACCGCCTCCGCGTCGCCGAGCGTGAAGCGCGACCACGGCGGAGTCTGCGTGCCGATCCACCGGTACACCCCGCGCGACGTCGCCGCGTAGAGCACGCCCTTCGCCGCCGCCACCGCGTTCACCGTGCCCACGTCTTCCGGAGGCTCCGCCGCCGCCGGCGCGCCGCCGCCCCGATCGGCCGTCAGCACCACGAGCTTGCCGTCGAGCACCGCGAACGCCGCGTTGCCGTCGGGGTCGGCCGAGATGCCGGTCGCCGCCTCGCCGTAGCCGTCGATGGTGTAGCGGTTCGTCTCGGCCGTCTGGCGGCGGTACACGCCGTTCGTCGCCGCGAGCCAGAGCCCGTCGAGGCCGCCGGTCGAGACCTCCGACAGGCCCGCCACCGGGCCCATGCCGACCATCACCGGCGAGTGCGTCACGTAGCTGCCCTCCAGCACGAACAGGCCGTTCGCGCCGGCGAGCCACGCGCCCCCCTTCGCGCGCGGGATGATCGCGTTCACCTGGCCGAGCGAGGTCGGGTCCGACCCCTCCGCGTACAGGCTGCGCCGGGTCAGCTCCGAGGCGACGAGCTCGTGCACGCGGCCTTCGGCGACCATCACCAGGTTGCCCGCCGTCGACGTGCCGACCGCCGAGACCGGCCCCGCCGCGGTGAGCGTCTCTTGCATCAGCGCGCTGCCCGCCGCGGCCGGCTCGCTGATCACCTTGAGCTTCTGCTCTTCTTCGGGTGGAGGGTTGGGCGGCTTGCCGCACGCCGCCAGGACCAGGGCCACGAGCCAGAGGGGTCGCATGCAGCTTCGACACTGTAGTGGTCAAAAACCGAAAAAGCTGCGCGAGCGCCCTGGTAGGACAGGCGCCTTCACCATGCGCTTCGCCCTCGTTCTGATGCTTTGCGCGGCCTGCTCCGGAAAGCCCGCGGAGCCGCCGGGCCTGACGCCCGAAGAATCGCTGCAGAGGCGCACCGCCTGCGAGTTCAAGGCGGGCGCGCGGCCGGCCGAGACGCTGCCGAAGGTCTCGGTGCCGATCGAGACCTTCGTGCTCGTCATGCAGGAGAACCGCAGCTTCGACCACTACCTCTCGAAGCTGTCGCACGGCGGCGTGCGCGTCGCGCCCGACGGCGCCACGAACCCCGACGCAGCCGGCAACCCGGTGGAGCGCTTTCACCTCGACACGTACTGCGTCGACGACCCGCGCCACGGTTGGAGCGCGTCGCACCTCGAGCACGCCGGCGGGAAGAACGACGGCTTCGTCACCGCGAACGACCCGAACGGCCGGCGCGCGATGGGCTTCTACGACGAGAGCGATCTGCCGTTCTATTACGCGCTCGCGCGCACCTTCGCGCTGTCGGACGCGCACTTCTGCTCGGTGATGGGGCCGACGCAGCCGAACCGGCTCTACTACTACTCGGGCACGTCGTTCGGGACGATCTCGAACACGATCCCTCCGCTCAACGACTCGAAGGGCCGGCCGGTGCCGAACCTCTTCTCGCGCCTCGACACCGCCGGCGTGAGCTGGAAGGTCTACTCGACGAACGTGGCGTCGCCGGCGGTGTTCCTGCAGGTGCTGTCGGACCACCTCGACCGCTTCGAGCGCATCGACCGGTTCCACGCCGACGCGATGGCCGGCACGCTGCCGCAGGTGTCGATCGTCGAGGCCGCGTACGGCCTGGGCGTGAAGGGCGACGAAGACGACGAGCACTCACCCGCGAACGTCCAGTTCGGGCAGCGGTTCGTGTCGCAGGTGGTGAAGTCGGTGCTCGCCTCGCCGCAGTGGGCGAAGACCGCGCTCGTGTTCACGTACGACGAGCACGGCGGCTACTACGATCACGTGGCGCCGCCGAAGGCGTGCATCCCCGACGAGCTCGAGCCGATCGGAGACTCGACGCGCCGCTTCGATCACCTCGGCTTCCGCGTGCCGCTGATGGTCGTCTCACCGTACAGCCGGCGCGGCCACGTCTCACACGTGGTGACGGATCACACCAGCATCTTCCGCCTGCTGTCGTTGAAGTGGAACATGCCGGCGATGACCGCGCGCGACGCGAACGCCGACGCCTTGCTCGACCTGTTCGACTTCGAGCACCCCGACACCAGCGTGCCCGCGCTCCCCGAGGCCGTCATCGACCTCGCGAAGCGCGACCGCTGCTACGCGGACTTCCCGTGATGGAGTCTGGAGTCTGGAGCTCAGGATTGATCACTTCGCACCGCCCAGCACCCTCATGGCGGCGTCGAAGCCGCGGCGCGCTGCGCAGAACTCGTCGTAGCCGCGCCCGATGGTGATCCATCCCGGCTCTCCGTTTCGTTTCAGGT